>Ga0265313_10001937_pt1 | contig 18726 bp, 22 predicted proteins | sample 4123metaG_FD_203122 | JGI IMG/M metagenome (GOLD analysis project Ga0265313, IMG submission 203122) | Rhizosphere microbial communities from Carex aquatilis grown in University of Washington, Seatle, WA, United States - 4-1-23 metaG | ecosystem: Host-associated > Plants > Roots > Rhizosphere >...
GATAGGCCATAAGAAATAGGCCTCGCAAAAGATTCACAGCTAGGCCTGAGCGCGGCGTTGCGCGGCGAGATCGGGGCGCGCTAGGTTCCGCTCCCCGAATTTCAGAGGCATGTAATGGCCAAATCCGGCTTCGCCAAGGAACGCCTGCGCTCGTTCGTCGATCGCATCGAAAGGCTCGAGGAGGAACGCGCCGCGCTCTCGGCCGATATCCGCGAGATCTATTCCGAGGCCAAGGGCGAAGGCTTCGACACCAAGACGCTGTGCCAGGTGGTGCGCCTGCGAAAACTCGACAAAGCCGATTTTCAGGAACGCGAGGCGATGCTCGATCTTTATCTTGGCGCGCTGGGAATGCGCAGCTAACCCGCCGCCTGATACGGAGGCAGCTCAGCGTTCTCGGGCGCTTCGCTTTCGTTCGGTTCCAGCCCGAATTCCTTGAGTTTGCGGTACAGCGTCGAACGGCCGATGCCGAGCCGGCGCGCCACTTCCGACATGTGTCCGTCGTAGCGCGAGATGGCGAGGCGAATGATCTCCGATTCCATTTCTTCCAGCTTGCGCATGTGTCCCAGCGCGTCGGTGGCCGAGAGCGCGTAAGGCGAGGCCAAGGGCAAGGTAGGCGCGAAGACGCCGCCGTCGATGTTGGGCATGTCGCCGGCGAAGGAGCGGCGCGCTTTCGCTTCGACGCCCATGGCGGCGGCGATCTGAGGAAAGTCGCAAACGTCGAGCAGCGAACCGTCGCACAAGACCACCGCGCGAAAGATCGTGTTCTCGAGCTGGCGCACATTGCCCGGCCAGGTGAAACGCTCAAGCAGGTCGGCGGCTTCCGGTGAAAGGCCGGCGACCGGCTTGTGTTCTTCGGCGGCGAAGCGGGTGATGAAGTGGCGCGCCAGCGCGGGAATGTCGTCGCGGCGCTCGCGCAGCGGCGGGATGAAGATCGGAAAGACGTTGAGACGGTAGAACAGGTCCTCGCGGAAACGCCCATCACGCGTCAGTTCCGCCAGATCGCGGTTGGTCGCCGAGATGATGCGCACGTCCACCCTGACCGGCCGTTTGGCGCCGACCGGGTCGACTTCGCCTTCCTGCAAAGCACGCAGCAGCTTGACCTGCATGTCGAGGCGCAATTCGCCGATCTCGTCGAGGAACAGCGTGCCGCCGTCCGCTTCCTGGAACTTTCCCAGATGCCTTTCGCTGGCGCCGGTGAACGAGCCCTTTTCGTGGCCGAACAGGATCGATTCGATCAGGTTCTCGGGAATGGCGCCGCAATTGACGGTGACGAAAGGTTTTCCAGCGCGATCCGACGAGCCTTCGATGGCGCGCGCGATCAATTCCTTGCCGACGCCGGATTCGCCTTCGATCAGGATGGGGATGGTCGATTGCGCGGCGCGCTGGCCGAGCCGGAAGACCTGTTTCATCTCGTCGGAGCGGCCGACCAGGTCGTCGAACACCAGTCGGTTCTCGGACTTCTTTTTCAGGCGGGTGACTTCGCCCGACAAGGTGCCGATCTTGAGCTGGTTGCGGATCGAGACCGAAATGCGTTCAGGGCTGGCCGGCTTGACCAGGAAATCGTTGGCGCCGGCGCGCATCGCCTCCACCGCGGAATCGATGCCGCCCTTGGCGGTGAGCACGATCACCGGCAGGCTGGGGTGGCTGACGCGCAATTTGGCGAGCACTTCCAGACCGTCCATGTCGGGCATGATGAGGTCAAGCAGCATCAGCGCGATCTGGTCGCCGCGCGGCCCCATCACCAGATCGAGCGCGGGTCCGCCGCCCGGAGCGGTGATGACGTTCATGCCGCTGCGGCTGATCGCGGCTTCGAGCAACCGGCGCTGCACCGGATCGTCGTCGACAATGAGAATGGTCTGTGCCATCGCGCCCTCGGCTGTGAGGACGCGATGGTTACGCGCGACAGGTAAAGGCCTGTTTAAGGGATGTCCTTGTGTGGGACAGCTCGGCCATGGTGAACAAACGGTAAAAGACTTTGCTTGAGCGGCAACGGGAGCCGTGCCAGCCTTGGCGTGCATGAGCGATGCGCCGAACCTTCCGCCAGTGCCGGGTGCCAAGACGATCGATTTTCCCGATCTGGAAACGCCGCTCGCTTCTCTGGCCGGTGCGCCGCCGCCGGCGCCCCAATGGTTCGCGGAGGCGGTGGCGGCGGTGCCCGAAAGCCGCTTCGTCGAGGTGGAAGGTGCCGCCATCCATTATTTGCGCTGGGGCGACAAGGCGCGCCCCGGCCTTTTGCTGGTCCACGGCAACGCCGCGCATGCCTATTGGTGGAGCTTCATCGCGCCGTTCCTGGCGCGCGACTACAACGTCGCGGCGATGGATCTTTCCGGCATGGGCGACAGCGATTGGCGCGCCGGCGGCTACACGATGGAGCAGTTCGCGCGCGAGGAACTCAAGGTGTGCGAAGACGCCGGCATGTTCGCGGCGCCCAAACCGCCGATCATCGTGGGCCATTCCTTCGGCGGCTTCGTCACGCTGTTGACCGGTGCTCTCTACGGCGAACGGCTCTCGGGCACGGTGATCGTCGACTCGCCGGTCAATCCCCCCGACCGGCCGCGCGGCGGACCGCCGCGTCCGCACCGGCCGCACAAAATCTATGAAACGCTCGCCACGGCTTTGGCGCGTTTCCGCCTCCTGCCGCCGCAAACCTGCGAGAATATGTATCTGCTGGACTGGGTGGCGCGCCATTCGCTGAAGGAAACCGATGGCGGCTTTTCGTGGAAGTTCGATCCGGCGATCTGGCGCGATTTTTCGATCGGCGACCTGGCGGCGCGGCTCAGGGCTACCAAATGCCGAATCGCCATCTTCCGCGGCGAGAACTCGATCCTCTTGCCACCCCAGATCGGCGAATACATGTTCAACCTGCTCGGCCGCGCGGCACCGGTGGTGGAGATTCCGCAGGCCCAGCATCACGTCATGCTCGACCAGCCGCTCGCGTTCGTGGCGGCGCTGCGCGCGCTGTTGGCGGATTGGGAGCATTCGGTAGCGCGGCGCAGAGTCTAGCCAGCAGCACCGTCTTTGCTATATTCCGAGCAGACATTTCGGGGAACGACATGGCCGCACAAGGCGACAAAGGCGTGCAGAGCGGGACGATGGATATCGGCGAGCACCAGCGCACCTGGAAACGCTTTCTCTGGCTGATCAAATGGTCCCTGATCGGGATCGCGACGGTTATGGCGTTTCTGGCGATCTTCCGCACCCACGGCTGAAAGAAACCGCAACAGTTCGTGGGCGTTGCCGTCCGCGCGCAAACCGCCCGACTGTGCGGCTTTAACCCGCGCCTTCAATGGGGAAATGGTATGCGATGCCGCAGTTCCCGGCGTTGCTAAAGCCCCCCCTTTGATATATCCCCGCGCCATGTTTCGGACCGGCCGCTGAAGCCGGATTCCGCTGACATATTCGGCCTCCCGCAATGGGGTACCCCCGCCTCGTCCAATCCAACCCAAGCGTGAAACCATGCCTCAGATCATTGGAATCCCCAAAGAGACGTTCGCCGGTGAGAAGCGCGTTGCGACCGCTCCGGACGTTGTCGACAAGCTGATCAAGCTCGGCTTTGCAGTGACCGTCGAAAGCGGCGCCGGAGACGGCGCGAGCTTCTTCGACGACGCCTATGCCGCCGCCGGCGCCAAGATCGCCAAGAGCGCCGCCGAGATCTGGTCGTCGTCCGACATCGTCTTCAAGGTGCGCGCGCCTGACGCGACGGAAGTCGCTCTGATGAAGGCTGGACAGACGCTGATCAGCTTCATCTGGCCGGCGCAGAACCCCGAGCTGATGAAGAGTCTCGCCGCCCGCAAAGTGACGGTGCTGGCGATGGACGCGGTGCCGCGCCTCTTGTCGCGTGCGCAAAAAATGGACGCGCTGACCTCGATGGCGGGCATCAGCGGTTATCGCGCGGTCATCGAAGCGGCAAACGTTTTTGGCCGCTACTTCAACGGCCAGATCACCGCGGCCGGCAAGATCCCGCCCGCCAAGGTGTTCATCGCCGGCGCCGGCGTCGCCGGTCTTGCGGCGATCGGAACCTCCGTCGGCCTCGGCGCGGTTGTCCGTGCCAACGATACGCGCGCGGAAGTCGCCGATCAGGTCAAGTCGATGGGCGCCGAGTTCGTCAAGGTCGACTATGAGGAAGAAGGCTCGGGCGGCGGCGGCTACGCCAAGGTGATGAGCGAAGGCTTCCAGAAGGCCCAGCGCGAGATGTACGCCAAGCAGGCCAAGGACGTCGACATCATCATCACGACGGCTCTAATCCCCGGCAAGCCCGCCCCCCGTCTCATCACGGCTGACATGGTCGCCTCGATGAAGCCCGGCAGCGTGATCGTGGACATGGCGGGCGAACAGGGCGGCAACTGCGAATTGACCGAGCCCGGCAAGGCGGTCGTCAAGCACGGCGTCACCATCATCGGCTACACCGATCTGGCCTCGCGGCTCGCCAAGCAGTCTTCGACAATGTACGCCACGAACCTGCTGCGCCTCACCGAGGAACTGTGCAAGGCCAAGGACGGCGTGATCGTCGTCAACATGGAAGACGATGCGATCCGCGGCTTCACCGTGATCAAGGACGGCGAGATCACCTGGCCAGCACCGCCGCTCAAACTTCCTGCGCCCCCCGCGCCAAAGGCTGCCGCCGCTCCGGTGGTGGTCAAGGAAAAGAGCGCTTTCGCGAAGGCGGTCTCGGCGCTGACGATGCCGGTCTTCGCACTCGCACTGTTTGCTCTGATTGGTCTTTATGCACCGGCGGCCTTCATCGCGCACTTCACCGTCTTCGTGCTCGCCGTCTTCGTCGGCTACATGGTGGTGTGGAACGTCACGCCGGCCCTGCATACGCCGCTGATGAGCGTCACTAATGCCATTTCCAGCATCATCATGATCGGCGCATTGCTGCAGGTCGCTCCGCCAGAGGTCGCGGGCCGTCCCGAAGAACTGATCCGCTGGATCGCCATCGTTGGAATTGGACTGACCGCAATTAACATGTTCGGCGGCTTCGCGGTGACGCGGCGCATGCTGATGATGTTCCAGAAATAAGGGAGACCAAACCGATGCCTGCAACTCTCAGCACGGTCTCCTACATCGGAGCCACCATTCTCTTCATCCTCTCGCTCGGCGGCCTCTCCAATCCAGAGACCTCGCGGCGCGGCAACTGGTACGGCATCATCGGCATGACGATCGCCGTGCTGGCCACGATCTTCGGCCGGCGTCTGATCGAAGGGGCCGAAGTGCCGATCGTGACCGGCAACGGTCTCATCTACATCATCGCGGCGATGGCGGTGGGCGGCACGGTCGGGATTATCGCGTCGCGGTTCGTCAAGATGACCCAGATGCCGGAGCTGGTCGCGATCATGCACAGTCTGGTGGGTCTGGCCGCCTGCACCATCGGCTTTGCCAGCTTCATCGATACGTCGATCAAGTTCGTCGGCGCCGAACACGCCATCCATGTCATGGAAATCTACATCGGCGTCTTGATCGGCGCAGTGACGTTCTCCGGTTCGGTGATCGCGTTCGGCAAGCTGTCGGGTAAGATCAGCGGCAAGCCGGTGACCCTTCCGGGCCGTCATCTGATGAACCTCGCCGGCCTTCTGATCGTGATCTACTTCGGTTACGCGTTCGTCCAGGCCGCGGGTATTGCCGATCAACAAGCCGCCATCAACGCCGGCATGCTGCCCCTGATCGTGATGACCGTGATCGCGCTGCTGTTCGGCATCCATATGGTGATGGCGATCGGCGGCGCCGACATGCCCGTCGTGGTCTCGATGCTGAACAGTTACTCAGGCTGGGCGGCGGCGGCCACCGGCTTCATGCTGGGCAACGACCTTTTGATCGTGGTCGGTGCGCTGGTCGGCTCATCGGGCGCGATCCTCTCCTACATCATGTGCCGGGCCATGAACCGCCACTTCCTCTCCGTCATCGCGGGCGGTTTCGGCACCGCCGAAGGCCAGGTGGCGAAGAAGACGGACGGCGCTCCGCAAGGCGAAGTCACGCCGATCAGCGCGGCGGACACCGCCGAGCTGCTGCGCGAAGCCAAGAGCGTCATCATCGTGCCGGGCTACGGCATGGCGGTCGCCCAGGCACAGCACTCGGTTTATGAGATCACCAAGCTGCTGCGCGAAAGAGGCGTCAACGTGCGCTTCGGCATCCATCCGGTGGCCGGGCGCATGCCGGGGCACATGAACGTGCTGCTCGCCGAGGCGAAGGTGCCTTACGACATCGTGTTCGAGATGGACGAGTTAAACAAGGACTTCCCGGATACCGACGTGGCCATGGTCATCGGCGCCAACGACATCGTCAACCCGGCGGCGGAAGACGATCCCACCAGCCCGATCGCCGGGATGCCGGTGCTCGAAGTGTGGAAGGCCAAGATCTCGATCATGATGAAGCGCTCGATGGCGTCGGGTTATGCCGGCGTCGACAATCCGCTGTTCTACAAGGAAAACAACCGGATGCTGTTCGGCGACGCCAAGAAGATGCTCGACGAGGTGCTTGCCGCGCTCAAGAGTTGAGCGTCTGAAGGAGCGTTCACGGCCTGGAGTCTGCGCGCCGGTTCCCTCGCGCCGTGCGAAACATTAAGCACGATTTAGCTTGTCGCGCCGCCGGGGGCTGGAAGCGCCGGGCCTAGCGGGATATGTATTGGCCCCCGCTTCGGCGGCCCAGAGCGAAAGGAATTCGCGGTGCGCGAAACGATTGCAAGACTGTTTGAAGCGCTCCTGGCGTCGTTCAAGACGCACAAATGGTGGTGGGCAGGCGGCGGTGGCGCGGCTGTGGTGGCGATCGCGGCGGCGGCGGTCTTCATGTATGGCGGCTTTTTCGGGCCGGACGGAGGAGCCATCTGCAAGGTGGCGCTCGATCATGCTCGCGATTACGGCGTCGTTCCGGGTGACGCGAGCCTAGCCAGCAGCAGCCCGAAAAAGACCGACGTCAAGGACCGCTGGCTGTGCACGGCCTTGGCGGACAACAACGAATTCAACTTGACGGTCGACATGACCTGCAAGGATCTGAAGAACAAGGATTGCGTTTCGCTTTACAACGTCGCGCGCGCCGACGGCATGACGACCTACCAGGTGCGTCAGGTGCCCGACGACGACAACGATGCGGCACTGGATATGGGCAACCAGGCCGCCGATGCGGGCAATACGCAAAGCGCCGCGGGGGCGCCAGATGCCGGTGCTGCGCCGGACGCGAACGATGTCGCGCCGGCCACCGGCCTTCAGGCCGACCCGTCCGACCAGACCCAGGGCGCGGCGGCGCCGCAGCAGGATGCTCCTCCGCAGCAATAGCGGCGGCTCGCTATACGATTCCGCCCATGGCGCAGACGATTTTCCACTCCTCAGGCTTCACCGGCTGAACCGATAGCCGCGAAAAGCACACCAGCGTCATGTCCTTGAGCTTGGGCGCGGCCTTCGCCTCGGCCAACGTCACCGGCTTCGGAAGGTCTCGCACCGCCTTGACGACGACCATGCCGAAGCGGCCGCTGTCGTCAGTCGGGTCGAGAGCGTATTCGCGGATCACCTCGACGATGCCCACGATCTGGCGCTCGTCGCCGGAGTGGTAGAAGAATCCAAGATCGCCCTTCTTCATCGCCATCATATTGAGTTTGGCTTGATGATTGCGCACGCCCGTCCACGGCTCGCCCGCCGCGCCCTTCTTCTTCTGCTGTTGCCAGGACCAGGTCTCCGGCTCGGATTTGAACAGCCAAAATGCCATCAGAGTTTCGCTTCGATGAGATTGATCGTCGACTTCCACGGCCGCACGAAAGACGACGCGAAGAGTCCGGCCTTCACATAGGGATCGTTCGCGTGCCACGCCTTCGCGGCTTCGAGGTTTTCGGCTTCGAAAATAATCAGGCTGCCGGACATTTCTCCATTGGAATCGAGGAACGGTCCTCCGACCCTGATGACGCCGGTCTCGCGCGCATAAGCAAGATGCGCCTCGCGCGTCGCCATGCGCAGCGCCAACGAATTATCTTTGTCTGTGGCAACGACGACGAACAACATTGGAAGATCTCCTATTCGGGTTTGAGGGGCCGGCTCATCAGGCGCAGCACCGCCTCGTCAAGCGGCAAGGTTCCGTCGAGCACATGGGCTACGGTTTCCGCGACCGGCAATTCGATCTTCTCTTTGCGCGCGCGAATAACGAGGGCGGGCGCGGTCGCGACGCCTTCGGCCAGCGGCTGTCCCGGCGCGGCAAGCTCGCCGGGCGTGCGGCCCTTTCCGACCTCGCGGCCGAAGCGGTAATTGCGCGACTGGGGGCTGGTGGCGGTGAGCACGAGATCGCCTAGTCCCGAAAGGCCCATCAGCGTTTCCGGGCGCGCGCCCAGCGCTTCTCCCAGCCGTCTCAGCTCGGCGAAACCACGCGCCAAGAGGGCCGAACGCGCGCTCTCGCCCAGGCCCATGCCGTCGACGATCCCGCACGCGATGGCGTAGACGTTCTTCGCCGCGCCGCCCAACGCCACGCCGAGAAGATCGTCGCTCGCATAGGGCCGGAAGGTGGCGTGTCCCAGGCTTGCCTGCAGACGCTGGGCGACGGGCAGGCGGGCGGCAATGGTGACGGCCGTGGGCAGTCCTTGAGCCGCGTCGCGCGCGAAGGATGGTCCCGACAGGATCGCGGGTTCAAAGCCGGGAGCGGTCTCGTCAAAAACCTCCGTCACCAGCTTGCCGCTGGTCCGCTCGAACCCTTTGGCGCAAATGACAAGCGGAATGCCTGCTGGCGCATGCAGGCTCACCTCCAACAGGGTGTTCCGCAGATGCTGGGTCGGGGCGACGACCAGTAGCGCCTCGGCGCCCGCTGTGGCGGCTGCCATGTCGCCCGTGCAGGCCATGGGCGGCAGCACAATGCCGGGCAGGAAGGGCTCGTTCTGCCGCGTGCGGGCGATCGATTCCACGACTTCGGGTTCGCGCGCCCAAAGACTGACGCTCCGTCCGGCTCGGGCGGCGATGGCGGTCAAGGCCGTACCCCAGGCGCCGGCGCCGATCACCCCGATTCTCTCATAAGGCTTTGTAAAGTCTTCTTTTTCCGCCACCTTGGCGACTCCATTTCGGGTTCATGGCCCAAAAAGATATGCGTCGCCAATAAATCACCCGGGCGCCAAAATCACCATGGCCGAGGCCGCCGCCGAATAACAGCCATTCCCTTTCTTCCGCCACACATTCGTCTTAGACAACCCGCGATGCGCCGCTTTGCAAAGCTTCTTCTGATCGCCGTATTGGCAGCCGGGCTCGGCGGAGCCGGCCAACCCGCGCCTCGCCGCCTGATCGAATTCAGCGACGCCGACCGCGCCGATCTCGACCGGGTCAGCGCCTACCTCAATTCGATCCGCACGCTGCAAGGCGATTTCGTCCAGATCGATCCCGACGGCCAGATCGACCAGGGCCGCTTCTATCTGGAAAAGCCTGGACGCATCCGCTTCGAATACGCCCCGCCCGATCCCATCCTCATCGTCTCCGATGGACGCACGGTTGCGGTCGCGAACCGCAAGCTCAAGACGATCGACCGCTATCCCTTGTCCGCCACGCCGCTCGATCTGATCCTGGCCGACAATATCGACCTCAACCACAACTCCGCGATCCTCGCCGTCGAGCACCAGCCGGGCGTGCTGATCGTCCAGGCGCGCACCAGCACCAACCGCAGCAAGCCCAATCTCGCGCTGGCGTTCAGCGATCCGATGCTTGAGTTGCATCAATGGACGATCATCGACGATCAGGGATTGCCGACCACCGTGGCGCTGCGCGGCCTGGAAACGGGCGTCGTGGTCGACAGCCAGATGTTCGTGCTCAAGGATCTGAAGAACGCGGTTGGCGTCAAATCGCGGGATTGAGGGATGCGGTCTTCGGTCCCCACCGTCGGTCTCATCTGCGATCACCGCATGGTGGACGGTCAACCCGCCCATTTGGTCGGCGAGAAATACATCGCCGCGGTGCGCGAAGCGGCGGGCGCCTTGCCCCTGCTGATCCCTTCTCTCGATCCGCCGCTCCTGATCGGAGAACTGTTGGCGAACGTCGACGGCTTCTTGTTCACCGGCTCGCCGTCCAACGTTTCGCCGCGCCATTACGGCGGAGAAGCCCCGGGCGCGGACAGCGAGCAGGATGAGCGCCGCGACGAAACCGCGCTGCCGCTGCTGCGCGCCGCCGGCGAGGCAGGCAAGCCCATGCTGTGCATCTGCCGCGGCGTCCAGGAACTCAACGTCGCCTTGGGCGGCACGCTGCACCAGAGCGTGCACGAGGTGCCCGGCCGCTTCGATCATCGCGAGGACGAGGCCGCGCCGCTCGACCAGCAATACGGGCCGGCGCATACGGTGACGGTCAACGACGGCGGCCTGCTGGCGCGCGTTCTCCCGCAGCGGACGTTCGAGGTGAATTCACTCCACGGACAGGGCATCGACAGGCTGGCGCCGGCGCTATTCGCAGACGCCATAGCGTCCGACGGCCAGATCGAAGCCGTCTCGATGCCCGGCGCGAAAGGCTTCCTGCTGGGGCTGCAATGGCATCCGGAATGGCGCTGGGCCGAGAACGAGATTTCGCGCGCGATATTTGCTGCCTATGGGGAAGCTTTGCGAAAATAATCCGAATTGCGCAAGATCGCCGACGCCACGGCATTGACGTGAATCCCGATTAGCTTTGGCCCGAGGAGAGAATTGTGGGTGCGCTCAAGCTTGCCGTAACCGGCGCCGCGCTGGCGGCCATCAGCATCGCAAGCGCTCATGCGGCCGTCACCAGCGCGACCGCAAACGCCATGGCGGTGAACGAAACGGCGCATGTCGCCGGTTCTCCGGACAAGGTCTATGCGGCGCTGATCCAGCCATCGCGCTGGTGGAGTTCCGATCACACCTTCTCCGGCGACGCCGCGAATATCAGTCTCGACGCCAAAGCCGGGGGCTGCTGGTGCGAGAAGCTTCGCGACGGCGGCAGCGTGCAGCATCTGACGGTCGTGTATGCCGACCCAAACAAGAAACTGCGCTTGCGCGGCGCGTTGGGGCCATTCCAGGGCATGGCCGTGGACGGGGCGATGACCTGGACGCTCGCGCCCGCCAATGGCGGAACCGACGTCACGATGACTTACAACCTGAGCGGCTCCGTCGACGGCGGTCTCCAAAGCATGGCGCCGGCAGTTGATGGAGTCCTGGGTGAACAAATTTCGCGCTTGAAGCAGTTTATCGAAACCGGTTCGCCGGATGCGGCGAAACCGAAACAATAGAAGGAAAACCGTCGTGACTCTGAAGCTTCACGTATTTCCGCTGAGCCCGCGCGCCTTCAAGGTGATGGCGGTCGCCGATTATTTGGGCCTCGACCACGAACTAAACTTCTGTGATCTCGCCAATGGCGCCCACAAGCATCCCCGATTCCTCACGCTTAACCCGAATGGCAAGATGCCGGTTCTAGAGGAGGATGGATTTGCCCTGTGGGAGGCCAATGCCATTCTCGAATATCTCGCCTCCAAGAAGCCCGAGGCCGGCCTGCTGCCGCAAGACGCCCGCGGCCGCGCCGACGTGATGCGTTGGCTATTCTGGGACATGGCGCACTGGGATTCGACCGCCGCGATCTTCATGTTCCAGCGCGTGGTGAAGCCGTTCTTCATGAAAGAGGAGCCCGATCCGGTGGAGATCGCGCGCGGCGAAGAACTCTTCCGCCAATACGCAAAGGTGCTCGACCATCACCTCAAGGGCCGTAAATATATTTGCGGGGACAAGCTGACGCTTGCGGATTTCGCGCTCGGCGCGCCGCTGAACGCCGCGGAGGCTGCGCAGTATCCTCTCGCCCCCTACGCGGAAATCAAACGCTGGTATGCGAGCCTTACCGCGCTGCCCTGCTGGCAGAAGACCTTGGCGGTGAAGCTGCCCGCCGCGGCGTGATTTGCGCGTGGCGGCTTGCTAACCTCGGCAAATGAGCGCCGCGAGCTTTTCCATTCTGTCGGTCAACGTCGGCCTGCCAGCCGTCATCGGCATGGTGAACGGCGAGCCGGTCCTTTCGGGGATCGCCAAGCGGCCGGTGGCCTCGGACAGCGTGTTGGTCCGCCGGCTCGGCATCGAGGGCGACGGTCAAGCGGATCTCGAAGTGCATGGCGGCGTCGACAAAGCGGTCTACGCCTATCCGAGCGAGCATTGGCCGTGGTGGCAGGCTGAAAAACAGCTCCTCTGCGCGCCCAACAGTTTTGGCGAGAATCTCACGCTCTCCGGCGGCGACGAAGGCGACGTGCGCATCGGCGAGCGCTTTCGCTGGGGCGAGGCGATTTTGGAAATCAGCCAACCGCGCGCGCCTTGCTTCAAGCTCGCCATCCACAGCAAGCGAGCGGACGTGCCGCAAGCGATGACCTTGTCCGCGCGCTGCGGCTGGTATCTGCGCGTGATCGCCGAAGGCGAAGCTCCGGCGTGCGGTGCAACGCTAACGCGCATCGCTGTTGGCGACGGCCCCACTGTGCGCGAGAGCTTCGTTGCGCTCTTCTCTCGCTCGCTCGACCGCGAGGCATTGCGACGAATTCACGAAACGCCGGCACTGGCCGATGCCTGGAAATTGTCCATCAAGAGAAAAATCATCGGTTTGACGAGCTAATTTCAAATCGTGTCAATTTTACAACTGTCATTAAAAATATCTTAAGCATCCTCAACTCGCAGAAAATAGTTGAAAACTGTGACCAAATTGCATATAGTCCTTCTTGCGAAGGATAGCTGAGTCCGGCAAGCACTGCCCCCCCGCTCGCAAGCCTGGACTTATCCTTCGTCAGCGGTGTCGGTCATCCCCTCCCGGCACGCAGCGCGTAACGGCGCAAGCAACGCCCGACCGGCAGCCCCGGTCGGGCGTTTTTTCTTGGCCTTAGAGCTGCCAGGGGCTGCGCGTAGGTGCCTCGAAGATACCTGCGAAGCTTTCTGCGTGGCCGTGAGCGCGCAGCCATTCGGCGAACCGTTCGGGCTCGTATGCGATTGCGATCCATTCGCCGAGCGGGCGGCCCTGCGCTTCCTCCTCCGCAAAAGAGAGGAACGTCTTCGCCCAGCGCTGTTGTTTCCGGGCGACGCCCGAGAACTGGGCCAGCGCCGCCGTGCGCGCGTTCCAACCGTCGCGACGGATCAGATAGAGCGCCGCCGCCAATCCGGTGCGGTCGTTGCCACCGGAACATTTGAGTAGCAACGGCTTGGGGGCCTCTTCGAATGTCTGCATCAGGCGCACGAGCATCGGGCGGGTCGGCAGATGGCGCGAGTCCATCATGGCGTCGAGATGGGGCGCGCCCAGCGATTCGCAGATGCGCTTTTCATAGCGCCACCAGCCAAGGTCTCGGTTCTCCCCGCGCAGGTTGACGATGGCTTTGAGCCCGTGGCGCTTCATCAGCCGTTCGAGGCCGCCGATATGGGCCTGCGAGGCGCGCGCGGCCTCGCCTTCGCGCACCCAGTGGAAATTGTACAAAATATCGAGCAAAGGGCGCATGAAGCCAAAGCGTCCGAGGAAACGGGGAACAAGATGCAACTTAGCAGGAAGGCACTCAATGCCCGCTGGGCTTGGACCAGCGCGGCCGCTGTTGCGGTGCTGGCCGTGTTGATATCGCTCGATGCCGTCCTCAGGGACAAGACCGGCTACGGCACAGCCGATCTGCAGGGCGTGCGCGGGGCCTGGGGCGTGCGCGTGATCTTGGATCATTGGGCAAGCCCGCCCGATTCGGCGCTCGCCGGGTTCGCGCTGGGCCTCGATTACCTGTTCATGCCGCTCTACGCCTCAGCGCTTTATTTTGGCGCCATCGCGTCGCGCGAGCGTTTCGCGCCCAAGCCGAGCAGGACGCGTAGGATTTTGGAATTCCTGGCGGTCGCGCCCATCGCCGGCGCGCTGTGCGACGCCTGCGAAAACGGCCTGCAGTTGATCATGCTGACCCATGGGCCGAACTCCGCTTTAGCGCTGCTGACTGTCGAGGCGACGGCAGTGAAATACGTCGGCATCTTCGTCGGCCTGGCGCTGTCGCTGGCCGCCGCGGTCGGGTTCTTCTTCGGGCGGAAAGAGGAAGAGGCGGAGAAGTGAAGAGGCCCGCTTGACCCACCGCTTTTGGTCAGTATATTGCGCGGCTCCCTGGGGTTAGGGCCTTTTCGGGGAAACCATATCGTTTCAAGGATTTAGGTCATGTTCGCGGTCATCCGCACGGGCGGCAAACAGTACAAGGTGGCCAAGGACGACGTCCTGACCATCGAAAAGGTCGCGGGCGATGTCGGCGGCGAGCTGAAACTCGGCGAAGTCCTGATGCTGGGCGGCGAGACCGCCAAGACCGGCGCCCCGCTGGTCAAGGGCGCCTCCGTTACCGCCGAGATCGTGGCCCAGGGCAAGGGCGAGAAGGTCATCGCCTTCAAGAAGAAGCGCCGCAAGAACACCCATCGCAAGCGCGGCCACCGCCAGCCCTTCACCAAGATCAAGATCACTGCAATTTCGGCCTAAGGAACCAGATCATGGCTCACAAGAAAGCAGGCGGTTCTTCGCGCAACGGTCGCGACTCCAATCCCAAGATGCTCGGCGTCAAGCTGTTCGGCGGCCAGAAGATTTCCGCGGGCAACGTAATCGTGCGCCAGCGCGGCACCCAATTCCATCCGGGCGAGAATGTCGGCATGGGCAAGGACCATACCCTGTTCGCGCTCGCCGACGGCCAAGTCGCGTTCCGCCAAGGCTTCAAGCGCCGCACCTACGTACACGTCGTTGCGATGCTTCCGGCGACGAAGAGCGCGGCACAATAGGCGGCTGAAGACATAGGCCGCCACGAATTCGGCGGCCCATTGAGGCGAGGGAGATGGTCCGCCATCTCCCTTTTTTGTTCCCTCGCGAACGGAGGGAACTATCATGCCGAGATTGGAAACGGAGAGACTGCTCTTGCGCCCGCCGGACTTTCGCGACGTGCCCGCGATCACCACCTGGCTCGGGGATTTCGACGTCGCGAAGAATCTGGCCAGCGTGCCCCATCCTTATCGCGAAGAGCATGCGCGCGAGTTCGTCACGCGCACTGCGGAGAAGCTCGCTGCCGGCGAAAGCTATTGCTTCGCGATCGCGCGTAAGGAGGACGACGTCTTCATGGGCTGTAGCGGGCTGCATCTGAAGGACGGGCAGTTCGAGCTCGGCTATTGGCTGGGCAAACCGTTCTGGGGCCGGGGCTACGCCACCGAGGCGGCGAGGCGCGTAGTCGGCTTCGCCTTCCACGACCTCAAGGCGGTGAGCGTCTGGGCCGGCTGGTACCACGACAATCCGGCTTCCGGGCGCGTGCTGGAAAAGCTCGGCGGCAGGCACGAAGGGACCGAGCAGCGCTGCAGCCTGGCGCGCGGCCAAGAAGTCGCCTGCCACCGCATGACATTGACGCGCGAAGAATTCGGGCGAAAAAGGGCGGCGTGAGGCGGGCGCGATGAAGTTCCTCGACACGGCCAAGGTCTTTATACAATCCGGCAAGGGCGGAAACGGCTGCATCGCGTTCCGGCGCGAGAAGTTCATCGAGTATGGCGGGCCGTGGGGCGGCGACGGCGGCAAGGGCGGCGACGTCTGGGCCGAGGCGGTCGAGAACCTCAACACGCTGATCGATTACCGCTTCCAGCAGCACGTCCGCGCCAAGACCGGCGAAGGCGGCAAGGGCAAGGACATGCACGGCGCGGGCGGGGCCGATGCGCTTCTGCGCGTACCGGTCGGCACGCAGATCTACGAAGAGGACGGCGAGACGCTGATTGCCGATCTGGCCAATACGGGCGACCGCGTGAAGCTTCTGCGCGGCGGCAATGGCGGCTTCGGCAACGCCCATTTCAAGAGCGCAACCAATCAGGCGCCGCGTTACGCCAATCCGGGCCAGCCGGGCGAGGAGAAAGCAATCATCCTCAAGCTCAAATTGATCGCCGATGTCGGACTGATCGGCCTGCCCAATGCCGGCAAATCGACGTTCCTTGCGCGCGTCTCGCAAGCCAAGCCCAAGGTCGCCGATTATCCCTTCACGACGCTGCATCCCCAGCTCGGCATGGTGCGCATCGACACCACCGATTTCGTGCTGGCCGATCTGCCGGGCCTGATCGAAGGGGCGCACGAAGGCGTCGGGCTGGGCGACAAGTTCCTCGGTCATGCCGAACGCTGCGGCGCGATTTTGCATCTAATCGATGGCACCGAGAGCGAGATCGCGAGCGCCTACAAGACCATCCGCGCCGAATTGGACGCTTATGGGCAGGGCTTGACCGATAAGCCCGAGATCGTCGTGCTCAACAAGTCGGACGCGATCCCGAAATCCGCGCTGGCGAAGAAGCGCGCCGCGCTCAAGAAAGCCTGTGGCAGCGAAGTCTTCGTGATGTCTGGCTTCACGGGCGAGGGTGTGGAGGAAGTCCTGCGCGCGCTGGCCAAAGAGATCACTAAGCGCCGCGCCAAGGACAAGAAGGGGCGCGCGACGGCGCGGGCCTGGGCGCCATGACCGACATCCTCGCCGGCGCACACACGATCATCGTCAAGGTTGGTTCCTCGCTCCTGATCGACGCCAAGACGGGCGGCCTGCGCCGCGAATGGCTGAAGTCGCTTTCCGCCGACATCGCCCAGCTGAAAAGCGAGGGCAAAGAGGTGGTGCTGGTGTCCTCGGGCGCCATCGCGCTCGGCCGGCGCGCGTTGAAATTGAAATCCGGCCCGCTCAAGCTCGAAGAAAGCCAGGCTGCCGCGGCGGCGGGGCAGGTGCGCCTCGCCGGCGCCTATGCCGACATCCTGGCGCGCGATGGAATCGTCGCCGCGCAGGTTCTGCTGACGCTCGACGACACCGAGGAGCGCCGCCGCTATCTCAACGCGCGCGCCACGTTAAGGACGCTGCTCGAACTCGGCTCCGTGCCAGTGATCAACGAGAACGACACGGTGGCGACGGCGGAGATTCGCTTCGGCGACAACGACCGGCTCGCCGCGCGCGTTGCCTCGATGATGGAAGCGGACCGGCTGATCCTGCTCTCCGACGTCGACGGGCTTTACAGCGCCGATCCCAGCCGCGAGGAAGAGGCGCGCCACATCGACGAGGTGCGCGCCATCACGCCCGAGATCGAAGCCATGGCGGGCGGGGCAGTGTCGGAAGTCGGGCGCGGCGGCATGGCGTCGAAGCTGATCGCGGCAAAGATCGCCACCGCGGCGGGCAGCGAAGTCGTCATCGCCGAGGGCAAAGCGGCCAATCCGATCGCGGCGCTGCGTGCAGGAGCGCGGGCCACGCGCTTTCGCGCCTCGACCACGCCCGCAGCGGCGCGCAAGCGCTGGATCGCCGGCGTGCTCAAGCCGCAAGGCACGCTGATCATCGACGACGGCGCGGTCAAGGCGCTGGACATGGGCAAGAGCCTGTTGCCCGCCGGCATCCGGCAGGTGGACGGCCGTTTCGAGCGCGGCGATGCGATTGTCGTGCGCGACGGCGACGGGCGCGAAATCGCGCGCGGCCTGGCCGCTTACGGCGCGGCCGACGCGGAACGAATCGCGGGCAAGCGCAGCCTCGAAATCGAGGCCATTCTCGGCTATCGTGGCCGCGACGAGATGATCCATCGCGACGATCTTGCCTTGACGGGAATGGCCGAAAAATGAGCCTGCACGATGCCGCAAGAGAACCGCTTTCCGCCCAATTGTGCGTGCTTGGCGTGGCTGCGCGCAGTGCGGCGCGCGCCTTGCGCGAGGTCACGGCGGAAGCGAAGAACGCCGCACTGATGGCCGCCGCCGCCGCGATACGGGCGCACAGCGCGGACATCCTGGCCGCCAACGCCGAAGACATGACATTGGCGAGGGTGGAAGGCTTGAGCCCGGCCCTGCTCGACCGTCTGGCGCTCGACGAAACGCGCGTGGAAGCAATGGCCAGGGGCGTGGAAGAGGTGGCGGCGCTGCCCGATCCGGTGGGCCGCGAACTGGCGCGCTGGACGCGGCCGAACGGGCTCGAAATCGCGCGCTTCTCGACGCCCATCGGCGTGATCGGCATCATCTACGAAAGCCGCCCCAACGTGACGGCGGACGCCGCCGCACTCTGCCTCAAATCCGGCAACGCGGTGATCCTGCGCGGCGGCTCGGAATCGACGCGTTCATCGGGAGCAATCTTCGAAGCGATGCGCGAGGGATTGGCCGCGGCCATGCTGCCCGTCGATGCGATCCAGATGATCCCGACCACCGACCGCGCCGCCGTCGGCCTGATGCTGGAGGGCCTGGGCGGCACGATCGACCTCATCATTCCGCGCGGCGGCAAGGGGCTGGTCGGCCGCGTGCAGCAGGACGCGCGCGTGCCGGTGCTGGCGCATCTCGAAGGCATCTGCCACGTCTATATCCACGAAGCGGCGGACCTCGAAAAGGCGCGCGCCATCGTGCTCAACGCCAAGATGCGCCGCACCGGCATCTGCGGCGCGGCGGAGACGCTGTTGATCGACCGCGCCGTCTTGAAGTCGCACGGATTGCCGGTCCTCGAGGATCTGCGTGCCGCGGGCTGCGAGATCCGTGCCGACCAGGAAGTGCGCGCGATGTTCCCGTCGGCCAACCAAGCGAGCGAAGAGGATTGGCGCACCGAATATCTCGACGCCATCATTTCGGTGAAGACTGTCGCCGGAATCGAGGAAGCGATCCGCCACATCGAGACGTTCGGCTCGCATCACACCGAGGCCATCGTCACCGAGGATACCGCCGCCGCCGAGCGTTTCCTGTGGGCGCTCGATTCCGCCATCGTGATGTGGAACGCCTCGACCCAGTTCGCCGACGGCGGCGAATTCGGCATGGGCGCGGAAATCGGCATCGGCACGGGCAAGCTGCACGCGCGCGGACCGGTCGGAGTCGA
>Ga0265313_10001942_pt1 | contig 18710 bp, 17 predicted proteins | sample 4123metaG_FD_203122 | JGI IMG/M metagenome (GOLD analysis project Ga0265313, IMG submission 203122) | Rhizosphere microbial communities from Carex aquatilis grown in University of Washington, Seatle, WA, United States - 4-1-23 metaG | ecosystem: Host-associated > Plants > Roots > Rhizosphere >...
CGATTTCATTTCAGGCGGCCGATACGGTCGCCTTTTTCGTTTGAGCCCGCCGATTAGAACGGAATCTCGTCGTCGAGATCGGCCGGAGCCTCCCAGCTTGGCCCGCTGCCGCCCGCCGATCCCTTGTCGCCGCCCGAGGACCGCTCGGCGCGCGCCGGCGGGCGATCGTCGGACCCGGAATCGCCACCGCCCCCACCGCCGCGACTATCGAGCAAAGTGAGTTCGCCCTTGAAGCGGCCGATCACGATCTCGGTGCTGTAGCGCTCCTGGCCTTCCTTGTCGGTCCATTTGCGGGTTTGCAGCGCGCCCTCGATATAGACCTTGCTGCCCTTCTTCAGGTAGCGCTCGGCGATCTCGCCGACGCGATCGTTGAAGATCACGACGCGATGCCACTCGGTCTTTTCCTTGCGCTCGCCCGAGTTTTTGTCTTTCCAGTTCTCCGACGTCGCGACATTGAGGTTGACGATTTTGCCGCCGTCCTGGGTCGAGCGCACCTCAGGGTCGCGCCCCAGATTGCCGATCAGAATGACTTTATTGACACTGCCGGCCATGGACCCCTCCTCGCGTTTTACGGCCGAAAACCTTAGACCGCGCGCACGGGCACAGGAAGCGCTTTCTGGTATTTATGCACATCGACCGGGCGCGGCCCAAATCGCATGTCGCGGCGATTGCGCCGGCCGTATTGCGCCCCATATTATGACGTCATGAGCGGCATCATCCGGGTGCGCGGCGCCCGCGAGCACAATCTCAAAAACGTCGATATCGACATCCCACGCGACAAGCTGGTGGTGATCACGGGCCTGTCGGGTTCGGGTAAGTCGTCGCTTGCCTTCGACACCATCTATGCCGAGGGGCAGCGCCGCTATGTCGAGTCGCTCTCGGCCTATGCCCGGCAGTTCCTTGAACTGATGTCGAAACCCGACGTCGATCTGATCGAGGGCCTGTCGCCGGCCATCTCGATCGAGCAGAAGACCACCTCGAAAAATCCGCGCTCGACCGTCGCCACCGTTACCGAGATCTACGACTATCTCCGGCTGCTCTATGCCCGGGTCGGCATTCCCCATTCGCCGGCGACCGGGCTGCCCATCGAGAGCCAGACCGTCTCGCAGATGGTCGACCGGGTCATGGCCATGCCCCAGGGCGCCAAACTCTATCTGCTGGCTCCGGTCGTGCGCGGCCGCAAGGGCGAATACCGGAAAGATCTCCAGGACCTTCAGAAGAAAGGCTTCCAGCGGGTCAAGGTGGACGGAACGCTGCACGAGATCGACGCGGTGCCCGCGCTCAACAAGAAGGTCAAGCACGAGATCGAGGTGGTGGTCGATCGCCTGGTGGTGCGCGCCGATATCGCGACCCGGCTGGCCGACAGTTTCGAGACCGCGCTGGGCCTGGCCGATGGTCTCGCCATCGTCGAGCGGGTCGATACCGGCGAGCGCACCCTATTCTCGTCGAAGTTCGCCTGCCCGGTCTCGGGCTTCACCATCGAGGAGATCGAGCCCCGGCTGTTCTCCTTCAACAATCCCTATGGCGCCTGCCCGGAATGCGACGGTCTCGGCGTGACCATGCACATATCCGAGGAACTGGTGGTGCCCGACGACCGCAAATCGCTGCGCGAGGGCGCCATCGCGCCATGGGCGGGCTCGTCGTCGCAATACTACCACCAGACGCTCGAGAGCCTCGCCAAACACTACAAGTTCCGGCTCGATACCCCGTTCCGCGATCTGCCCGATTCCGCCCGCAAGGCGATCCTGTGGGGATCGGGCAAGGAAGACGTGCCGATGCGCTACGAGGACGGCACCAAGGCCTACACGGCCAAGAAGCCTTTCGAGGGCGTGATCCCCAATCTCGACCGTCGCTATGAAGAGTCGGACTCGGCCTGGGTGCGCGAGGAAATCGGTCGGTTCCTGGTGGAGTCGCCCTGCGAGGTGTGCAAGGGCGCTCGGCTAAAGCCCCAGGCGCTGGCGGTCAAGATCAACAAGCTCGATATCTCGACCGTCTGTAATTTCTCGATCTCGGAAGCGCGGGCCTGGTTCGCTGATCTGTCGCCCCTGCTCAAGCCGCAAGCGCGCGAAATCGCGAGCCGCATCCTGCGCGAGATCAATGAGCGGCTCGGTTTCCTCGACGATGTCGGCTTGGATTATCTGACCCTGGCGCGTGCCTCGGGCAGCCTGTCCGGCGGCGAAAGCCAGCGTATCCGGCTGGCCTCGCAGATCGGTTCGGGTCTGACCGGCGTTCTCTATGTGCTCGACGAGCCCTCGATCGGTCTGCACCAGCGCGACAATGAACGTCTGCTGGTCACCCTCAAACGGCTACGCGATCTCGGTAACACCGTGATCGTGGTCGAGCATGACGAGGATGCCACCCGTGCGGCCGATTATCTGATCGATATGGGGCCCGGCGCGGGCATCCATGGCGGGCATGTCGTCGCCCAGGGCACGCCGCAGCAGGTGATGGCCAATCCCGCCAGCCTGACCGGGCAATATCTCACGGGCATGCGGCAGATTCCGGTGCCGACCACCCGTCGGTCGAGCGAGCGCAAGCTGACCGTGGTGGGCGCAACCGGCAACAATCTGCAAAACCTGACCGTCGACTTTCCACTCGGCACGTTTACTTGCGTTACCGGCGTATCCGGCGGCGGAAAGTCCACGCTGGTCATCGAAACGCTCTATAAGGCGCTGGCCCGTCGCCTCTATGGCGCGCGCGAGCATCCCGCGCCGCATGAGAAACTGGAAGGTGTCGACCACATCGACAAGGTGGTGGATATCGACCAGTCGCCGATCGGCCGCACCCCGCGTTCCAACCCCGCCACCTATACCGGCGCCTTCACGCCGATTCGCGACTGGTTTGCCGAACTGCCCGAGGCCAAGGCGCGCGGCTATCAGCCCGGCCGGTTCAGCTTCAACGTCAAGGGCGGGCGCTGCGAAGCCTGCCAGGGCGACGGGCTGATCAAGATCGAGATGCACTTCCTGCCCGACGTCTATGTGCAATGCGATACCTGCAAGGGCCGCCGCTACAATCGCGAGACCCTGGAAGTCGTGTTCCGCGGCAAGAGCATTGCCGACGTGCTCGATATGACGGTCGAGGAAGGCGCCGAGTTCTTCAAGGCAGTGCCCAGCATCCGCGACAAGTTGGAAACCTTGAAGCAGGTCGGGCTCGATTACATCCATCTCGGCCAACAGGCCACGACGCTGTCGGGCGGCGAGGCCCAGCGCGTCAAGCTGGCCAAGGAGTTGGCGCGCCGCGCCACCGGCCGCACTTTGTATATCCTCGACGAGCCGACCACCGGCCTGCATTTCGAAGACGTGCGCAAGCTGCTCGAAGTGCTCCAGGTGCTGGTCGAGCAAGGCAACACGGTGGTGGTGATCGAGCACAATCTCGAAGTGATCAAAACCGCCGATTGGATCATCGATCTCGGCCCCGATGGCGGCATTGGCGGCGGCCATTTAGTCGCCGCGGGCACGCCGGAAAAGATCGCCGCGACGCGCGCGAGCTACACCGGCCAGTATCTCGCGCCCTATCTCTCGCGCTCCAAGGCGCGGAAGCGGGCCTAGACGGATCGACGGAGGGGGCGATGGCAATACGAGCGCAACTGCTGGCTTGGCAATGGCGCATTTATCCCGGCAACCATCGCCATCGAGCCAATCTGCTGATTCATATTCTGGCGGTGCCGCTGTTCTGGGGCGGTCTGGCCTGCCTCATCGCGGCAATCGTGGGCGCGAGCCCTTGGTATCTGGTGGCCGCGGCGGTGCTGATCGTGGTGGCGTTCCTGCTTCAGGGCGTGGGCCACAAGCGGGAAATTCAGAAGCCCGAACCCTTCCTCGGCCCCGACGATTTCGTCAGCCGCTTCGTAGTCGAGCAGCTCATCACTTTTCCGCGTTTTGTCCTGTCGGGGAATTGGCTGCGCAACCTGCGCACCTGAAGGGGCGCCTGGTCAGGCGGACTTCTTCATCGCCTCGAGCCGCTCCTCATCGACGATATCGTAGCGATGGTGGGCATCGTCCACCGTCTTTCCCGTGATCGCCCGCCACACCGCCAGGGCCTGCTGGCGATCCTTGTAGGGTCCGTAGACTTCGAGTTGCTGGCCCGCAGCGATCTTGTGGAAAGAGGTGTCGGCATATTCGCCGCCGACCACGAACCACTCGTCGTCATGCTCTTCCTCGATAGCCCGCACGTAGTAGCGGATCATGCAGTTGTCGACCGACTTGGCCGACAGCGACCGCCACATCGCCATCGCCTCGCCATGAGGCAACGGCCCGAACCGCTGCTGCACCGCGCCCGGCGCCAGCTCGGTGAAGCTCGTATCGGCGTATTCGCCGCCGATCACGTTGTATCTGGTCCGGTCCATGCTGCCCCCAGGAGTTCTCCATCCGTTGTAGCCGAAATCGGGCCAATTCCGCAATTCTTGGCCGAGGCGGCCGAACCCGGTACTCTCGCGCGGTGAGCCACGAAATTCATGTGATCGGCGGCGGTTTGGCCGGCAGCGAGGCGGCCTGGCAGGTCGCGCGCTCGGGAATCTCAGTTATTTTGCACGAGATGCGCCCCGTGCGCGCCACCCAGGCCCATCAGACCAGCAATCTGGCTGAGCTGGTCTGCTCCAACTCGTTCCGGTCCGACGATGCCGAGCACAATGCCGTCGGGTTGCTGCACGAGGAAATGCGCCGGCTAGGGTCGTTGATCATGACGGCCGCAGATGCTCATCGGGTGCCCGCCGGCGGCGCGCTAGCAGTCGACCGGGACGGGTTCTCGCAGGCGGTCGAAGCCACCCTGCTCGCCCATCCCCTGGTGACGCTGGTTCGCGAGGAAATCCAGGGATTGCCGCCCGAGGAATGGGATTCCGTGATCGTGGCCACCGGACCGCTGACCTCGCCTGATCTGGCCGACGCTGTAGCCAAACTCACCGGCGCCGAGTCCCTGGCCTTCTTCGACGCCATCGCGCCGATTGTGGTGCGCCAGAGCATCGATTTCTCCAAGGCCTGGTTCCAGTCGCGCTACGACAAAGGCGACGGCACGGACTACATCAACCTGCCGCTGACGCGCGAGCAATACGAAGCCTTCGTCGATGCGGTGCTGGCCGGCGAGCGGCACATGCCCAAGGAATGGGAGGGCACGCCCTATTTCGAGGGCTGCCTGCCGATCGAAGCGATGGCCGAGCGGGGCCGGCGCACCCTGCAATTCGGTCCGATGAAGCCGGTCGGACTGACCAATCCGCATACGCCGGGCATGCGGCCGAACGCGGTGGTGCAGCTTCGCCAGGACAATGCGCTGGGCACGCTCTACAACATGGTCGGCTTCCAGACCATGTTGAAGCATGGCGAGCAAGTCAGGATCTTCCGCACGATTCCCGGGCTTGAGAACGCCGAGTTCGCGCGGCTCGGCGGCATCCATCGCAACACCTTTCTCAACAGCCCGCGCCTACTCGACGCGACGCTGCGGCTGAAGGCGCGGCCGGCGTTGCGCTTCGCCGGGCAGATCACCGGCTGCGAAGGTTATGTCGAGAGCGCCGGGATCGGTCTGCTGGCCGGCCGATTCGCCGCCGCCGAGCGGACTGGGCGTCGCCCAATGCTGCCGCCGATCACCACGGCGCTGGGCGCGTTGCTTGGCCATATTACCGGCGGCGCGCGAGCCGAGACATTCCAGCCGATGAATGTGACCTTCGGCCTGTTCCCCGAGCTTCCCGCCGCGCATGACGAACGGGGTCGCGAAGTGCGCGGCCGCGACCGCAAACGCGGCTATGCAATGCGTGCCCGGGCCGACCTCGCCACCTGGATCGCGAGCGACGCGCAACTCGCGGCTCAATAGCGGTTCAAAAACCTCTGGTCAGCGACCGCAACGCCAGTTTGGCGACTGACGGCCGGGTCACCGACCAATTGCGATCCCAAAGATTGTGATTCGCGCGCGCCAATCGGGCGAGATAGGTCTCGGCCAGTGGCACGATCAGCAGAGCCGCGCGCGCCGTTCGCGGCACTGTCGATCGCATCGTGCGGGCCCCTGCAAGATGTTGGTGCGCGCGTTCGGCCAGAGATCGCGCGACGCGTTGCATCCCTTCGTCATTCCCGCGAAAGCCGGAATCCATCTGTCCGTTGGACTCCCGCTTGCGCGGGAGTGACGATTTTTCTGAGGGCGGTGTCAGCGCGTCTTCAGGCGACAATCCCTGCGCCGCCAACAAATCCGCCGGCAGGAACAGCCTATTGGACGACGCATGGAACGGAATCGCGCGCAGCAACCCAACCAGCGCCCAGCCGATGCCGGCGTCGCGCGCAATGGCCCGCGCCGCCTCGCCGCGCGCGCCCAGCGCTTCGAGAGCCGCGGTAACTAGAGTTGCCGCGGTTCCCTGAGCATAAGCCTCCAGGGTCGCCAGCGTGTCGGGCGGACCGTTGACGAGATCGGCCGCCCGGGCGTCGATCAAACGCTCCAAGTTCTCGCGGCTGAGATCACGGGCGCGAATCGCCTCAGCCAGGCCGCGCGCCACGGGATGGGCGAGATCGCCGCCGCCATAGATCGTGGCCAGCGCGTCACGCCACCATTGCAGGCGCATCTCGCCTAGCAGCGGCTCGGTGACGGATTCGCGGATGCGGGCGATTTCGGAATTGAAGGCATAGAGCGCGAACAGCGCCTCGCGCCGTTCGGCCGGCGCGAACAGCACGGTGACGAACCGGTCGCGATCGTGGCGCCGGACCTCCGATGCCAGCGGCGAAAGCGCCGCCGCCATTCCTAGAACTTGTTGCTGCGCGGGAAGCCTTGCGGCGGCAGGCGTCCGGCCTGGGCGCGTTCGCCGATCCAATCGCGCAGATTGGTCTCGGTGCGCGTGCGGTCGCCCGACTGCCAGCTCAAGCCTTCTTTCAGCGTGAAGACCTTGGCGTCGGAGGCATGGCCGTCCTTGTAACGCTGCAGGATTACGCCTTTGCCGCGCGCCATTTCGGGGACCTCGGACAGCGGGAACACGAGCAGCTTCCGGTTTTCGCCGACGATGGCCACGGTGTCGCCATCGGCGAGGACACAGCACACCGCCTCTTCGTTCTCACCGAGATTGAGGACCTGCTTGCCGGCGCGGGTCTGGGCGATCGCATCGTCGGCCTTGGCGATGAACCCATATCCGTTGGCCGAGACGAGCAGCAGTTTCTGCTCGGGCTTGAACGGCAGGATGGTAACGATATCGGCATCGTTGGGCAGGTCGGTCAGCAGGCGTACCGGTTCGCCATGGCCGCGGCCGCGCGGCAGCTTGTCGCCGCCGAGCGTATAGAACCGGCCATTGGTGGCGAACAGCAGGAACTTGTCGGTGGTCGCGGCCCGCACCGTGAATTTCAGGCTGTCGCCTTCCTTGAAGCTGAACTCCTCGGCCTCATGGCCCTTGACCGCGCGAATCCATCCCTTGTCCGACAGGATGACGGTGATGTCCTCGCGCTCGATCGTCGCTTCGATCGGCACGATGATCTCCTTGGGCGCGGCGGCGAGCTGGGTGCGGCGCTTGCCGAGCGCGGTGTCCTTGCCGAATTTGGCCTGGACCTCTGATATCTCCTTGGCGATCGCCTTCCAGCGCTTCTTCTCGTCGCCCAGCAGCGACTTGAGTTCGTCGCGCTCGGTCGACAGTTTGGCGTGCTCGCCCCTGATTTCCATTTCCTCGAGCCGGCGCAAGCTGCGCAAGCGCAGATTCAGGATCGCCTCGGCCTGAACATCGGAGAGTTTGAAGGCATCCATCAGCTTCGGCTTTGGTTCATCCTCTTTGCGGATGATGCGGATCACCTTGTCGATGTCGAGATAGGCCTTGAGATAGCCTTCGAGCACTTCGAGCCGGTGTTCCAGTCGCGTCAGCCGGCTGTTCGCGCGACGCTGCAACACATCGTGGCGATGATCGAGAAAGGCGCACAGCACCTCCTTCAGGCTCATCACGCGCGGGATCGATTGCGCGTCGAGCACGTTCATGTTGAGCGACACGCGCGTTTCGAGATCGGTCTGGCGGAACATCTGTTCCATCAGAACGGCGGGCTCGACGGTGCGGCTCTTGGGATCGAGGATGATGCGAACCTCGGCGGTGGATTCGTCGCGCACATCGGCCAGCAACGGCAGCTTGCGCTGCTCCATCAACTCGGCGATGCGCTCGATCAGGCGCGACTTCTGCACCTGATAGGGAATCTCGGTGACGATGATGCGCCACACGCCCCGCGACAGTTCTTCCTGCTTCCACCGCGCTCGCAGCCGCATCGTGCCGCGCCCGGTTTTGTAGGCATCGAGGATTGTGGCGCGCGACTCGGTCAGCTGGCCGCCGGTCGGGAAGTCCGGCCCCGGCATCAAGGATACCAACTCTTTGATCTCGCAATTCGGGTTCTTGATGAGGTGCAGCAGCGCGTCGCAGATTTCGCCGGCATTGTGCGGCGGAATGTTGGTCGCCATGCCCACCGCGATCCCGGCCGCGCCATTGGCCAGCAGATTCGGGAAGGCCGCCGGCATGACCGCCGGCTCCTCCTTGCTGCCGTCATAGGTGGGGCGGAATTCGACCGCGTCTTCGTCGAGCCCTTCCATCAGCGCGGCGGCGACTTGGGTCAACTTGGCCTCGGTGTAGCGATAGGCGGCGGCGTTGTCGCCGTCGATGCTGCCGAAATTCCCCTGCCCCTCGACCAGGGGGTAGCGCACCGCGAAATCCTGGGCCAGCCGCACCATCGTGTCGTAGACCGCAACATCGCCATGCGGATGGAATTTGCCGATCACGTCGCCGACCACGCGGGCGCATTTCATGAAGCCGCCCTCGGGGTCGAGCTTCAACTCGCGCATCGCGAACAGCAGCCGGCGATGCACCGGCTTCAACCCGTCGCGCACATCGGGCAGCGAGCGCGACACGATGGTCGACAGGGCATAGGCGAGATAACGCTCGCCCAGGGCATCGGCCAACGGGGTGTCACGAATCTCGGCCAGAACGACCGGAGAAGATTTTTTAGCCATATGTTCCGTACCTAAAGGACTACTATACCTAGTAGATCATGCCTGAAGAACCGCTACAAGACGCGCCCGCGCCGGCGGAACGCCCTTGCCCAGGGTGGCAAAGACCCAGCGTTCGAGGAAGTGCCCGGTCAGCGCCAGTCCGGCACTCAACTCGCCTGGTTCGGAAGGCCCGTCGGCGCCAAGAAAACGCGGCAGGATCAACAGCCGGTCGCGATAGGGTTCGCCCGCCGACAGACTGACCGCCCGACCCGAGCGCGGCGACACGAAGGCGAGGTTGTCATTCGTTCCGGTGGCGGCGCAGGAGGAGAGATCGAGGCCGTAGCCGAGCTCGGCCAGCAGATCGAGTTCCCAGCGCACATACTGGATCGGCCAATTCTCGGTCCCAAGCGTGGTCAATAGTTCGGCCAGCCCGTCGAACGCGGTGGGATGGGCTTCGCGTTCGGGAAGCGCTGCGTCGATCAGCGCGCAGGCCGAGACGACCGCGGCGAGCCGGGCCTGATCGGTCAGCCAGCGCGTGCCATCGGGCGATTGCAATTCCCAGGTGTAGTTGCCGAGCTGCTCGGCCAGCCGCGCCTTCCAACTCACCTGAAGCCGATTGCCGGGCTGAATGGCGCCGCGCGCACGACTCCCCGAGCCGCCGCGCACCAAGCCGGCATGGCGACCATGCTCGCGCGTCAGCGCCGTGACCACCGACGATGATTCGCCATGGCGTCGGCTGCCGATCACGATCGCTTCGTCAGTCCATTCCATCGCTGTCCCTACCCCGCCGCCGCGACGGCGTCGAGCAGTGTCGCGACGCGATGGGACCAGGTGTGGCGGGCCCGCTGCTCGGCGCGACCGGCTTCGGCCATGGCACGCAGCCCAACGGAATCGGCGAGCAGATCGTTCAACCGCTCACTTGCGCCCGCATGCGGCTCAATGGCGTAAATCGCATCCACATCATCGACGCCCGTCGTTGCCACCGCGCATCCTGCCGCCATGCCTTCGAACATGCGTTCATGGGAGCGATACCAAGCCGGCAAGATGTTGAGCACGATACGAGCCTGATCCATCAAGGCGCGGGCCCGGTCGGTCGGCAATGGCCCGATCGGCTTCATTGCCCCGCCGGCCATGCCGTCCCAGCGGCGCCCGACCAAGGTGATGGGTGCATCACGCAAGGCGCCGATCGTGTCGAGGCGGGCTCGCGCCCAGGCATAGGCGTCGAAACTGCCGAGCAACAGCATGAAGTCGTCGCGTTTCACGGCCGTGGGATCGATGCCACGCGCGGTCAGCGCTTCGATGGCGAGGCCATGGAGCGAATCCGACGGGAACGGATCGAAGCGATCAGCCATCTCGTCGAGTACGGCCGACCAGTGCGCGGGATAGCGTTCATGCCACTCGCGCCGTAGCGCGTCCGGCGATTTGGCGGGAGCGTTGCCGACAAATAGCGCCGGGATGGTGCGCTTGGACCAAGGTGCTGCATCGCGGGCAGCCGCGCCATGGGCAATCGCGACCGGTGCGATATCGCTCCGCAGGAAGCGGCCGAAGCAATCGAGATTGCCGCGTGTCGGGTAAGTGACGATTGAATTGGCCGCCAGTCCGGCCACCGTCTGCCAGCAGGAATAGGGGTGATCCAGCGCCCAATAAAGCCGGCGCGCCCCGCCGCGGGCCAGGATGACGTCGATCTCGCCGCCCCCGAACATGCCCATATCCTGGATCGACAGGACAAGATCGAACTCGCCGCGCTCGATCCGCGAGACCGCGCCGACCAGCGCCGGCATCGGGTCGGCGGGCGGCAGAACGATGTCGACCGCCGTCCATTCATTGGAACGGAATCCGTCGAGGATTTCGCGGCCGATCCGGTCGACATTCCCGTCACGGGTCGCCTCGGCGCGGCAAAGCAAAACGGAGCGGTTGCGCCACATGGCTCGTTATACCAGTTCGCGCGGGACCTCGGTCACACGTCGTAATCGAGACCGAGCGCCTGATATTGACCGCGATCCTCGGCCCAGCGCGGCTCGACCTTGACCTGAAGGAACAGGTGTACCCGACGCTCGAGATTCTTTTCCAATTCAGCGCGCGACCGCGAGCCGATCTCCTTGATCCGCCGCCCGCCCGCGCCGACAACGATCGCTTTCTGGCCGTCGCGCTGGACATAGACGATCTGCTCGATGCGCACCGATCCGTCGGCTTGTTCCTGCCACACCTCGGTTGCGACCGCGGCGGCATGGGGCAATTCGTCATGGAGTTGGAGAAACACCTGCTCGCGGGTGATCTCGGCCGCCCATAGCCGGCTCGACATATCGGAGATCTGATCCTCGGGAAACAGCCAGGGTCCCTCGGGCAATCGTGCCGCGAGAAACGACAGGAGATCGCCGGTGCCGTCGCCCTCAAGCGCGCTGACCATGAAGATGTTCTGGTCCATGCCCATCGCCACGATGGCAGCGGCCAGGCCGAGCAACGATTCGCGCTTGACCGCATCGACTTTGTTGATGACAGGAATCGGCTTGTTGCGCTGCTTGATCAGTCGTTCGGCCACCGTGCGGGTCGCGTCGTCGAGGCCGTGGAGCGCGTCGATCACCAGGATGATCTCGTCGCCGTCGCCGGCGACATCCCAGGCCGCGCGCACCATCGCGCGTTCCAAACGCCGCTTGGGAATGAAAATGCCGGGCGTGTCGACGAACACCACCTGCGTCCGGCCCTGCATGGCCACGCCCATGATGCGCGTGCGCGTCGTCTGCACCTTGGGCGAAACGATCGAAACCTTGGACCCGACCAGGCGATTGACCAGGGTCGATTTGCCGACATTGGGCGGCCCGACCACGGCGACCATGCCGCAATGCGTGGGACCCTCGCCCTCGGCTTCGCTCATCGCGCAACTCGCGCCAGCAGCGCGGCGGCGGCGGCCTGTTCGGCGATCCGCTTCGATGCGCCCCGGCCCTCGGCCGCGGATTCGCCCTCAACGGTCACCGAGACATGGAAAATAGGATCGTGGGCGGGTCCCTCGCGATCGACGACCGCATAGGCGGGAAGCGGCCTGCCCCTGCCCTGCGCCCATTCCTGCAACTCCGTCTTGGCATCGCGCGGGGGCGCCGCATTCTCTGATATCAAGGGCTCCCAATGGGTGCGCACGATGCGCGCCGCGGCCTCGAAGCCGCCATCGCTGAATACCGCGCCCAACACTGCCTCGCAGGCGTCGGCCAGCATGCCAGGGTTGGCGCGTCCGTCGCCTTCGTCCTTGGCCAGCACCAGAGCGCGGTCGAGGCCCAGCGCCTGCGCAACGCGCGCCAGTGAGTCGCGGTTGACCAGCGCCGCCTGGCGGCGGGCCAGGTCGCCTTCGGCCTCCTGCGGAAATCGCTGAAACAACATATCGGCTACCACCAGTCCTAAAACCCGATCGCCCAGAAACTCGAGCCGTTCGAATGCCGATGGGCGTCCCCGTTCGCCCGCCGCGCTTGGATGAGTCACAGAATCGAGCAAAAGCGCGGGACGACGGAAGCGATAGTCGAGCGCGCCAGCGAGGTCCCGTAGACGCTCGTCCATACCGGTGCGCTCCTCAGCCGATCACCGGCCTAGTGAATGCCTTGGAAAAGGCGGCTCCAACGGATTGTCCAGGGCCATTTCCAGACTTCCCATAAAGCCGCCCCGTCGGCGGAAAAGAAGATGAACTCGGCGCGGCCCACCAGATTCTCGAACGGGACATAGCCGACCTGCTGAAGAAAGCGGCTGTCCTGCGAATTGTCGCGGTTGTCGCCCATCATGAAATAGTGATCGGGCGGCACCACATATTCGATCGTGTTGTTCTGCGAGTCTTCGTCGCTGTTCGGGTGCCTGAGGATCGGGTGAGTCTTCTCGCCGCCGCCCGGCACGGGCAGGGTTTCCAGATATTCCGCATCGAGGAACCGGTCGCCCTGCGCGCTGCGCTCGGGATAGTCGTCGACCTGTTTGCGCACGATCTGTTGGCCGTTGATTTTGAGTTCGCCGTGAACGACCTGGATGCGGTCGCCGGGCAATCCGATGATGCGCTTGATGTAGTCGGTGCTGGTATCGGTGGGCAGTTTGAACACCACGACGTCGCCGCGCTTGGGCGTTTGAGCGAATATCCGTCCGCCGAACAGCGGCAAGCCCAAGGGTAGTGAGAACCGGCTATAGCCATAGGAGTATTTCGAGACGAAGAGGTAGTCGCCGATCAGCAGCGTCGGGACCATCGAACCCGAGGGGATGGTGAAGGGCTCGAACGCGACGGTGCGAACGACAATCGCGATCACGATCGCATAGACGATCGTCCGGACTGTCTCCCAAAACCCGCTGGATTTTCTGCGCGATAAAGCCATTGGCCGACGAAATGGAACATTCGCCGCGCGGACGGCGGCGAGACGGGGGATCAAGCCCGAGCCGCCTTCCGCTGTCAAGCTTTGGCGCGGGTGACGTTGCCAACGAACCCGGCTAGGGTGCGGCGATGAAAGGCGATTTGGCCATTGTCAGCGGCTCGGATGCCGCCTATTTCGGGCTACTCCGCGGCTTGGTCCGCGCGATTCGCGAGTCGCCCGAGCTCGCCGCGACGCCGATCTATATTTTTGATGCGGGGCTGGCGCCGGATCAGCGGCAATGGCTGGCCGAACACGGCGCGGTTATCACCAAGCCGCATTGGAGCTTCGCCCGCACGGTGCCGGGCTTCATCGCGATGTTGGCGACGCGGCCGCGCATACCCCAGTGTTTCCCGGGCCACGAGGTCTATCTCTGGATCGACGCCGACGCCTGGCCGCAGCAGGTTGAAGCCGTGGCGACCTATCGCCGCGCCGCGCTCGCCAAGGGCTTCGCCGTCACGCCCGAAACGCATCCCGCCTATAACAACGCCGAACTCGCCAAGGCGCACCGGCGAATTCGCGGCTGGTTTGGACCCAATGTGGTGGCCGTGCTTGAGGGCACCGCGCCGATCAATCTCGGGGTTTTCGCTGGCGCCGCCGACGCGCCGCATTGGGGCGTGTGGCGAAAGCGAGTCGATGATTGGCTGACCGCTTCGACCTCGCAGGAGGTGGATTTCAACGCCGACCAGACCGCGTTCAATATGGTGGTCCATGTCGATCGGCTCGAAACCGAGCTATTGCCCGCGCGCTACAACTGGATTTGCCATACCGCGCCGCCGATGGCGACGGCCGATGGGGAGACGCTGCTGGAACCGGTGGCGCCCTACCCGCCGCTGAGCATGGTTCATATGACGCTTTGGACGAAGAAGGGACCGCAAAGTCTGGCCACGCCCGAGGGCGGACGCGTGTCGCGCCCGCTCACCTACAAGGGAGAGGCCCTGCCGGGCGATGGCGCGGCGCTTCCCGACTTCGCGCTGCCGGATTTGTGACTAGCCGCCCGCGTCGGGCTCGGCCGAAATGATCACGAAAGCCTGCGCCCAGGGATAATCGTCGGTCATGGTGAGATCGACGCGCACCCGCATGCCTTGGGGCAGCATTCGCGCGAGCTGCTTGCCCGCGCCCCCCGTGATGCGCATGGTCGGCTGGCCCGAGGGCAGATTGGCGACGCCGAGATCGCGCCAAAACACGCCGCGGCGAAAGCCGGTTCCCAAAGCCTTCGAACAGGCTTCCTTGGCGGCGAAACGCTTGGCATAGGTGGCGGCGCGGCCCCGCTCGGTTCCGGCGCGGCGCTCGGCCCGGCGGCGCTCGTCGCTAGTGAAAATGCGTTCGAGAAAGCGGTCGCCGAACCGTTCCAGGGTTTTTTCGATACGCCGGATGTCGATCAGATCGGAGCCGATGCCCAGGATCATGCGGGACGCTCAGCCCGCAGATCGGGGCGCGCACGATCCATTTGCGCGCGCATGCGCCGGATCGCGGTCTCGAAGCCTGTGAAGATCGCCTCGCCCACCAGGAAATGCCCGATGTTGAGTTCGGCGATGGTCGGAATGGCGGCCACCGGCCCCACCGTGTCATAAGTCAGCCCGTGGCCGGCATGGCACTCGAGGCCGATCTCGGCGGCATGAGCCGCCGCCGCAATGATGCGGGCGAGTTCTCGTTCGCGGGCGTCGCCCTGGGCATCGCAGTAGGCACCCGTGTGGAGCTCGACAACGGGCGTGCCAATCGCATGCGACGCATCGAGCTGGGCCAAGGTCGGTTCGACGAACATGGACACGCGAATGCCAGCGTCGTTCAGCTGGCCCACCAACGGACGCAACCGTTCGCGACTGCCCGCGACATCGAGCCCGCCCTCGGTGGTGCGTTCCTCGCGACGTTCGGGAACGATACAAGCCGCGTGCGGGCGATGGGCGAGCGCGATCGCTAGCATCTCCTCGGTCGCAGCCATTTCCAGATTGAGCGGCACCTCGATGGCTTCGAGCAGCCGTGCGATGTCGTGGTCGGAAATATGCCGGCGATCCTCGCGCAGATGGGCGGTGATTCCGTCGGCCCCGGCTTGCTCGGCTACCCGCGCCGCGCGCACCGGATCGGGATGGTGGCCGCCGCGCGCGTTGCGGATGGTGGCGACGTGATCGATGTTGACGCCGAGGCGCAATCTGCTGGGCATGTGGCCGCCTGTTCCCGCGCTACTTCCGCGCCCGTTCGACCGAATTGATCGCCGGCGTGGCGCGCAGGGCGGCGATGATGTTGGAGAGATGCTTGACGTCGCGCACTTCGATATCGAGAAGCATGTCGAAGAAGTCGGTGCTGCGATTGGTGATTTTGAGATTGGTGATATTGCCGAGATTCTTGGCGATCACGGTGGACAGGCTGCCGAGGCTGCCGGGTTCGTTGGCCACCACCAGATTGATCCGAGCGACGTGAGCCTCGTCCTGCTTGGGGTCTTCGTTCCAGGCGATATCGAGCCATCGTTCCGGCGTTTCGGCGAACTGCTCCAGCATCTCGCAATCGATGGTGTGGATTGTGACGCCCTTGCCCGTGGTGACGATGCCGACGATGCGGTCGCCGGGCAACGGATGGCAGCAGGCAGCGAAATGCATCGCCATGCCGGGGATCAGGCCGCGTATCGGCACGGCGGGGCCGCGTGTTGCCTTTTGCCGGGTGCGCCTGAGCGCCACAACATTGTCGGGCTTGGGCGCAGCTTTGAGCTCGGGATAGACCGCCACGACCACGTCATGGGCCGGAATCGTGCCCTGGCCGACCACGACCACCAGATCCTCGACGGAGTCCTCTTTGAAGATTTTGAGCACGCCCTCCATCGCCTTCTCGGTCATCTCATAGCCTTCCTGCTTGAAGGCGCGGCTGAGCATGGCGCGGCCGAGATCGAGATACTGGTTGCGCTGCTGGGCGCGGACGAAACGGCGGATGCGGGCGCGCGCCTTCGAGGTGACGACGAAACGCTCCCAGGTGGGGTTCGGCGACTGCGCCTTCGAGGTGACGATCTCGACCTGGTCGCCGTTGTTGAGCGCGGTGCGCAGCGGCATGATCCGGCCGTTGATCTTGGCGCCGACGCAGGTATCGCCGACCTTCGAATGGACGGCATAGGCGAAATCGACCGGGCAGGCGCCGCGCGGCAGGGCGATCAAATCGCCCTTGGGCGTGAAACAGAACACCTGGTCCTGGAACATTTCGAGCTTGGTGTGTTCGAGGAATTCCTCGGGACTCGACGCATGTTCCATGGCTTCGAGCAGTTCGCGCAGCCAGCGGTATTGCGTGCCATCGGCCGGCCGGTGGCCGTGCTTGTAGGTCCAATGCGCGGCGACGCCCAGTTCGGCGACGTCGTGCATCTCCTGCGAGCGAATCTGGATCTCGATGCGGTGGCCTTCGGGACCCAGCACGCCGGTGTGAATGCTGCGATAGCCGTTGGGCTTGGGCGTCGAGATGTAATCCTTGAACCGGCCGGGCACCATTTGATAGCGGCTGTGGATGACGCCGAGCGCGTGATAGCAGTCCGAGACGTCGCCGACGATGACGCGGAACGCCATGATGTCCGAGAGTTGCTCGAAGGCGACGTTCTTCATCTGCATCTTGCGCCAGATCGAATAGGGCATCTTCTCGCGGCCGGAAACCTCGGCTTTCACGCCGGCTTCGGCAAGGCGACGTTCTAGCTCGTCGATGATCCGCTCGATCAGGCGCACGCCCTGCTCGCGCAGGAAATTCAACCGCGCCACGATCGAGTCGCGCACCTCGGGATGCAGTTCGGCGAAGGCCAGATCCTCAAGCTCGTTCTTGATCTCGGACATGCCGACGCGCTCGGCCAGCGGCGCGTAGATTTCCATTGTCTCGAGCGCGATGCGGCGGCGCTTGTCGTCTTCCTTGATGTATTTGAGCGTCCGCATATTGTGCAAGCGATCGGCCAGCTTGATCAGCAGGACGCGAATGTCCTCGCTCATGGCGAGAACCAGTTTGCGGAAGTTTTCGGCCTGCTTGGTGCGGTCCGACTGGAGTTCGATGCGCGACAGTTTGGTCACGCCGTCAACCAGTCGCGCGATGTCGGCGCCGAACATTCTCTCGATGTCGGCATGGGTGGCATTGGTGTCCTCGATCGTGTCGTGCAGCAGCGCGCTGACGATCGAGGCCGAATCGAGCTTGTAGCGGGTCAGGATGCCGGCCACTTCGATCGGATGGGAGAAATACGGATCGCCCGAGGCGCGCCGCTGCGCCCCGTGCTGCTTCATCGTATAGACATAGGCGCGGTTGAGCGCGTCCTCGTCGGCGCTGGGGTCGTAGGATTTGACCCGCTCGACCAGTTCGAATTGACGCATCATGGCCGATCACTCCGAGCGGATCGGCGACGACGACCGGAAGTGCTGGCGGGGCGGCCCATGGCGCGCCCCCGTGTCACTCTTCGACGGCGGCGCCCGGCTCGGCGTCCGCCTCGGGCTCGTCCTCGCCCTCTTCGTCGCCCTCGATGGTCATGCCGGCGCCGGACAATTCGCCCTCGTTGAGCACCGCGCCCTTGAGTTCCAGCTCGCGGCCGGCCAGGACGTCGATCTCTTCTTCCTCGGGCTCGTCGGGCTCGACATGCTTCTGCAGGCCCTGGACCAACTCGTTGCGCAACCCTTCGAATTGAATGGTCTCGTCGGCGATCTCGCGCAGCGCCACGACCGGGTTTTTGTCATTGTCACGCTCGACCGTGATCTTGCCGCCCGCGGAAATGTTCCGCGCGCGCTGGCTGGCCAACAGGACCAGCTCAAAACGGTTCGGCACTCTGATGACGCAATCTTCGACGGTAACCCGGGCCATTCGCATCAACTCCTAAGGCATTCGCACAAGTGTCCAGGATATATGGATATTGCGCCGCAGAAAACAAGCATTCCTTGGGCATGGCGGGCATCGAAGCCATGGAATGCCAAGCTCTTGCCCTTGGGGCCGCGCACCGCCTACCCTCCGCCAATTATCCGCCATGCAATTGATCTCAAAGGATTTGCCATGCCCGCCACGTTTTATGCTCAGGAACGCATTGGGATGTTCATCGACGGCGCCAATCTCTATAACGCCGCCCGCGCGCTCGGATTCGACATCGACTACAAGCGCCTGCTCGACCTGTTCGCCAGCAAGGGCCGGCTGATCCGCGCCTTCTATTACACCGCCCTGATGGACGACCAGGAATACTCGCCCATCCGCCCGTTGATCGATTGGCTCGACTACAACGGCTATACCATGGTCACCAAGCCGACCAAGGAGTTCACCGACGCCATGGGCCGGCGCAAGATCAAGGGCAACATGGATATCGAACTCGCCATCGACGTCATGGAGATGGCGCCGCATCTCGACCATGTGATCCTGTTCTCGGGCGACGGCGATTTCCGCCGCCTGGTCGAGGCCGTGCAACGCAAAGGCGTCCGGGTGACGGTGGTCAGCACGATCCGCTCGCAG
>Ga0265313_10001946_pt1 | contig 18682 bp, 17 predicted proteins | sample 4123metaG_FD_203122 | JGI IMG/M metagenome (GOLD analysis project Ga0265313, IMG submission 203122) | Rhizosphere microbial communities from Carex aquatilis grown in University of Washington, Seatle, WA, United States - 4-1-23 metaG | ecosystem: Host-associated > Plants > Roots > Rhizosphere >...
TGTTCCTGCTGTCGCTCATTCTCCGCCAATTTATCGGTCCACCCGTCGTCTCCCGCGCCGAGCAATTTACTGCCGAAAAGAAAAACGCCGTCGCCGCGCATCAGATAATCGCCGGCATGACGACATCGGATGTCAACGCTTCTTGGGGACCGCCCGACGACAAATACATCTCTGGCGGTGCCGGAGTGCCGACCGAGACTTGGTTTTATCGCCACGGAGGCTATAAAAGCGACGTGCTCATCTTCGCCAATGGCGTCCTCGTCCGCTGGACCGTAAATCGCTAAGTTGTCCAGCAGAGCGGGAAGTGGGCGCAAAAAGCCCCCGCGGATTAGGTGCGACTGCCTTCGTAAAAAGTGGGCCGGTTTTGCGGCACTATCGAGTGCGTTTGAAGTGGCGTTTGACCGCCGGGCGGCATACCGTGCTCGCGCATGAGCGACCCGGCTGCCACCAAGCGCCAACTGTTCTTTTTGCGGTATATGGGCTACCCCGCGAAGGAAAGTCTGACATTCGACCAAGCCTCACAAGCGATGAGAAATCTATACGTTCATCCGGCAGCGGCTAAGGCAGAGTATTCGGCGCAAATTTCGCGATGGAACCGTGATAAATTTATTCTGCATCCAGAGGAATATAACAACGACGACGTGGGACAATTCCTCGAATACGAGATCGCTGAGACGCTGCATATCTACGTCCGAAGTCGTGTTCGTGACGCCGGCGAACGGCTCACGAACAAGAAGATCATGGCGGTAATTGCTTCTCTAGCCGCACGGGATGGCGACTGGTGGCGGCGGAATGACTACCAGAGCCGATTCATGGAACGTCTTCGCGCGATGTTTCCGGGCTGCGTGAACGGCACTGATTCCGCGCATCCAGCCACGGGGGAGGAACCGTGCCCGGCTTGGCCCCTATGGAAAATCCGCCGCGTCCTGCTCTCCCGCCTAAAAAGGCTTGGTGGAAGTTTTGGTGAAGAAGCAATCCGCCATTGCGCAAAAGCTGGGACATCCCTGAGCCGGAATTTCGCGAGCGCGTGTCTGCGGCGCGAAATCCATCCTACCGACGGACGATGCCATGAAATCCCCGTCAAACCCGACCGCGCGTCGCCGCCTCGTGCAGCCGCACAACGAAGCGGTTCAGTTTTTCGTGGTCCTTTACGCCCGGCGTCGCCTCGACGCCGCTGTTCACATCGACAAACCGCGCGCCGCTCGCGCGCAGCGCCTCGCCGATGTTCTCCGAACTCAACCCACCCGCGAGAATCCACGTCTTCGCCGGATGCGACGTCCGATGCCGCGCGAATTTCTCCCAGTCGCCCGTTTTCCCGGAGCCGCCGAACACATCGGTCTGGAACGCATCGAGCAGAAAAAACTTCGCGAGCGGCAGCCACTCCGCGGCGACGTCGCTCGCCGGCGGCAGCTTCGGCGCCAGCCACAGCCGCTCCGCGCCCACCGCCTCGGACCAGGCCGCCACCGTCGCGAGCGGCGTTTCCGGCCGAAAGTGAATCTGAAAAAAATCGAAGCCGGCGGCCGCCATCGCCGCGAGTTCGTCGCGCGCCGGCTCGACCGAAACCGCCACCTTGCGCCGCTCCGGCAGCCGCGCCGCCATCGCCTTGAACTGCGGCAGCGTGACGCACCGCGGCGACTTCGCGTGCAGAATGAACCCGAGATAATCCGCCCCGCAGCGATCGGCAAACTCCGCATCGACGAGCGACGTGAGCCCGCAAACTTTGAACCGGATGCCGTCGATCATGGCGTCTTTCCGGGCGGCGGAAAGGACTGGCGAAAAGTGAACGCGAACGGCGTCGGCCCGTTCTTGTCCAGCGATTCGATGCGCGCCTTCGCCTCGTCCACCGTCGGAATGTGTCCCACCGGAATCCACCACAGCGCGAGATACGAGGACTCGAATTTCTCGAACCACGCCTGCCGCCGCGCGAAAAACTCCCCGTGCAGCGAGCGATAAACGTAGGCGTGCAGCGACGCCAAATCGATCCAGACCGACATGTTCACGAGCACGCGCGGATCGGGAAACGCGACGATCGAGGTTGCGTTGCCGCTGTCGTCCTTCAACCGCCACACGAAGCTCGGACTCGCCTCGGCCAGCGCGTTGATCTCGTCCAACGCGGCCTTGAACTCCGCCATGATCGGATCGTCCATCGCCGCGCGAATCCGACCGATATTCACCTGCGCGAGTTGATAGGTGCCGGTCGCGCTCATGCGGGTTGGAATGTATTCACGGCCGCGATCACCTGATCGACCTGCGCATCGGTGAGTTCCGGGAAAATCGGCAAACTCACGCACGTCGCCGCCGCGGCTTCCGCCACCGGGAACGAACCCGCGCCGAGGCCGAGTTCCGCGTAGCATTTCTGCCGGTGCAGCGGCACCGGATAGATCAAATCCGTGCCGACCTCGCGCTTCGTGAGGTGCTCGCGCAACGCATCGCGCCGCGGATGGCGGATCGTGAACTGGTGAAACACCGACTGCCCGTAAGCCGGCTGCTCCGGCAGCCGCACGTCAGCGAGTTTGATTCCGCGCAAATACCGCGCCGCGATCTCCTGGCGGCGCGCGGTCCAGGCGGCGAGGTGCGGCAGTTTCACGTTGAGCAGCGCGCCTTGAAATCCGTCCATTCGGAAATTCCCGCCGACGATGTCGTGGAAATAGCGCCGGTCCGACCCGTGCACGCGGATGTGCCGCGCCTGTGTCTGAATTTCCTCGCGCCGCGAAACAAACGCCCCGCCCTCGCCGCAGCCGCCGAGATTTTTCGTCGGGTAAAAACTGAACGTTCCGCAATCCCCGATCATTCCCACTGGTGTGCCTTTGTAGCGCGCGCCCACTGCCTGCGCGCAGTCCTCGATCACGAACAAGCCGCGCCGCCGCGCGATCGCCATGATCTCGTCCATCCGCGCCGGCTGGCCGAAAAGGTGCACCACCACGATGCCCTTCGTGCGCGCCGTGATCGCCGCCTCGATTTTCTCCGGATCGAGATTGAACGTCCCTTCCTCGACATCGACGAACCGCGGCGTCGCACCGACGTAGCTGATGCCCCACACCGTCGAGATGAACGTGAACGGCGGCGCGATCACCTCGTCGCCCGGCCCGAAGCCCGCGATCAGGCACGCGACGTGGAGCGGCGCCGTGCCGCTGTTCATGCCGAGCGCGTGCGGATAGCCAAGCGTCGCGGCAAAGTTTTTCTCGAAATCATCCACGTCCTTTCCGAGGCAAAAACGCGTCGCATCGTAGGTCGCCGCGAGCGCGGCCAGCGCCGGTTCGCGCAGCGCTTTGTGCTGCAGGCTGAGGTCGAGAAATGGAACTTTCATTTGGCCCCACGATTACGCGGATATTCGCCGATACCTCAAAACCAATCCGCGGTTACGCACGGGCGAGCTTTTTCACCAAGGCCTCGACGAGGCTGTCGAGGCTCGGCTCTTTCGCGGTGAAATCGACCGGAATGCCCGCGGCTTTCATCGTCTCGCTTGTCTGCGGCCCGATGCTCCCGGCCATCGGCCGTTTCGCGCCGGCCGCGAGCTTGAGCGCCGCCGCCTGATCGACGAACGATTGCGCCGCGGACGAACTCGCGAACAAAATCGCATCCGCTCCCTTCGCGCGAAAGTCCGCCGCCGCCGGATCGGCGGCGAGATCCGTTTTTTCGGTTTGATAAACCTGCAATTGGTCCACGATCGCGCCCGCGCTTTCGAGCTTCGTCACGAGGATGTCGCGGTTGAGATTGCCGGTGATGACGACGACCTCGGCGTTGGCCAAGCTGCCGGTCGCAATGAGTTCGCCCGCGAGCGCCTCCGCTGTCGCCACCGCGGGCTGGCACTCGATTTTGAGATGCAGCGCGCGAATCGCGCTCGCCGTGGTCTCCCCGATACACGCGAAACGCAGCAGCCCGAGCGAGCGGATGTCCTCGAACAGCCGCAAAAATTCCTCGAAGAAAAATCGCACGCCGTTCGCGCTCGTGAACACGATCCAGTCGTAGTGGCCGAGTTCGAGCAGCACGTCCGCCAAATCCTCCTTCGGCACATGCTTCGCCACGCGGATCAGCGGCAGCTCGACGACTTCCGCACCGAGCGCCGCGAGCTTGCCCGCGAGTTCGGACGCCTGCTCGCGCGCCCGCGTCACGACGATGCGGCGACCGGCAAGAGGAGAAGCTGGCGAAGACATGCGGAAAGTTAACTCAGACCAAACTGACGCAGGATTCGGCCGGCCGCTTCCGCCGGCGAAGCGAAATCCACGGTGGTGAGCGGATGGCTGCGGAAACCAATCCGTTCATGGAAAAAATACAAAATCTCCGCGGTCGCGTGCGTCGCAAACGCCGTGTGGCAGCCGGCGCCGAGCGCGGCTTGAAACGCCCGCTCGAGCCCGACCGCGCGCGCCGTCGCAGCATCGAACGCGCCCGCGAAGCGCGCCGCATCCGCCGCGCGGCACTGCACCGCGATCGCGCCCTGCCCGACCGCCGGCACCATGTCGTGAAAGCCCAGCGCGTGAAATTCCACGCCCGGCCAGTTGGCGATGCCGAGGCGTTTCAGTCCCGCCGCCGCCAAGATCGTGCCGTCGGCGACGTGCTGCTCGCCGATTTTCTTGAGGCGCGTATCAACGTTGCCGCGGATTTCCGTGAACGCCACGCCCGCGAAAAGTTTCGCGATTTGTAACCGGCGGCGCGGGCTGCCGGTCGCGAGCGTCTGCGGCGTGCCGACGCCCGCGCGCAGCACGAGCACGTCGTGCGCGTCTTCTCGCGGCAGGTAGCCTGCGATCGCCAGCCCGGCCGGCATGTCACCGGGCAAGTCCTTCGTGCTGTGGATCGCGAAATCGGCGTCACCACGAAGCACCGCCGCCTCGAGTTCGCTCGTGAACAATCCCTTGCCGCCCTTCGCCTCGAGCGACCATTCCGCCTGCTGATCGCCGGTCGTGAGGATTTTCAGCAGATCGGTCTCGACGCCGATCGTCGCTCGCAGGTGCGCCGCGACGAGCTGCGTTTGCGCGAGCGCGAGCGGACTTTTGCGAGTAGCAAGGATGAGCTTCTTAACCACGGATTACACAGATGGACACGGATGGCCGAAGTTCAAATCCGTGCGATCCGCACAATCCGTCGTAAAGGTTTCAGTAGGCCGCCTGCACGCCCTTGATGTGCTTCTTCGTCATCCACGGCATCAGGCCGCGGAGGTAGGCGCCGGTCTTCTCGATCTGGTGTTTTTCGCCGGCCGCAAGGAGCTTTTTGTAGTTTTTCAGGCCGCCCTTGTATTCGGCGACCCACTCGCGCGTGAACTTGCCGGTCTGAATTTCCTTCAGGATTTTCTTCATCTCGGCCTTCGTCCGTTTGTTCACGACGCGCGGGCCGCGGGTGATGTCACCGTATTTCGCGGTCTCGGAAACCGAGAAACGCATGCCGGCGATGCCGCTTTCATACATGAGATCGCAGATGAGCTTCAGCTCGTGGAGACATTCGAAATACGCCATCTCCGGCTGGTAGCCGGCCTCGACCAGCGTCTCGAAACCCGCCTGCACCAACGCGCTTGCGCCGCCGCACAACACCGCCTGCTCGCCGAAAAGATCCGTCTCGGTTTCCTCCTTGAACGAGGTCTGCAACACGCCGGCGCGCGTCGAGCCGATGCCCTTCGCCCATGCGAGCGCCTGCTTTTTCGCGGTCTTCGATTTGTCCTGCGCGACGGCGATGAGCGCCGGCATGCCCTTGCCCTCGGTGTAAAGCCGGCGGACGAGGTGGCCGGGGCCTTTCGGCGCGACCATGATGCAGTCAACGTCCTTCGGCAGCTTGATCAGCCCGAAGTGAATCGAGAGTCCGTGCGAGAAGAGCAGTGTTTTGCCCTTCGCGAGGTTCGGCAGGATGTCCTTTTCGTAAACGTCCGCCTGCTTCATGTCCGGCAACGCCACCATGATCACGTCTGCGCGGCGGACGGCTTCGCCCGTCTCGAACACTTCGAAACCGTGCTGCTCGGCGACGGCCTTCGACTTCGAGCCGGGATAAAGGCCGATGATGACCTTGCAGCCGCTGTCCTTCAAATTCAGCGCGTGGGCGTGGCCCTGCGAACCGTAGCCGAGGATGGCGAGCGTTTTGTTGTGGAACACGCCGAGGTCGGCGTCTTTGTCGGTATAGACTTTGGCGGGCATGGAAATTTTTTCGCTTTCGGCTTCGAGTTTCGGGTTGGGTGTTTCGGATTTTAAAAACCGGCGCGGGTTCAGCGCTTCAGCGCGAGCCGCCCGGTGCGGGCGAGTTCGAGGATGCCGAACGGCTCCAGCAAGCCGAGCAGCGCGGCGATCTTGTCGTCGTCGCCCGTGAGCTCGATGATGAGGTTTTCGTGGTTCAGGTTGACGATCTTCGCGCGGAAGATGTCCGCGATCTGAACGATCTCCGAACGCGTCTGCGTGCCGGCGCGCACCTTCACGAGCACGAGTTCGCGCGCGACCGCCTGGCCCTCGTTGAAGTCGATCACATCGACGACGTTGATAAGCTTGCGCAGCTGCTTGATGCAAAGGTCGAGCTGCGCCTCGTCGCCTTTCAGGACGGCGGTGATGCGGGACAGCGAGGCATCGTGCGTGGGCGCGACGTTGAGCGAATCGATGTTGAAGCCGCGGCCGGAAAACATTCCCGACACGCGCGCCAGCACGCCGAATTTATTCTCAACGAGGACCGAGATCGTGTGTCGCATGGGTGAAATTGGGTGAGTGGTGGACGCCACTGGACTCGAACCAGTGACCCCCTCGGTGTAAACGAGGTGCTCTAACCAGCTGAGCTAGGCGTCCGAGCCGAGGGCAAAGCAAAGCCCGCGGGCGATGGCAATGACAAGGAATTATTCGGGTATGACGTTGGGGGTTGGACGATCGGTGCGGGCGGTCCGCCCGTTCACGGTCGCGCTTCGGGCGGGTCGAGTGCGCGGCTCACACCGCGACCGCCTTTGGTTTCAGCAGACCTTCGCGCACCATCAGCTCGGCGTTTTGCAGCGCGTTCAGCGCGGCGCCCTTCCAGAGATTGTCACCGCTCACCCACAGCGCGAGGCCGTTGTCGAGCGCCGTATCGAGCCGGATGCGGCCGACGCCGCACTTCACCTGCCGCGTGAAATCGAGCGGCGTCGGATAAACCGACTTCGCCGGATCATCCACCAGTTGCGCGCCCGAAAACGCCGCGATCGCCGCCCGCGCCGCCTCGACGCTGACCGGCCGCTCGAACTCCGCGTTGATCGCCACCGAATGCGCCCGCACGACCGGCACGCGCACGGTCGTCGCCGACACCTTGAGTTTCGGCAGGCCCATGATCTTGCGGCTCTCGAGCATCATCTTCGTCTCCTCGCCCGTGTATCCGTTCGCGCCAAACGCATCGACCTGCGGGATCACGTTGAACGCAATCTGATACGGATAAACCTTCCGCGGCAGCGCCACGCCCTTCACGTGCGCCTGGACCTGCGCCTCCAATTCATCCACCGCCGCCGTGCCCGTGCCGGAAACCGATTGATACGTCGCCGCGAAATACCGCTTCAACCCGAATGCCCGGTGCAGCGGCCACAACGCCATCAGCGCCACCGCCGTCGAGCAGTTGGGGTTCGCGATGATGCCCTTGTGCCGGCGCAGCTCTTCCGGGTTGATCTCGGGAATCACCAGCGGCACGTCCGGGTCCATCCGCAACGCCGAGCTTTTGTCGATCACGAGGCAGCCCGCCTTCACCGCGTCCGGCGCAAGCGCCCGCGTCACCGTCCCGCCCGCCGCGAAAAACGCCACGTCGATCTCCGCGAATACGCCCGCCCGCGCCTCCTCGACGACGTATTTCTTCCCGCCGCACACGACGACCTTGCCCGCCGACCGCGCCGACGCGAACAGCCGCAGTGCCGCCATCGGGAAATTCCGCTCGTGCAAAAGCTGCAGCAGCTCTTGACCGACCGCGCCCGTGGCGCCGACGATACCGACCGTGAAGGATGGCGTGTTATCCATAAAAACTCCGTTGGAACTGGCCAACAAAACCTGTGAGCGCCTCGGCATCAAGCCCGCAGACCGGCTTTTGCTCGTGCGCATCGGCACAGCCACGCTGCAATTTTTCCAGCGCGGTGTGCTCCTCAAAAGCTATCCCGTCTCCACCTCGCGCCGCCCGCCCTCGAATCTCAGGAACTCGCTCGGCACCCCGCGCGGCCTCCACGAAATCGCCGAGCGCATCGGCGCCGGCCAGCCGCCCGGCATGGTTTTCAAATCGCGCGTCCCCACCGGCCGCCATTTTTCCGAACTGCCCGATACAACTGATTCCGACAACCTCATCACGAGTCGGATTCTCTGGCTCCGCGGCCTCGAGCCCGGTGTGAACCGCGGCGGCGATTGCGACAGCTACGAACGCTACATCTATCTTCATGGCACGAATCACGAAGCCCGCATCGGCAAACCGTTGAGCGCCGGCTGCGTGCTCCTGCGCAACCTCGACATCGTCGAACTCTACGAACAAGTCCGCGCCGGCGACCATGTGCTGATCGTCGATTAGCGCCGGCTTCAGTTTTCCTTCAACAACTCCTCGGCGTGCGCGAGCGCGCTCTTCGCCTTGCTGTCGCCGAGCATCCGCGCGAGTTCGCTCACGCGCGCCTTCCGGCTCGCCTGGATCGGCTCGATCGTCACCACCGCGCGATCCTGCGACTGGTCTTTCGTCACGACCAGATGACACGTCGCCTGCGCCGCGACCTGCGGCAGATGCGTGACACACAGCACCTGGTGATTCCGCGCGATGCCCGCCATCTGCGCGCCGACCACGCGCCCGATTTCGCCGCCGACATTCGCATCGACCTCGTCGAACACCAGCACCGGCACCTCGTCCAAATCTGCCAGCACCGCCTTGAGCGCGAGCATCACCCGCGCGAGCTCGCCGCTCGACGCCACGCGATTCAACGGCAGCGGCGGCTCGCCGACATTCGGCGAAAACAAAAACTCGCACCCGCAGTCGCCCGCCGGACCGAGCTCGGCGAGCGGCACGATCCGCACCTGAAAATCCGCCTTCTTGAACCCGAGCTGCGCGATGCTCCTCGCCGCCGCCTTCGCGAGTTCCTTCGCCGCCTTCTCGCGCAACGCCCGCAGCGCCTGCGCCTCTTTTTTCGCCGCGCGCTCCGCCTCGGCGATTTGTTTTTCCAACCGCGCCAGCGTCCCCTCGAGATCGCCCTGCACCTCGAGCCGCCGGCGCAATTCGTCGCGCGCCGCGAGCACCGCCACGAGTTCGCCGCCGTGCTTGCGCTTCAATTCCAACCACGCGTCCATCCGCGCCGTGAGCGCTTCCGCCTGCTCGGGATCGAACTGCAACTGCTCGCGCAACGCCGAAAATTCCGCGCCGAGGTCGTTGATCTCGACCGCCACCGACGCCAGCCGGTCGGCGAGCGGCTTGCTCGCCGCGTCGATGCCCTCGACCTGCCGCGCCTCGCGCAGCAACGCCGCCACCCGCGTCTGCACGCCGTCCTCGCCGGTCAAACCCGTTTCGAGCGTCTGCGCCAGCTCGATCAATTCCTGCGCGCGGCTCATCCGCGCGAAGTCGCGCTCGAGTGCCTCGATCGCCTCGTCGGTCAACTCCAGCGCGTCGATTCGCGCGACCTGATTTTGCAGAAACTCGACTTGGTCCGGCGAGAGCTTCGTCTCGCGCGCGATGCGCTCGCGCTCGGCCACAAGCCCGCGCCACGCTTGGAATTTTTCGCGATAGGCGGCGAGCGTTTCGCCCGCGCGACCGAACAAATCGAGCAGTTCGAGCTGGCAGTTTTCCTTCAACAACCGCCGCGGCTCGTTCGGCCCGTGAAAATCGATCCAGTGCTCGCCGAGCCGTTGCAACGCCGAGAGCGTCGCGAGGCTGCCGTTGACGGTGATCTTCGGCGCCTTGTCGCGCGGCACGCTGCGCTTGAGGATCAGCAGCCCATCCTCGCACGGCGGCAGATCCAGTTCGGCGAGCACCGCGTCGATTTTCTTCGCGTTTTCGAAAAACAAACTCGCCTCCGCATCGCACGCCGCCGCGCCCTGCCGGATGATCGTCTTGTCCGCGCGCTCGCCTGCGAGGAGACTCAACGCGCCGAGCAGGATGCTCTTGCCTGCGCCCGTCTCGCCCGTGACCGCGGTGAACCCCGCCTCGAAATCGAGCGCGACTTCCTCCAGCAGGGCGAGATTGCGGATGCGCAACGATTGGAGCATGGCTCTCGCGAAGTGAGTGCGTTCGCGCGCGGCGACTCAAGCCCTTCCCAGCGCAAACTGGCGCCGGCGAAAGCCCGGCATCGCTTGAAGAATTCGCCGTAGAAATTTACTTGCCGAGCCGCACGCGCCTCGTGCTTACTCGCCGACCCGTTTTAGCGGACTCTTAGCTCAGTTGGTTAGAGCGTTTCCTTGACATGGAAAAGGTCGCTGGTTCGAGTCCAGTAGAGTCCACCATTCAAAGAAACCGCCACCGGCAACGACTGGCGGTTTTTGATTTTTTGTAAAATGGCTGGTGCCAATGCAGATGACCAGCCCTGTGCGCGGTCGGCTGATCGCATCGATGATGCGGCTCGCGCATCGAACTCGTTTCAGTCCGTCCGTTCCGCCTCGCGGCGCAGCAGCGCCCACAACGCCTCGACATGCGCACGCTCGGTCGGGATCGCGCCGATCGAAATCCGCACCATCCACCGGCCGTCGAGCAGCGCCGGCGTCAAATACGCCGCACCCGAAGCGTTCACGCGCTCGGCCCAGGCGAGCGTGTGCCGGTCGAGCGCCTCGCCATCGAGTCCGCCCGGCTCATGCCGGATACACAGCGTCTGCAACGGCACCGGCGCGAGCAGCCGCCAGCCCGGCGCTGCTCGCACCTGCTCCGCGAGCCACTGCGCGTTGGCGAGATCGCGCCGCAGCCGCGCGGCCAAACCCTCGACGCCCTGCTCGCGAATCAAACACCACAGTTTCAGCGCGCGAAATCGCCGGCCAAGCGGGATGCCCCAGTCGCGGAGATTTTTCACGCGTCCGTCCGCACTGCTCTGCAAATAACTCGGATTCGTGCTCATCACGCGCACCAAAATCTCCGGCGCGCGCACAAAATAGACCGAGCAGTCAAACGCCGCGCCGAGCCACTTGTGGGGATTGAGCACGAGGGAGTCCGCGCCCTCGATGCCGTCCCACATCCAGCGGCACTCGGGCAAAATCATCGCCGAGCCGGCCATCGCCGCATCGACGTGCAGCCACAAACCCTGCTCGCCCGCCACCGCCGCGATGCCCGCGATCGGATCGAGCGCCGTCGTCGTCGTCGTGCCCGTCGTCGCCACGACCGCGCATGGCAAAAGTCCCCGCGCGCGATCCGCCGCCACCGCCTCCGCGAGCGCATCGGCCCGCATCGCGTAATTTTCGTCCGTGGCCACGCGACGAAGATTTTCCCGGCCAAAACCGGCAAGCAGCGCCGCCTTCTCCACCGAGCTGTGCGCCTGCCCGGAGCAATAAACGACGAGCGGCGCCAGCGCGCCTTGAAGTCCGCCGCGCGCAAAGGAAAAGTTCGAAGCTCGCTCGCGTGCACAGAGCAGCGCGATCAGCGTGCTCGTGGACGCCGTATCCTGGATCACGCCGCTCCACGCCGCCGACAGCCCGACCATCTGCCGCATCCAGTCGGTGACGACTTCCTCGAGTTCGGTCAGCGCCGGGCTCGACTGCCACGACAGTCCGAGCACGCCGAGGCCCGTGCTGAGGTAGTCGCCGAGCACCGACGAGAGTTCGCCGTTCGACGGGAAATAGCCGAAGAAACTCGGATGCTGCCAATGCGAAAGCCCCGGCACGACGATCCGGTCGAGGTCGCGCACGATCGCGTCGAACGGCTCCGCCACCGCCGGCGGCGACGCGGGCAATTGCGCGCGGACGCTACCAGGCGCGACCGGCGAACGCACCGGCCGCTCTGCGATGTGGGCGCGATAATCGGCGATCCAGTCGATCAGCTCGTGGCCGTGGCGGCGAAATTCTTCGGGAGTCATGCCGCGGGCGCGCTCGGCGCGGTTCGGGTTCGCGCGGTGGGCGACGAGTTCAAAGCGCGATTTCCTTGAACGCCGGGTCGGCGAGAATGCGTTCGAGCTGCCGGCCTTCGTCGAAGTTGCGCAGCGCGCGGTCGTCCGGCAGTTTCTTGCGCGCTTGTTGCAGGGCGTCGCGCGCCTCGTCAACGCGGCCGAGCAGCAGGAGCACGTTGATTTCCTGCAGCATCGCGTCCGACTGGTTCGGATCCAACTCGGCGGCGTCGCGGAAGGCGCCGAGCGCCTCCTTGTAGGCCGCCTTTGCGCCGGATTTGTTGTCGAGCCGGCGCCGCACCACGCCGAGATCGACCCAGTAATCGCCGGTGTCGGGGCAGAGATTCGCCGCTTTTTCGAACAGCGGCTCGGCGCGCGCATAGTCGCGCAATGTGACCGCGAACTGCGCCTCGCTCACGAGGTTCGCCGCCTCCTTGCGCTGGATCGCCGGAATTTGCTTCGCCTTGGGTTTGCAGCCGGCCGCGAGCAGGAGCGCGCCGGAAACGAAGGCCAGGACCAGAATCTTCATGCGTTTCAATAACGATATTTTGGCGACCATTTGCCAACTCCATCCGCCAGCAACGCGAACAGCGGCCACGTGGCGCAATACGAATCGAACGGCCCGAACGGCGCCGACGCCACGCGAAAGATTTTCCGGCGCACGCGCTGGAACGTCGAGACGCCCGGCCACGGTTCGCCGGGCTTCGGCAGGAAGCCCATGTCCTTGATGAACGTCGAGTCCGCGCCCGAAACCATCGTGAACCGCCAGTCGCGCGACAGCGCGAATTTCTGCTGCACACTCACCGGATCGGGCGACACGACCACGAACGCCGCGCGATCGCTCAGGTGCGGCAGCAGGCCGTTGAAACCGTCGGCCCACATCGTGCAATACGTGCAGGTCGTCCCCATGTTGTGGATCACGATCAGGTCGCGCTTGCCGCCGAACAGCTCCGACAGCCGCACCGGTCCGCTTGCGCCAGCCAGCGTGTAGTCGGCGACGGGCTCGCGCGGCTGGCGACGCTTGAGCGCGACGAGTTTTTGCTGACCGAGAACGAGCGCCGCTTCGAGCGCCCGGATTTTTTTCGTGGCCGCGGAAGTTTTCATCGTGGAGAGACCATCCCTAGCCGGCCGCGCAAAACTTTCGAGCGCGAAAAATGGGCCGCGTTGTCGCCGGCACGCCCGGCCTCACATGTCCGGCGGCACCGTCGCGATCGCTTCCTCGAGCGTGGTGATTCCGTCTTTCACCTTGATGAGGCTGTCCTGATGCAGCGTCTTCATGCCGCCGCGCTGCGCGATTTTTTTCAACTCGGCGGTCTCGATCTCCTTGTTGATGCCCTCGATCAGTTCCTCGTTCGTCACCATCAATTCGTGGATGCCGACGCGGCCCTTGTAGCCGCTGCCGCCGCACTTCGGGCAGCCCTTGGGGTTGTGTTTGAAGATCTGCCCGCTCCAGCCGATCGCCTTTTCGAGCACGTCCTTTTCGCGGCCCTGCGGCACGTAGGGCACGCGGCACTGCTTGCACACGCGGCGCATCAACCGCTGCGCGCACACGCACAGCAGCGACGACGAAATCATGAACGGCTCCACGCCCATGTCGGTCAGCCGCGCGATCGTGCCGGGCGCGTCATTCGTGTGGAGCGTGCTGATCAACAAATGCCCGGTGAGCGCCGCCTCGACGGCGATGTTGGCGGTTTCCTTGTCGCGGATTTCGCCGACGAGGATCACGTCCGGATCCTGCCGCAAAAACGCCCGCAGCGCCGACGCGAACGTCAGCCCGATCTGCCGGTGCATCTGCATCTGGTTCAGGCCGGGCAGCGTGTATTCGATCGGGTCCTCCGCCGTGCGGATGACGATGTCGGGCGTGTTGATCTCGTTGAGCGCGGAGTAAAGCGTCATCGACTTGCCCGAGCCGGTCGGCCCACAATGCAAGATCATCCCGTAGGGCTGGCGGATGCAGTCGCGGTATTTCGCGAGATTCTCTTCGGTGAAACCGAGCGCAGGCAGCGGCAGCGTCGTCTTGGTTTTGTCGAGGATGCGCATCACGACGCCCTCGCCGTGGTTGAGCGGCGCAGTCGAAACGCGCAGGTCGAGGTCGAGGCTTTTTTTCGTGAATTGCTTGAACACGATGCGCCCGTCCTGCGGCAGCCGCCGCTCGGAAATGTCGAGATTGCACATGATCTTGAGCCGGGCCACCAGCGCGGGCCCGACCTTTTTCGGCAGGCGCAGTTTTTCCGAGCACACGCCGTCGATCCGGTAGCGCACGATGACCCCCTTTTCCTGCGGCTCGACGTGGATGTCGCTCGTGCCCGCGACATACGCGTCCTCGATGATCCGGTTCGCGAGCTGGATGATCGGGCCCGACTCCTCGGACACATCCCCGCCGTCCGTTTCGACGATCTCGCCAAACTCCGCTCCGATTTTTTCGACCACGTCGTCGAAGCCCGGCGCCTGCTGGTCGCCGCCCTTGCTGAATTTCTCGCGAATGTCCTTCTCACGACCGAGCAGGCGGATGACCTTCTTGCCGGTCATCTCCTGAATCTTCACCGGCACCGTGATCTCGAACGGGTTCGCGAGCGCCACCAGCAGGAAATCGCCGACCTGCCCGACCGGCACCACGAGGTTTTGCTGGCAGAAATCCTGCGGAATCCGCTCGAACGTAGCGGGTGACAGCCGGAAACGCGCGACGTTATACGGCGCGATGCCGACGGCGCGGCCTTTCGCGACGAGCAGTTGGAACGGCGTGATCCGATACTCGTCCTGCAGCAATTTATCGAGCTCCTCGCCCGTCGGCTCGCCCGGCAGCGCGGCGACCGCGTCGCGCTGCTCCGCCGTGAGCCGCTTCATGGTCACGAGCTGCGCGACGATCTGCGTTTGGATTTTTCCGAGCGCCATGGGTCAAGTCACCGCCTTCGCCCCCGCCTGCGCCGGCGCGGCGGCGCGCTCCGCCTCGATTTTTTCGAGATGATCGGCGATGCCCTCCAGCGTCGTTCCGAACCACAGGATCGGTCCGGCGCACTGTTTTTCCCAGAACGTCCGCACCGCCGGGCTCAGGTAATACGCGGTCGCGACGAAATGAAAATCCTCCTCGCGGTCGAACGGCACAGACCACGTCGCCCAGCACGCACCGAGATCGAGGGATTTCTTCACGTCGTCCGCGGTGTCGTAGTGCCGCAAGTCCACCAGCCCGACGCCCTCGTTATCGACGGCATACTGCAGCGCATCCTCCTCCCGCAGCACCTTCATCTCGTAGGCGAGGATCCCGAGAATCGTGCTCTGCCGCGGCTGTTCGGCCGCGACCACGCCCAGCAACCGCTCGTTCGCCTGCTCGAGGTCCTCGATCTTCACGAGATTCGCCTCCACGAGGTTCGCGCCGAGGAGCCGGTTGGCGCGCATCAACAAAGACCGGTGTATCGAAACCATTTTTCTTCCGGCGAATCTGGATCAAGCCGTGACGGGAGGCGATACCTTTTCTTTTTTTCGGAACGCCGTCACGCGCTTTAACAATTCTTTCTTCAATCGCTCCAGTCCGTCGCCCGTGAGGCACGAGATCTCGATCACGTCCACGCTGCGGTAACGCCGCTTGAATTTCGCGAGCTGCGCCGCCGCCTCGGCGAGGTCCATTTTGTTCGCCGCCACGATCCGCGGCTTCGTCAGCAGCGCCGGATCGTAAAGCTTCAGCTCGCGCAACAACTGCGCGTAGTCGTCGCGCGGATCGCGTGCATCGACGCCCGCCATGTCAACCAGCACCACCAGCAGCGCGCACCGCTCGATGTGCCGCAGGAACCGATGACCCAGCCCGCGATTCTCGCTCGCGCCCTCGATCAACCCCGGCACGTCCGCGAGCAGCAGGCGGCGGTGCCCCTTCACCTCGTCCAGATACTCGATCACACCGATCTGCGGATGCAGCGTCGTGAACGGATACGCCGCCGTCTTCGGGCGCGCCTTCGTGATCCGGCCCGTCAGCGACGATTTCCCCGCGTTCGGAAATCCCACGAGCCCGACATCCGCGATGCTCTTCAAAATCAGCCGGTAAGTTCCGCCCTCGCCGGTCTGGCCCGCGTTCGCGCGGTTCGGCGCGCGATTCGTCGATGACTTGAAATGCGTGTTGCCCCACCCGCCGTTGCCGCCCTTGCAGAGCACGATCTGCTCCCCGTCCGCGATCACCTCGGCGACCGGTTTGTTCGTCGCCTCGTCGATGACGACCGTGCCAAGCGGCATCTTCAACAAACGCGACTTGCCGTCGCGCCCGTGCTGGTCCGACCCGAGCCCGTGCTCGCCGCGCTCCGCGCGCCAGTGCGGCTGGTATTTGTAGTCGATCAGATTGTTCGTGTCGTCGTCGCCCACGAGGATCACGTCCCCGCCGCGCCCGCCGTCGCCGCCGTTGGGGCCGCCCCACGGTTCATATTTCTCTCGGCGAAAGCTCACGCAGCCGCGCCCGCCGTCGCCGGCCAGAAGTTTCACCACGCATTCATCGACAAACATGCCCACGACGATGCAGAACCCTCCGCCTTTGCCAAGCGGCGCGCGGCGGCGCCCCGCCTACGCCTTCACCGCCGCGACGTATTTTCCGATAATCCCGTCGAAATTCCCATTCGTGAAAAACACCACGACCCTCGGCTTCGCGACCGTCGCCGTCGCCGCCGCACGCGTATTGGCCAGCAGTTTGTCGAGCAGCACCGCATTCGTCGGCGCCGAGTGCGCCTCGAGCCCGAGTTCCTCCAGATGCTGCGCCACCGCCGCCGGGTCGAACCGGTCGCCGACGTTCAACTTATCCGCGCGATTCACCGCGCCGAGATAAACTTCGTCGGCCAGCGCGAGCGCGCGCATGAATCCGACCTCGAGCGTCTTCGTGCGCGCCGTGTTGCTGCGCGGCTCGAACACCGCCGTCAGCGTCGCCCCCGGAAAACGCGCGCGAAACGCGTGCAGCGTCTCGGCCAGCGCCGTCGGGTGATGCCCGAAATCCTCGATCACCGTCAGCGCCGGCGAGCTGAACAAAATTTCCTGCCGCCGCTTCACGCCGCGAAATCGCGCGAGCGCGTCCAATTTCAACCCCGTCGGATTTTCCGCATTCAGCGCCAGCCCCGCCGCCATCGCGGCCATCGCGGCGTTGCGGGCGTTGAACAAACCCGGCTGCGTCCACTTCACGCGTGCCCACGGTTCGCCGCGCCACACCAGCCGAAACTCACTGCCCTCCGCCGACTCCGCGAAATCGACAATGCGCAGATCGTTCGCCTCGCCGGTGCCGACGCGCACGACCTGTGTCCACGGCAGTGCGCCGAGCGTGCGCAGGTTTTCATCGTCGCCGTTTAGGACGACGAAGCCGTTGCGCGGCACGATCCGCGTTAGGTGCGCGAACGTCCGCTTCACGTCGGCGAGATCGCGAAAAATATCCGCGTGGTCGAACTCGAGATTGTTCAACACCGCGATGTGCGGCGCGTAGTGGATGAACTTGCTGCGCTTGTCGAAAAACGCGCTGTCGTATTCGTCGCCCTCGATCACGAACGGGTCGCCCGCCGCGCCGAGATGATTCCCGACCGGCGGATCCTGCGGCACGCCGCCGATGAGAAAACCCGGATCGCGCCCGTTTTCCCGCAGCAAAAACGCCGCCAGCGCCGTTGTCGTCGTTTTCCCGTGCGTGCCGCACACGACGATGTTGCGCCGTGTTTTTAGCACGAATTCGTGGAGCATCGCCGGTAGCGACGTGAACGGCACCGTGCGCGCCTCGAGCAGCCACTCGACCTCGGGATTGCCGCGCGACATCGCGTTGCCGATCACCACCAGATCCGGCGCCAGCCGCGCCAGCCTGTCGGCGTCGTAGCCCTCGTGCAGCGCGATGCCTGCCTCCGCCAAAACCGTGCTCATCGGCGGATAAACGCCTGCATCCGCGCCGAGCACGTCGTGCCCCGCCGCGCGCGCCAGCAGCGCTGCGTTCCCCATCGCCGTCCCGCAAATGCCCATGAAGTAGATTTTCAAGCCCCAGCTCCTTTTCGACAGTGGACGAGCTTTGTCGCGCCCTGTCACTTTTGAAATCCCGCGGCGCGCAATTTTTCGGAACCCGTTGACCAACTGATAGACTGTGTATCGGACGCGAGCCTTTGACGCCGGGCCACAAAAGTGTTCTGGTTACCTTTCACTCAAAATCTCGTCTAGCTTCGCCACACGCCCCCGAAACCATTCGCGGGCAATTCTTTTTTTCACCCTAAACGAAACATCGATGAGCAATCCGCCGACAGAAAACACCCGGCCGCCCGAATCGGAAAAATCTCCGACGGTATCCAGCGTTTCCTTGCCTGGACAACGTCCGCCGTCCGCCCGGAGTCCGCGGCGCCGCCGCACCGTGATCGTGATCGCCGCGGCGGCCGTGGTCCTCCTCGGCGTCGTGTGGTGGGTCAATCACCGAACTGCGGCCGAAGCGGGCGGCGCGGCGCGCGGCGGGCGGCGCGGCGGCGGCGGTCCCGGCGGTGGCGACACGGGCCCGCTGCCCGTCTCGGTTCGCGCCGCGGAAAAAGGCAACCTCGACCTCTACCTCGACGGCCTCGGCACCGTCACGCCGCTGCACACCGTCATGGTGCGCACGCAGATCAGCGGACACCTCGAGCAAATCGCTTTCGAGGAAGGCCAGCTGGTCCATCAGGGCGACCTCCTCGCCGTGATCGATCCGCGCCCCTACCAGGTCGCGCTCGAGCAGGCACAGGGCCAGCTCCACCAGGCGCAATCGCAGCTTCAGACCGC
>Ga0265313_10001949_pt1 | contig 18660 bp, 12 predicted proteins | sample 4123metaG_FD_203122 | JGI IMG/M metagenome (GOLD analysis project Ga0265313, IMG submission 203122) | Rhizosphere microbial communities from Carex aquatilis grown in University of Washington, Seatle, WA, United States - 4-1-23 metaG | ecosystem: Host-associated > Plants > Roots > Rhizosphere >...
GATTAATTGTGAAGGTGCTGCCTAGCGCAACTTTGACAGGTTGGCAAGTGAAGCAATTAGCACAGCCATGATACTACATACGGTGCCAATTCCAGCCTGCACTTTTAGCCCGGATGTTAATCCGAGCTGAAGCAAGAGGAAGACTGTAGTATTGGTATAAACGAACCAGCGTTGAGACAACGTTAGTTTTGCGGGAGTGAATGCAATCAAATGGAACGTGTCAATTATTTACTATCTTTTACAGTATAAACTGCTCGAAAAAAGAAGGTGACAGGCAGACGCAGTTTTCATGCGACTTGCCCGTCACCTTCCGAGCGATCGATTCAGCTTAGCGCGGCAGGAAAGGGATGTGCGTCAGCCTTTCCGTGGGGTTGGCCTGAATGAGCGGCTGACCGCAGCCGTTATCCTTCAGGTTGGGAACATGGCCGGGGTCGGGCATGTTCGAGCAAGCCGGGAAGCCTTTTGCGGGGATGATGGAAACCGACGGCACAGACTGGCTGTTGGCCGAAGGTGTGATGGCATTCTTGGGCTGGAAGCAGACGATAAGCGTCGCCAGCACCATGAGTCCGCAGATTGCCACGGCAATTCTTCTTTTCATAAATCCTCTTAGACCGCTGAAAGAGACGGGATGTCTCCTGCGGTTTCTTGATGGGCCGCAAGAATTGGTTCTTGCAGTTCCCTGGTGATCCCGTTTGCACTGAGACCGGTTTTATTTTTAACCGGTGTCTGCAAAAACGGGTTGGGAACGCACTGAATGCGCTCCTTAAGGATGCGGGTTCGGGAAAAAGCGTAGACCGAAACCGCTGGTTTTTCCACTGGCAAAAAAAGCAGGCGAGCATGATTGCTCACACTCGCCTGCTCTGTTTCTGCTCAGCCCTTAGTGGATGGACTGCACCCGATGGCCGGTCAGACGCAAGGTGTGACCCTCGCGCATCACGGACTCGATCTCGGCGACCTCTTTGGGCACGCCGGCGGTGAGCACTTCATTGCCGCCTTCGACGATGGCAATGTCGTCCTCGATGCGGATGCCGATGCCGCGGAACTGCTTGGGCACGCGCTTGTCGTCCTTATCGAAATACAAGCCGGGCTCGACAGTGAAGCACATGCCGTTGGCGAGTGCACGCTCCTTGCCGCGCGGATCGCGGGTGCCGCCCGAGCCGACGTCATGCACATCCAGACCGAGCCAGTGGCTCGTCCCGTGCATGAAGAAGGTGCGCAACGTCACCGGCTCCTTGGGCTCGGCTTTGCCGGCCTTCTTGGCGGCGGCGACAGCCTTGGCGTAGGCCTTGTAAGCGCGACGCTCGCCGGCCTTGGTGGACACATCCCTGGAGATGATGCCCAGCTCGGCCAGACCCTTGCGCAGGACGCGGCTGGCCGCTTCGTGCACATCTGTGAGCGTTTTGCCCGCGACGCCGACCTTGATGGCCGCCAGCTGCGAGTCGAGCACGAGCTGGTAGATGGTGCGCTGGGCGTCGGAGAACTTGCCGTTCACCGGGAAGGTGCGCGTGATATCGGAGGCATAGCCCTGATATTCACAGGCAGCGTCGATGAGCAGCAGATCGCCGTCCTTGAGCCCATCGTTGTTGGTGGTGTAGTGCAGGATGACGGCGTTGTTGCCGCCGGCGACAATGCTGTTATAAGCGGTGGCATCGGCTCCGTTGAAACGGAAGACCGACTCCAGAACCGCTTCCACCTGATACTCGGCAGAGCCGGGCGTGGTCAGCTTCATGGCCTCGACATGCGCGGCCGCCGAAATCTTGCCGGCGTGGCGCATGATGTCCAGCTCGCGCTCGGACTTGAAGAGGCGCATCTCGTGCGTGATCGTTTCCGGATTCTCGAGCGGGCGCTGATTGGCCTTCCAGGCGGCATCGAACTGCTCATCGAAATGAGCGCTGTTGCCGAACTTGTAGTAGACCGTGTCAGCTTTGGCGATCAAAGACGCGATTTCGCGCGGGAATTGATCCACCGTGAAAGCCTTGTCGCAGACGAAATTCTGCTTGGCGCCTTCGATGCCGTGGCGGATGCCCGTCCAGATTTCGCGCTTGCGATCTTTGGGACGGACGAACAGATAAGCGGTCAGCTTGTTTTCGAAATTGCTGACCACCAGAGCCGCTTCCGGCTCCGGGAATCCCGTCAAATAGAGCAGGTCGGACGACTGACGGTATTCGAACTCCGTGTCGTTCGAACGCGTACGCTCGGGATTGCTGACGATGATGGCGACGCTGTTCGGCTTGAGCCGAAGCGCGAAGTCGGTCAAACGAGCCGCGTACAGAACCGTGTTCATGCGCGGGCCCGAAAGCGAACTCACCATATGTTTCTTGTCCATGGGTAACTCCTTTTCAGGATGGTTATGAGCGTTGAAAAACGCAGTTTGAAACACGTTTTGAAGCGTGTTTCAGTAAAAGTCACTTGAGCTTGCGCTTGAGCGTGAGCCAAGCAGACGGGAGCGCTGCCAGTGAAGCAAGCGACGCCAGGATTACGACGACCGGCACCGCAGATGGTGCGACGATGGTACGCGCGCAAGCAAACGCCAATACATGCGGGCAGACAACGCCGGCTTCGCCGAGCACTACAGCCAAGCACACCTCGACAGGCAATCTGCCGGAAGTGCTCAGTTCGTACTTGCTCACGTAAGCGCAGGCGATGCAGGTGACTCCGTACGTGAAGAGGAAAGCGCCGGCGGTGAAACCGAGCGAGATGACCAGTGTGAGAGGGTTCATATTGTCGGACCTCCAATCAACTCCAGAAAGGGAGGATGCCTGACGGCACCCTCCCTGCCGAAGTCGATAACTAATCGCCCAGCCTGAGACGCCGCTATCGCAACCGACCCTGAAGATTTACTTCAGGGTACCGGCAACGACGGTGACGAACTTGTCCGGATCGATGTACTTGCGGATAGCCCCGTCCACTTTCTCCTTGGTGAGAGAAGCGAGGTCATCCGCATAGGTGTCCATGGCGGCGACGCCCAACCCGAGAGACTCGAAGTCGGTGATCACGCGCGCGACGGCGTCGGGGTTGCGCAGCTGCACCTCGAAGGTGCCGGCCGCGTAGCCCACTTCGGCGGCAAGCTCCGCCTCGGTAATGCCCGTCTCGACAAACTCCCGAACCAGCTGGTTGACCAGTTCGACAGCCTTCTCGACGTTCTTCGGGTTGACCTGGAGGTCGATACCGAAAAGCGCACCGGCGAAAGTCGGATCGGCGAACGCAGAGCGCGCACCGTAGGTGAGACCGTGCTTGACGCGCACCACCTTGAACAGACGGCTGGTGAAGCCGCCGCCGAAGGCAGCGTTCGCGATACGCGCAGCCAGGAAGTCCTCGGCCGTGCGCACCAGAGCAGACGGGTAACCGTAGGTGATGGCGACGCTGCGCTTGTCGGCAACGTGCACGTCGATGCGCTTGCCGGCGCTGAGCGCCACAGGCATCGACACGTTGATTTCGCGCGGCTCAGCACCTTCCCAGGCGCCGAGAGTGGACTCGACCAGAGCCACTGCAGCATCCACCGAGATGTCACCGACCACAGTCAGCACTGTGCCCTTGGGCGTGTAGGTGCTCTTGTGATAAGCGACCAGGTCGTCGCGCGTGATAGCGGCCAACTCCGCCACGCAATCCTTGGGCGACTTGTCGTGATAGACGCTGTCGGCACCGTAGATGGCATGGTTGAGAGTGTTCTCCGCAATCGAGTCGGGATCGGAGCCGGCTTCCTTGAAGTGCGAGTTGTAGCGCACCTTGAGGGTGGCCAGTTCGCTCTCCGGGAAGGACGGGTTGATGAGCATGTCGGCGGCCATCGTCACCAGCTGTGCGAAATCCACAGCGGCAACCTTGGCGCCGGCATTGGTGTAGAAGTTTCCGGAGCGGAAACCGATACCCGAGCCCATCTCCTCAAACGCCGCCGAAATCTGGCGGGCGTCGAGCGACTTGGTGCCCGAGCTGAGCAGCGAGGACGCCAGTGCCGCCACCAGAGGCTTCTCAGCCGGTGCGGCATAACCGCCCGTCTGCAGCTTCATGGACAGACCGACGACGCCGGTGCCGGGAGTCGGCACGACGAGCAGCTTGAGACCGTTGGGCAGCACCTTGGTGTGCGTGCGCTTGGCAAAAGACGTCTCCTTGTGGGAAGCGTCGGCTGCCGACGCGGCAGTGGCATCCTGGGCAACATCGCCTGCCTGGTCCGCGGACTTCGGAATGAAATAACCGACGGTGCGGTTATCCTTCGTGAAGAACTGGGCGGAGACACGCTTGATGTCTTCGGAAGTCACTGCATCGAGCTTGTCGCCGTAGGTCGTGTAGAACGTCCAGTCGGCAACCGACTCGGCCTCACCGATGGCATCAGCCAGACGCATCGGATCGGAAGCGGCCAGCACGGACTGCTTGCGATTGCTCAGCTTGGCGCGCTTGAGCTCGCCTGCCTCGACGCCGGACTTGGCCAGCTTCTCGAGTTCGGCATAGATGGCCTGCTCCACGGTCTCATGGCTGACGCCATCGGCCGGGGTCGCGAAGACCATGATCATGCCCGGGTCGCGCTGCTCGAAGTGCCAGGTGAAGGCGCTCGAAGCGAGCTTGGTGTCGACCAGAGCCTGGTAGAGACGGCTGGACTTGCCACCGCCACCCAGGATAGCTGCCACAGCCGCGACCGCATAGGTGTCGGCGTGCGTCGCCTGAGGAACGTGGAAGCCGACTGCAACGCGCGGCGAATCGCCGGTGCGCACGATCTCGAAACGGCGCTCGCCTTCCTGACGCGGCTCGACGGTGACGACGGGCGGAATCGGATGCGGCGAAGCCGGGTGAACACCATAATACTTATGAACGAGCGCCAGCGCCTGTGCGGGCTGGAAATCTCCGATCAGGAGCAATGTGGTGTTGTTGGGCCAGTAATAGACGTCGTAAAACGCCTTCAGGCGCTCGACCGAGATGGCCTCGACGTCGGACGTCCAGCCGATGGTGGGGTGGTGATAGGGATGCTCGACGAAAGCGTGAGCATAGAGCTTCTGCAGAAGCACTCGGTCGGGGCTGTTTTCCCCGATCTCGAGCTCGCTGCGCACGACGGTCATTTCCGTCTGCCGCTCTTCTTCCTTGATTTCCAGATTGCGCATCCGGTCTGCTTCGGTGGCGATGCAGAGCTCGAGATGACGCGCGGGAACGGTCTCGAAATAGTTGGTGCGGTCGAACCAGGTCGTGGCATTCCACTCACCGCCGTACTGACGGAAGCGATCCGGGAAGTTGTACACTTCGCCGGTGCGGCCGTCGCGGACGCCCTTGAACATCATGTGCTCGAGGATGTGGGTGGCACCAGTGTGACCGACAGCCTCGTTGCGGGAGCCGACTCGATAGAGCGGCATCACGGTGACGACGGGGCTGTTGTGATTCTCGGCGAGCAAAATCTTGAGCCCGTTGGATTCCAGACGGTACTCGCTGATTCCGCCGCTTTCGCGAACGAACGTGATTCCGAGAGATTTGAGAATGTTAGCGTCTACTGACATTGCTAGGTCTCCTATTTGTAGCTCAGATGAGCTGTATCGGGCATCGAAACTACTGTCTCGATGTCTTCGGTTAAGTTCTTGAACGCACTGACGGGCGTTCTGCCGTGACACTTCCCTGCTTAGACAAATCCTTGAGAAAACGCCCACCCATGACACTACCTGCGGTGCACCATTGACTGGACACCTTGAGCAAGTTATGCGTGATGAGAACGTTTGGGCGGAACTAAGGGGTTTTGACTAGACCAGTGAAAAGTGAAGTAAGAAGTGACCTTCAGACACTACGCATGCGCACCCGTCAAAACAATTGCAAAGCACTGAAGAAGCGGCTAAATGGCACTAATAAACTGGCACTATAGATACTGAAGCCAGAGTTAAAAGCTAAGACAAGTATTAAGCGCAATCCACATGACAACGAGCCTCTAAGTGCTCCGGTTGAGACCAAAGACGGGCTGCAAAGAGAATTGCGAAAAAGCTATTGAAAACCTCGATGTCAAGCGAGTTTTGCGTCTAGCGAAGCTGACACTTGCCGGCTGTAACAGATGAAATTGGTTTGCTGAAAAACAAGGTCGGCAGCCTCTGCCGTTTGTAAAGGCCGCCAAAAGCTCTAGATAACGCCTTTATAACGCGCGCGAAGAAACGCCAGGCCTCAGCTATTGCTAGTGTTTAGCACCTTTGAATTTCTTTTGCTTTTCGCAAACAAAAACTCCCAACCACTTGCATCGCTATTGCTTTTAGACGCCGCACACACCTTCTGCACGAGGGTGTCTCTGCGCGTTTCCAAATGGAAATCAACGTCTCCAAATAACGTTAGTTAGGAGGAAGAGGTATGTTCTCACTCCAAAGTTTGCGCGCCCGTTTGAACTCGCTTGCCCAGTGCATCACAGGCAAGCCTCGTTCGCGTGCGTCAATTTCAGATCGAGCCTTGATCATCCGGGAATCGAATATTCGCGACGCCGCAAGGCTCGTGTCTCAGCTTCCCGGAATTACCAACCTCGGACAGGGTCTGCCCGAATATCCTGCACCACAGATTCTCAAAGACGCCGCGATAGCCGCCATCAATGCTGACTGGAACCAGTACAGCAACACCTGGGGCTACCCGCAATTGCGCGAAGCCATCGCGCGCAAGATGAAGCACTACAACGGCATAGACGCCAACCCGGAGACGGAAATCACCGTCACCGTAGGCGCGTCTGAAGCGCTCAACGCGTCGCTTCTGGCCACCATCAATCCAGGCGACGAAGTGATCATCTTCGAGCCGTTCTACGAGAATTACCACCCCAACGTGGCCATTTGCGGTGGCACTCCGCGCTATGTCAAACTGCACAGCCCCACCTGGACGTTCGATCGAAATGAGCTTGCCGCCGCCTTCAACAAGCGCACGAAAGTGATTTTGATCAACACTCCCCACAATCCCACCGGTCGCGTTTTCACAATGGACGAGCTGTCGTTCATCGCCGACCTGTGCAAAAAGTGGGATGTGCTGGCGATCACCGATGAGATCTACGAGTACATGGTCTACGACGGTCGCAAGCACGTAAGCATGGCTACTTTGCCGGGCATGCGCGAGCGCACCATCACCATCTCCGGTCTGAGCAAGACCTTCAGCATCACCGGCTGGCGCCTCGGCTATGCTGTGGCACCGGAGAAGTACACGCGGGCCCTGCGCCGCGTGCACGACTACCTCACACTGGCCGCTCCCTCTCCGATGCAGATTGCCGGCATCACCGCATTGAACATGCCTGACGAGTTCTATGCAGAGATGGTGGCGAAGTATCAGCAACTGCGCGACCAAATTTGCGAAGTGGCCAGACAATCCGGATTCGAATTCGCGCAGAAGCCGGAAGGCACTTACTACCTGTTTACCGACCCCAGTAAATTGGGTTTCGAAAACGATCGCAAGCTGTGGGAGCATCTGCTCTACCAACACAAGCTGGCGACGGTGGCAGGTTATTGTTTCTTCCGACCGGATGCCGATACGAATCACATCCGCTTCTGCTACGCCAAGTCTGAAAAGACGATAAGCGCCGCCAAAGAGAAGCTCACCGCTTTTCGAGAATCACAGCGCAGCGGCAGCTAGTCGTTAAGTTCAGTCTTGAACAACGCGGATAAACAGCGCATGGGCGGCTCATTCAGTCAGGAAAACCTGATCGTTTGAACCGCCCATTTTTTTTGATGTATTATTTACTATCCTTTATAGCAATAGACATCTTTTTCAATGTACACAGAGCCGGACTTTGTATCAGATCGATTGAGAGATCGCCGAGACGAGAAACAGATGTTCTAGAATCGCTTTGGAATCTGCGCTGGAAACTATTTTTGGACGAAAAAGAAAACGCCTTTGCTGTCTTGCAGATCCCTGATTACAGGCAACTCTTAATCAGCAGATTGATGGTGACGATTGCCGTTCAGGTGCAGGGAATAGCGGTCGGCTGGCAAATTTATGCGATAACAAAAGACCCTCTATATCTTGGATTTGCCGGATTGGCAGAGGCGATTCCAGCCATTGGAGTGGCACTCTATGCCGGCCATGTAGCCGATGTTGTGGACCGCCGAAAAATAGTCCTCTGGGCAGTCGCCACTCTCTTCGCCAGCCTTGCATTGCTGACCGCCTGCACGATGTTGCTTGCCGCTGATTGGACACTGGTCGCCTGCCTATTTGCAGTGATTGCCATATCCGGCTTAGCACGCGGCTTTTATGCGCCGGCCATCTTCGGCACTGTCTCCGACATCGTTCCTCGTCATCTGATGGGCAATGCAGCCGCCTGGAACAGTACGGTCTGGCAAGCCTCAGCTGTAACCGGACCGATTTTAGGCGGTTTTCTTTTCGCCTCGGTCCATGCCGCCAACACCTATCTCTTTTCCACGATCTTGCTTGCTTGTGCGTTCATTAGCTTTTTGCAAATCCGTTGTCAGACAGAAATAGGCAAAAATAAACATGAAAGTGTTTTGGCAAACATCAAAGAAGGTCTGGATTTCGTCTTCTCCAATCAAATCATTCTGGGGGCAATGGCACTAGATCTATTTGCCGTTTTGTTTGGTGGTGCTGTCGCTCTCATGCCGATTTTTGCCAAAGACGTCTTTGACTGCGGTCCGCAAGTTCTGGGTGCTTTAAGAGCGGCACCTTCAGTGGGCAGTGTCATTACGGCAGTAGTCTTGACGCATCATCCGATTACCCACAATTCGGGCAAGGTGTTCATGCTGGCTGCAGCAGGATTCGGGCTCTGCATCATCGGTTTCGGCTTGTCGACAAACTTGTATATTTCACTGTTTCTACTGGCTCTAAGTGGTGCCATGGACGGCATCAGCATCTGGGTGCGCAGCACAATTTTTCAATTGGCCACGCCGAATGAAATGAAGGGGCGCGTGGCGGCAGTGAACAGCATGTTCATTGGTTCCTCAAACGAAATCGGCGAATTCGAATCCGGCACGGCGGCAAAGCTGATGGGATTGGTGCCCTCCGTAGTCTTCGGCGGCATCATGACACTGCTTGTAGTGTTAGTCACCAGCATTCGCGCACCGAAGCTGCGAAATTTGCATATTCACGAGCTTTATGATGCCCCGAAGGTGACTTGAGCATAGCCTCTAAATAAGCAGCCACCATGGTGATTTCAAAAGTTCACCGAAAGTGGGTTCCCAGTCTCCGGTCTGTGCCATGGTTCCCTTCCACAATTGTTTGGAGCCAACCTCATCCGTCATCCAGACGCCTTCGTCGGTAATCTCAGCCGAGAAGGGAGGCTGCCCTTCTCGTAATGAAATCATCTCCACCATTTTTCCATTTTTGTCATAGCGAAAAAGTTCTTTTAACTTGCCAAAATCGTTCATGATCAAGCGATCTTCCGAGTCATAGACACGGATTCTATCACCTGGAATTTCGTCATATTTGGCTGCGCTCTTTTCGATTTGGGCCGCGCGAGCTCGAATCGCTTCCGGGGCATTGAAATCTGCTGCGGAAACAGACTCCGCAGCTGGCGCCACGCGATCGGTATTGGGCTGAGCGGCAGCGACCTCTGGTTTTGTTAAAGCATCCTTGGGCTGTTTCGCTTTAGGAGTAATGGGAAATTCTTTGAATTCACGCGTAAAATTAAGGTCAAATTGATCTTCATTCAGCCAGTGCATTTCATATCCCTGTAGCTCCTCAGGCACTGGTTGCCCTGCCTTTCTCAACTCGTCTGCTTTGATTGCTTTGCTGATCACGCCAGCACTTTCTTTAGCCGTCCTTCCCGGAGCTAGCGATCGGGTGATGTGATACGGAGATCCATTGGGCTTGTTCATCTCTCCGTCTACTTTCACAGCAATTGCTTCTACCCCTTTTCCATCGTTTGCCAATCCCATGACCGTAAGTCGTTTCACCGCAGGAATAGTTGCACCTGGTCCCACTCCGAAAGCCACGGTGACATGGAGGTCATCAGGAGATTTCCCAAGCAATGGATGTATTTTTCCATCGATGACCATTGGAGCCTTGAGAATATCGGCCGATTCTTCCTTTAAGAACAAACCGATGTAACCTTTTGCCCCCTTGGTTTTAACCTTCGCAAGCACGCCTTCCGGAGTCACCTTATCCACTGCCACTTCGGCAGGCACGCGTGTGGCAACGGCTTCCTTGCTCGTAATGATGCTTCCAACTCTATCAGACTGAAAAGCATGCGGCTGCCGAATTGCCGGTGCTGCAGCCAAACCGGCATTGAAAGCGGCGTTCTCAGCGGCAACCGCTTTTACTGCGCCACCAAATATGGCATCACGAGTTTTTGCCAGCATCGCTTCTGTGGCAGAGGCAATTCCTGGTTTAAAGGGAAGTGATCCGGTGTAGCCGCTCACGGCCAGCTCTAATGCTGACCCACCCAGGGATTGAATCTGTTTCTCTGCGCTTTGGACTGCCGCGAGATCTTTGCCTTGCGGATTGCTGGCCAGATTGCAAGCACGCAACCAGCCCGGCACAGAAGAGATCAATTCGTAAGCCCCGTAAGCACCGGCGGCCACCAGGCCCACTAAGGTCGGTTTTCTGGCTACTTCCAAACCTATCTTAGTCAAATAACCCAGGCCAAAACCGATGCCGGCATTCTCGGCCAAACCGACGGGATTATTAATGACTTCGCCCCCTACTCCTGCGGCAAAATTGGCTGCCACATTAGTAAAGCCGCTGGCGTGGTCTGCGCTGGCCACTGGACCAACTTCATATGCATGAAGCGCCTCCTTCTGAAGCGGTGATATTTGGCTCTGTGAGGCGTCCAGGTCGCCTGTTTCTTTCACATTGATTAGATTCCCGGAATCGGCAGCAAAAGTTGAATCAAGGGACATAGGATTACTCCATAGCAAGCGAGAATGAAGTCAGCGAAGTGACACCACAACTATTTTCGAATCTGCTTTCCAATCTGCAAATCGCTGCTCATCTTAGGAGCAGCTTTGTGATAAATGCGTTATGGACTTTCTCAGTGCAGCGAAATTCAATGCCTGCAGTATGCAGCCCAAATGTTTAGGCAACGTTTAGTCGCCTGACTGGATTTGAACTTCCGTTTGCTTAATCAGCAGACAGCGCCTGCGCCATCGCCGCCATCAAGGGTGTCTTGTTCGTAAACGTTTCCACGTCTTTGATAATCGCTTGCGGAATAAGCTGTCCACTCAAAGGGGCAATATTGGGGAAACGTTTAATCGCAGTTCCAATTGCCAAAAGCTCAATGACGCCGCCGCCGAAATCGTAGACATACGTCTTCACGCCAACTACGTCATCGGCACCGCAAGATTGCGCATCTTCTTGAATCATCGACAGAGCCCGGATGCGGGCCTGATAGATCAGATAAGTCAATTCTTTGATCTCGCCGCGCACAAAGCTCTTCATCATTGCCTTAAACCCGCCGGCGAAGCCGACCGAGAAGACAGAAACTCCAAGCACGAGCTTAATCGGATAGTATCCCGCGTGCACAACATTCCACATCTCTTCGTTCGTCAAGTCACTGGTGATCGGTGTTTCTTTATACTGTGGTGGCAAGGCAGCATTGAATGAAGCAGTACCGGTCATCAACATTTCTTGCACGCCGATCAAGGGCGAAATTACTGTTTGAATACCTAAAACCGCATTCGCTCCCGCTTCTCTTGCTTCAGTCGAAATACGCTCAAGGGCCAGGTGGCGAGTTTTATTGAGCATATTGGAATATTCGACCACTTCGCCTGATTTCAAACTGCGCAATGATCCCATGATGCCGCCCCCCAGTCCGATGGAATAGGCAACATTGCCGAAAACAAATTGCACCGGTTCAAAACCGCAATCAAGCTGGCAATAAAGCTCTTGCCCATTGGCAGAGGTGGAAAAGACATGATCGGTTTCCACATGATCGCCGGGAACACCACCGCCGGCTCTGTGAATCGTCGAACCGATTGATAAATACTCGATGTTGGCATCGTGAAAAATCAATTGGCTGGTCACGCCGGTGACGCCGTCTCCCCCGTGTCTTCGCGCTTCTTCAGTCATGCGCATATAAGAGAGCGCGCGTCCTTCGCGAATGATTTCGGTCAGTTGATGCACTTCGCCGCCGCCCAGCGTTTTCAAGCCGGAGGCCACACCGCCTACAAAACCAAGAGCAAAGACGCTGTTGCCAATAACCAGATTGCCCGGCTCATAACCTTTCTGTTTCAGGCAATATAATTCGTTTCCTGAAAGACCCGTGATTACTGTCATGTAGAAGTCCACTCCTTGCTCTGGAAGCACGGAGATCGTACATGCTTGACTTGCGTTTAAAGTGAAAATACAGACTTCAAAAAGAGATAGTCGATGAAGGGTTGGGAGGATGCAGACGATAATCTTTGACCGCTTGCTCGGTGACTTGCGTGCCGCTCACTTTTACCCAGAACAAGCTCTTGATTTTTCTGATGCTTAAAAGTCCCGCATCAGTCACGTTCTTACACTTCTCCAGATCGAGATTCTCCAGCTTAGGCATCAATTTCGGCATCAAAGCCAAGGTCGCATCATCGATTTGAGACTCGTTAAGTGAAAGCAGTATCAATGATGGAAACTTGGCCAGAACCGGTATCCACTCTTGTGTAATGGGAGCGCCCTTAAATTTTATGTACTTGAGATGCGGCAATTTGCGCAATTGCTTGATGCCTTCTAGGGTGACAGAGGTGCCGGCCAATTCTAATTCTTCAAGCGTCTTGATCTTGCAGAGATAGGGCATGGCCGCATCATTAATCATGCCGTCATTTTCCAGATTCAGGGCGTGCAATTGAGGTAAGGCTGCCAGCTTTGCCAATCCGCTCACGCCTTCCATTTTGCAATTGCCGATATTAAGCCGTTCCAGACTTTTGAATTTAGAGAGAATGCCAAATGATTTCTCGTCGATTTTATTCTCCCAATATTGAAGAGTGTTGAGATGAAACCGGCAAAGAGCTTCCAGTCCTTCGTTGCCGATTTGTGTTTTACTGACTGACAGTTCCGTAAGCATGGGCAGACCGGACAATTGTTTTAACCCTTTAGCAGTAATGTGCGTTTCGTCCAGACTCAAGTGACTGAGATACTCGAGATCGCGCAAATTTGTAAGTCCCTTGTCGGAAATTGGCGTGCGCAGCAAGTAGAGGTGCGAAAGATAGGCTTGCCGGCCGATGAAAACCATGGACAAATCATCAATCTTGGAATCACGGCAGTCCAGTTCCTTGAGACCGATATTAGTGGAGAGAAATCGCTGCGCAAATGCATAATCCAATTTACGCGGCTCAGTATATTTAATTAGAGCGACCCGATCTTCGGCCATTTGATGAGCGGTCGAAGACGACTCTTCTTTCACCACTTGCTTGACGATAATTGGTGCCGGTGGCGGCGCTTTTTTCAAAGCCTCAGTGTGCACTGTTTTAACAAAGAGAAGGGCGCTGGAAGCAACTCCAATCAAGGTAAAGGCAGCGGCAATTGAGAGAAGCAATACGTGCCTTTGATCGTGATTGAGCTTAAGTAAGCGCCAGATTGATGCTTTTTTTCTTTCCGCTTGAGCGACCACTTTTTGGACATCAATGGCTTCGGCAAGCAGCGCGTTCATGGATTGGAAGCGATCGACCGGCTCCTTCGCCAGTGCCTTGGCCAGCAGATCTTCAAGTTCTATGGGAAAAACTATGTCGGGACGAACTTCACCCAGACTGCGCACTGGTTTTGAAATTTGATCGACAATCACAGAAACCATGGATTCGCCGGCAAAGGGCGGCTTGCCGGTCAGAGCCTCGAACATGACGCAGCCGAGAGAATAAACATCAGAGCGGGCATCCAGCTCGCCGCCGCGGCACTGCTCCGGACTCATGTATTGCGGCGTGCCGATCAATTCACCAGTTTGCGTGACTCGCGTGGACTGGCTTTCCATAATTTTGGCAATGCCGAAATCGACAATTTTAGCTTCCGGAAAACTGCAATCGGCATCGGTAACCATGATATTGCTGGGCTTCAAATCTCTGTGCAACACACCTCTTTCATGCGCGTGCTGCAGGGCCTCAGCGATTTGAATGGCAATATTGAGGACCGCTTCCTGCTTCAACGGACCCTGGCGAAGCACTTCGGACAGAGGCTTGCCGCTGAGAAAGTCCATAACCATATACGGCTGGCCGTGTTCGGATAAGCCGAAATCGTGCACGGCAATAATGTTGGGATGTGAAAGTCCGCTCACTGCACGAGCCTCGTGCTGAAAACGCTTGACGATCATATCTGTCATCAGATGGCTATGCAGCATTTTCACAGCCACCAGGCGGTTCAAAACCGGGTGTTTGGCTTTGTAAATTACACCCATACCGCCGGAGCCTATAAATTCGAGAAATTCATAGTTGCCGACTAAATTGCGCACCCCTTCCACTACCGCCTTCAGCGGCGTGCCGTCCTGAGGGCATGCACTGACTGAGATTGGCACTTCTAATCCACAGGTCGGACATTTGTGTCTGTCAACAAATGTCGGTGTCCCACTTAGCGACAAGCCTGAAACAAGCGTCCTATCGTCATCAGGATTCACTTTCGAACATCCAGAGTCGGGGCTGTCATTGTTTTACCCACGAAAGCCCCAAAACCAGACATCCTGCCTGCTATCTGTCCGCCCGCGAGAGAAGAAATTGCCCAAGCAACCACACAATTGTGCCGATAATGGCCAGCTTGACCGCCGGCCTGATTGCCGGCCGCCAGTGCGCATGTTTTGGCGGACATTTTTCTGCCACCATATTTGCCACCACTTCCGCCGTCTCTAAAAGCATAACCGCCAGCATAGATAGAGATTGCATGAGGGGCTTCACGACAGATGGCAAACGCACCCTTTCGCCGTTCAGTGTTTGCCACCCGGCGATCAGCAAGGCGGGTCCGACACAGACGGCGATAACGAAAAGTACAAAACCTGAAATAGCTGATGTAAGCATGATATTTCCTCACATTTAGAACCTTAAGACGGGTTATCTTTCCCAAATGACAGCGGACCAAGCCGGCGAACCGAAAGTTCATCCAGACCACTGGTCACTGGCGATTTCTGCTTGCTACCTGAACGTCAGCCTCAATAAACCGGGAAAGAAAGTTTCGCTTGCATCCTAGTTTGAGAGCGCCTGCGCCGGCAAATCAGCCAGCTTAAATTGCCTGCGTAAAATACGCCCGGACGATGGCATCGCTAACACAAAGCTCAAAAGCCGAAGCTGGAAAAAACCTTAAAATCGTTTCCAGGTGTCACTTTTAGCCTCTTCAGTCGCTCTATTCCTTTGGCCGTCACCAGCGTCCCCCTTAGATCGAGACGCACCAGCCTTTTCATGCTGACCAAACAATCAAGGTCCTTGTCAGTAATTCGTGTGCCGAACAACCATATCTTGGTGAGATTCGGCATTTGCTTGGCGATAGCAGAGAGCATCTTTCCATCGGCGGCAGTATTGTTCAACTCCAGTTCCCTCAAACTCCAAATCTTGGCAAGAATGGGAATCCATGAGCAGTCTGCGTTGGTAACGCTAAGATTCAGGCAAGTGAGCCCTTCCAGATGCGTCAAAGCTTGAATTTGGCTCTTTGAGTAATGACCCTTGCTCAATATAAGAAAATAGAGCTGGCGTATACGCCCGATCTCTGCAAATGCCTCTTCATTCAAAGCCATTGCGCCGACATCGAGGCTCTTCAATTTGGGCAACTTGCTCAGCCATTTAAAGCCACTGCCCGTGATTCCGGGACAGTCATTCAGCAGCAAGCCTTCCAGCGTCGCCATCGACCCAATCGGCTCCAGTCCGCCATCGGATAATTGAGTCTCCGCCACATTCAAGTACTTGAGTGGCAGTCCTTTCAATTTTTCCAGACCCTGATCGGTTATAGCGGTGTGCCGCAAAGACAGCGTTTGCAGGTTCTTCAAACTGCTTAGATATTCCAAGCTCTTATCGGTAATTCTCGTCCGGTCGAGATGCAATTCGATCAGCTTGGTCAAAGGACGAATGTAGACAACACCACTATCGGTGAGGCGAACGTGGTCCAGACCGAGAAAACGTAATTCTTTTTGCTTTGAGACCGTCTCCATGCTTGAATCTGTAATCATGGACTGCGAGAGCTGGAGCGCCGTGATATGCAAATCCAGGGCGAAATAATTGCGCACGAAGCGATCGTCAAGTCGGCGGGGATCAAGATAGCGAGTAGTTCTAGAACGTTGTTCCAGAAGCACCTTTTCGACAGCAGCATCAACTACTTCAGCACTTACTTTTGCCGCCGAACGGCGCGATTGCTTGGTCATGTCCATATGCTGATAAGAACTGACTGCAACAGCGGCCAGACTCAAGCATGAAGCGGACAAGAGCAGAGCCAGATCACGCTGTTCCTTATTCAGGCGAAAGGCCCGCCAGAATTTGACACGCTCGCTCTCCGGTCGGCAGACGATCTTCTGCAATGCGACCAGATCATCCAAAAGCATGCTCATTGACTGCTGCCGATCGGCCGGATCCTTTGCCAGCGCTGTCGCAATCAGGTCTTCCAGGCGTGCAGGGAAAACCATGTCTGGTCGCACCTCGGCCAGGGTGCGCGCGGGCTTGGAAATCTGGTCGACGATTACTGCAACCATGGACTCACCTCCAAATGGAGGTTTGCCTGTGATGGCCTCAAACAAGACGCAGCCCAGAGAATAGATATCCGAGCGCGCATCCAATTCACCGCCCGAGCATTGCTCCGGACTCATGTATTGCGGAGTACCAATCAATTCCCCGGTTTGCGTCACTTTAGTGGCAGCGGACTCCATGATTTTTGCGATGCCGAAGTCAACGATTTTGACAAGCGGAAATGCGCAATCATAATCAGAAACCATGATGTTGCTCGGCTTCAAATCCCGGTGCAGGACGCCGTGCTCGTGCGCATGCCTGAGCGCTTCGGAAAGTTGAATGCCGATATTAATCACTGCTTCCAGGGGCAGCAAGCCCAGGCGTAAGACTTCGGAAAGCGGCTTGCCATCAACGAAGTCCATCACCATATACGGCTGACCGTGCTCTGAAACTCCATAGTCGTGCACGGAGATAATACAGCGATGAGAAAGCCCGCTCACTGCCTCAGCTTCCTGCTGGAAGCGTTTAGTAATCAAGTCGCTTATCAGGTGGCTGTGCAACATCTTAATGGCCACTATCCGTTTCAAAACCGGATGCTTGGCTTTGTAAATTACGCCCATGCCGCCCGAACCGATGAATTCAAGGAATTCATAATTACCGACCAGGTTGCGACCTTCTGCCGGAATATCATCAATCAAAGTGCCGTCTTGGGGACAGGCCGATACAGTCAGTGGGACACTCAGTCCGCATTGCGGGCAGTTTCGCACCGCGTGTACCGGCGGGGTTTGCTCAAGCGCCTCACAAATGCAATTACTGTCGGCACCGCGGAAAATCCATTGTGTGAGCGAGCCCGTATGCCCTCCCAACCGTTTGCCGCAGCGCTGGCAAATCTTTGAGTCAACCGCTTTGCTGGCTGCTGAATCGGGGTCTTGGGTGGTCTTGTGCAAACGGCATTCGCAAGCGTTTCCAAGGCCAATCCACTGAGTCAAAGAGCCTTTTTGAGTGATTGCTTTACCGCATTGCTGGCAGTTCATACCGTCATCATTTTCAAGGTGTTGATAAAATTTCTTGTGCCAAGGCTGTTATACACATGCCCACTAGAGGTCTACTTCTACGTGGTTAAACGCCTTTTTCAGTCTGTCGCCGGCGCGCCTGTCGACCGCGCTGCCTTCCAAAACGAGCGCCTTAAGCGAGCTGAGATTGCGCAACTGCATCACTCCCTTTTCGGTAACCGCGGTTTCTTTTAAATCCAGAACTTTCAGATTCGGCAGCTGTTGGGCAATCTGAGCGAGCAAATCGTCGTTAATGTCTGTGTCGCGCAAAATCAATTCTTGCAAATGCGGCAATTGAGCAATTTCTTTTATCCGCTCGGCATTGATTGAAGTGCCCTTCAAGTTGAGCTCCTTGAAATTCTCCAGAGCCTTGAGATTTGACACTGCACCATTTTCAATTTTGCAAGAATCCAAGTTTAATTCTTCAAGGCTGGCAATATGTGCCACTTCCGCCAGATCATCTGCAGTAATGTCGCCATGATTTAAATCCAGTTTTTCCAGTTTTTTATTGGCGGACAGAACACTGAGATTCTTTTCCCCCCTCGGATAATAAACGCCGAGTGCCAATTCAACCAGATTAGGAAAGCTGCTCAAAGTATCCAGCCCGGCACCGGTTATTTTGGTGTTGGAGAGGAACAATTCCTTGAGTGGGTCTCTGGAAAGATAAGAGAGCCCCTTATCGCTTATATCTGTGTCGCAAAGCGAAAGTTTGCGCAACGTTTTCATTTTTCCCAATAACTTCAGCCCCTCATCTGTAACTCTCGTTCCATCAAGATAAAGACGCTCAAGCTTGGGCATGGTGCAAATATAGACAAGATCGGCACTGGTCGTTTTAGTCCTTTCCAGGTGCAGGCTGACCACATGCTTCTGCAAAGCAATGTTGGGCATGCTCAGAGTGGTAATGTTCTGGTTGTCCAAATCCAGCCTTTCAATGTATGTATCGACGTCAAAAAAAGTGCGCATCAACTCATCGTCGGCTCTGGACATGTTCAAGTAAGGAATTAATTTGCGCCTGGCCATGGCTTTACTTTCCAGCCCTCCCACGCCCGCGATCGGATCGCTGAGAATGGGCTTAATTATGCGCGTAGTGCGCGAGTCATGTACGACTTTGATAAAGGAAATGGAAGTGATGGCGACCGTTA
>Ga0265313_10001950_pt1 | contig 18660 bp, 13 predicted proteins | sample 4123metaG_FD_203122 | JGI IMG/M metagenome (GOLD analysis project Ga0265313, IMG submission 203122) | Rhizosphere microbial communities from Carex aquatilis grown in University of Washington, Seatle, WA, United States - 4-1-23 metaG | ecosystem: Host-associated > Plants > Roots > Rhizosphere >...
ACTCATTGATTGCTCCTTTCATTTACTTCCCGATGCGAGCATGGTACGAATTTTTTACGGTTCGCGATGTGAGAGAGTAAGAAATGATTACTACTTCATCGCAACCAAAGTCTCCGGCTTTCGAAACGACCAGCAAGATGGTGGTTCTGCTTGTTGTGATCAGCCTTTGCATGGCTGCCCTGATCATCAGGCTTTTCTGGCTTCAGGTTTTGCAAAACAAGTATTACAAAGCCTGCGCAGTCGAGAATTCCACGCGCGTGACATTCCTGAGGGCGCCGCGCGGAATTATTTACGACCGCCACGGCAATATGCTGGCCACCAACAAGCAGTCACTGTCCATGGTGGCAATTCCCAATCAGATAGATCATCTCTCCGATCTTTCTTTTCGTCTTTCCAAGGTTCTCGATTTGCCGGTGCAAAAGGTGAATGCCCAGCTGCTCAAGGCTAAAGCGTCGCATTCTGTTTTGCCATTTGTTATTGAGCACGACGTGGACATGAAGATCGTCTCCAATTTCTATGAAAACCGGCTTTTCCTTCCGGGCATCGATATCATCGCCGACGTTTCGCGCAGCTATCCGCAAGGTGAATTGTGCGCACACATACTGGGCTATTGCGGTGAAATCACAACCAGTCAATTGGAGACGCGCCCGGAAAGGCGCATGGGTGACGTAGTCGGGCAGGACGGCGTGGAGCGTTTATATGACGTGCAATTGCGCGGCGTCGACGGAGAGCAGCGTGTCTCCGTAAATGCGATGGGAACATCGCTTTCTAAAGAAACTGCCAAGCCTGTCATCACTAAAGAATCACAAGCGGGGCAGCCCATTGTTCTATCTATAGATCTTGATCTACAGAGAGCTGCTTACAATGCGCTAGGAGACAAATCCGGAGCCGTTGTCGCTATTGATCCGCAGACAGGCGAAATACTGGCCATGGTCTCGCGGCCGAGCTTCGACCCCAATGTATTCACGCGCCGCATCACACCTGCAGTTTGGAAAAAGATAAACGCACCCACACACCCGATGCACAACCGGGCATTGGCCGGCTTTCCACCCGGTTCAATCTGGAAGGCGATCACACTGATTGCCGCTCTTGAGAATAAAGTTGTAAAACCCGATACCAAGCTGCATGTATCCGGTGGTATCAGCCTCGGTGGCTTTTTCTTCGGCGACTGGACGCGTACAACCGGTTTATTCGACCTGGTTAAATGTCTGGCCTGGTCGCGTGACTCCGCGTTCTATCAAATGGGTCTAAAAATGACGCCGGAGATGATCAAAGAATGGGGCGTCAAATTCGGCGCCGGCAGGCCGACCGGAGTGGAACTCAGGCATGAAGGAGTAGGCTTGGTCCCGGATTCGGCCTGGAAACTTCGAGTTTTGCACGAAAAATGGTATCCGGGTAATACCTTGCATATGTCGATCGGGCAAACTTTCACGCAGGTGACTCCGGCACAAGGCGCCCGTATCTTCGGCGCTTTCGGCATGAGAGGTCAGGTGCCGGGATTGCACTTTGTCATGAAAATCGCCGATCGGCAGATTCCGCCTCCGGTAAAAGAAAAGATCAAAATGAATCCTAAGTTTTTGAAGGTCGTGCTGGATGGGCTGAAAGCGGTTGTATCGAGCGGAACTGCCGGCGCTACAAAGCTAGGCACGATTGAGGTTGCCGGAAAAACGGGATCTGCCGAAGCACCGCCTGTCGGAAGTAAAACGCACGCCTGGTTTGCCTGTTATGCACCAGCCGACAAACCGCGTATTGCCATGTGCTGTTTTGTCGAGCACGGCGGCCACGGCGGCTCGATTTGCGCGCCCATAGCCAAGCAAATTCTTGAGGAATTTTTCGGCTTGAGCACTAAGTCCACGCAGCTTGTGCAAAAGCCGCCGGCAGCAAAACCGAAAAGGCATTGATGGCTGGAACAATTAGCTGGGCCAGCGCGCAAAGATTATGTGCATATTAGTTGCATAGTGATCGTGTGCTGAACCGTCCCTAACAAACTTGCAGTCAGGACTGCATTTCTATATTGCTCGCATATAAAGCAGTTGTCTGGACAAGTGTTTGGAAACCCTGGATAATGGCTGCCAGCGTGCTTTAGCATTGGACGATAGAAGACGACCGAGGACGACATGACCAATACGCAAGTGACGAATACACCAAATCCAATACCATCGTCCGAATCTTCCGCAGTCGATGCGGGTCCATGCGAAGAAGCATTGAAGTCTCTTTTCTCCTCTGATGAAGTGGAAGGCAACAACGGCACGCCTGCCGATTCAGAAGAGATCGTCATGATTGACGGTGAAAAGAATCTGGTCGTGGAAGAGACTGGCGCCCTTCCCGTTCAAAGCCCCGCCCATGCGCTTCAGCGTTTGAGTGCCGACGGCACCGTCAGCAAAGCTGAGCTGGTCAATGTTCTGGAAAGTTTTGTCGGTCTGATCAAAGCCGACATGATGCCTGTAGCCACCACCAACAACATGGATTTTTCGGTTGTCGCTCAGGGACCGGAAAAAGTCTCGGCTGTTTCTGTGGACGACAAGACGCAAGTAATTGAAGAACTGCGTAACTTGCTTTTGGATGCTCAAGAAACCATTATTCGTTTGCTCAACGATCGCGTCGATGACCGAGCCAATATGGCCCGTCTGGAAGCGGAATTACGCCTTTTGCCCGATCTGCAAAATCAAGCCGACCGAGCGATCGCAGTGGCGATCAACACGGATGATTTCAGAAGCGACCTGACTAAGGTAAAATTTGAATTAGAAAGACTCAGATTGGCGAAAGTCCGTGAAGAAGTCGGCAATAAGCGCGGTTTCTGGACTGGAGTTAGAGGCTGGTTCTTCAACAAGGGCAATTAACAGCTTTCTTTATGACAACTAAGCAAAGAGTGCTGGCGTTCCCAATGGATCGCTCTTTGGGCGACCTGTATGTATTGGACGAACAAACCGGCATCAAATATATCGGTCAAGCCCGTGGCAGCGTCACTGTAGACGAAGGGGCGCTTGTCAAGCTTTCCATTAATGACCCGCTCAATGCTTACCTTTCACCCCTGGATGCGCTGAAAGCGGACGACCTTGCTGCTGTGTCGCTTTACAGCGCATACATAAGCGCGGCATCGATGACGCACCTGGCTCGCATGACCGGTTTGATTGAACTCGATTTGGGCTATACACGGGTAATCAAAAAGCTGGAAGCAGGCATTCCCTCATCGGAGAGCATCGACAGTTTGCTCTGGTATATCCGCAGATTGACTAATCTGCGCACGCTCAAACTGGGACATATTCCCCTCACCGATCAAGGCCTGCAAAATTTGATGGGCTTGAGAAAGTTGGAAGTGCTCGACATTGAAGAGACCAAAGTTACCGACAACGGCTTGACCGTTTTGCAGGAACTGACAGAGCTCAAGGTGCTTGACCTGCAGGGTCTGAATATAGTCGGGCCCGGTCTCAAAACATTGACGCGTCTGAAAAAACTGCAAAGCCTCGATTTGCAAGATACAAAAATCGACAATAAAGGCGCCCAATTTTTAGCGCAAATGAATCTGAAATGGCTGCGTGTTAAGAGCACCCGCATTACTGATGATGGACTGCAGTACCTGGCGGGTATGACCGAGCTGAAAGCGCTGGAGCTTAACGACAACAACATCACTGATTTTGGCCTGATTCATTTGAGTGGAATGGCTCAACTTGAAGAAGTGGACATCTCATTTACCAAGATTACTGATTCCGGTTTGCATTTGTTTTATGGATTGCCTAATCTAAAAAGTATAGGTCTGAAAGGATTGAACCTTTCGCAGGCATCTCTCGATGAGCTCCGGCAGGCATTGCCCGCATGCCAGTTAGTACTTTCGTGACCGAGTGATTGAGTAAGTAGGAACAATGGCGCTATTGAACAGAAATACAGGATTTATACTGGGCAATGTGATTGGCATGACTGTCTTAGTAGCCGGCATCATCATTACTGCTCCCCAGAAACAAGCCGAGCAGGCGGAAATAGACAGGCGCAACAGCGAGGCTGTTGTTGTCGCGGTTTCAGACATTCAAGCAGGAGCGAGAATTAAAAATGAGCTTCTCAAAGAAGAAAGAAAGCCGCATGATCAAGTGCCACTAAATGCGGTGGAGTCGGCCAAGAAGATCATCGGTTTGCTTGCCAAATCAAACATCAAAAAAGGGCAGGTTCTGACATATAGCGCCCTTGATTTGAAATCTAAACCGTAGGGTCGACGCCTATCATCGCCTTCTACATCAAAGGCGAATTGGCTTTGTCTGTTACTTGAGTAGGACTGGGATCGTCTTCGACGATTTTCGGTGTGATCAAGAGCATCAGTTCTGTGCGATTGCGTCCCTTGAGGCTGTTTCTAAAGAGGGCGCCCAGGACTGGTGTTTCTGCAAGATAAGGAACTTTAGCCAGGATAGCTGCTTCGTTTTCTGTGAACAGTCCGCCGATTACGAGCGTCTGACCATCCTTGACTCGCACTTCCTGCGACATGATGTCGCGGATATTGAGCAAGGTGACAATGGTCGGATTCTGGTTGGGATTGCCGAATACCAGGGGAGCGCCCAGGGGTGTCGATACTTGCGGTCTGAGGCGCATGGTGATAAAGCCGTCTTCTGCGACCTTGGGCAGCACGTTCAAGAAAATCCCTGCTTTTGTCAATTCGACGTTGGTCGTGACCACACCCAATGACACTGTCGAGGTTACCTTGTGCACAACTTCCTGGGCGAGCGTAATCAATGATTCTGTATTGTCGACAACGACAACCGATGGATTGGCAATCAGCTTGGCTTTATTTGTCTGCAGAAGCATATTCAGGCTTATATTGAGAGCCGTGGGAATGGTGGCGATATTGGCTCTGCCGCCGGCACCGCCGCCTAAGGTAAGCAGGTTGATGCCTGTTTGGGCGGCCGGAGATGAGGTGACACCGGCAATTTGTGCAGCGGTGGTCGGAAGAATGGAGCCGATCAAGCCGCTGAACGGGTTGGCCGGAGCAAAGTTAGTGACGCTGTTTGATGCCGGTGCAATCACATTTGAAGTGGAAGTGACTTGCGTTTGTGTAGGCTGGACTGTGAAGGGGATATTAATTGGTGAAGTGGCCTGGCTTGTCACTTGCGTTCCGCTGCCGCCAAGGTTGTTGGACTGACCACCCAAACCAGGCAGATAACGAATCAGTGGTGCCGCTGCGTTTCCTAAAACGGCAGCAGACAAGCCGCCTCCCTGTGTACTGACATTGGCGGCCAGCTGCCTGATGCCCTGATTGGTCAGCTCTACCAGTGATGTCTGCACATGCACCTGGCGGGGACGACGATCGAGAATCCGGATCGCTTCCTCGGCAACGTTCATGTCTTCGACCGTTCCGACCACAAGCACCTGGCGGTTTTTCACATCAGGTACAACAATTGTCGAGCCGCCATTGGGATCGACGTTGTAAGTCGCCGGCACTTCCTGGAATGTCCTGATCTGCTGCGTGCCTGGATCGACGGCGGCATTGTTGAAACCGACTCCTTCTTGGGTCTGGCTTCTGCTAGTGCCGAGAATTTGTTTCCTTTCCGTGTCCAGCTCTGTAATCTGGCGATCTTTGCTGTCTTCCTTAAGACCATTCTCGACAGCATTCGGGTCACCGCCCAGATCGCCGCTGCGTTCCAATTCTTTTGTGAATTTCGGAACATAACCGCGATTGAAAACCGAAGCATTCAATAGCATGGCGACATCATATGGATGCGCATAACTGAGTTTAAAAACTCGTGCCACCGGGCGGTTCAATCCCAAAAGCACCATTGCCTGTGGCGTGCCGACGATGACCGTATTGTCCACTTTTCGGCTTTGCAATCCGGCCGCGGCCAGGACGGTATCCATCGCCTCGTCGAGCGTCAGGTCTTTGAGATCGCCTGTGATTTTTCCGACCACCGATTTGTCGATGATGATATTGAGATGGCCGCGCCTGGCTAATTCGGCGATCACTTCGCGAGCCGGCATATCGCGGAAGCTCATATTGTGCAAAAGTTCTTGCGAAGCAAACAACTTAAATGGGCGTCTGACTTGAACCGTGCCGGAAACACTGGTGACGTTCGGTTTTTTCGCCAGTGATTGTGCCAGTTTGCGGGCCGCCTCTTCAGGATTGCCTGAGAAATCAGAGAGATCGCTCGACGGTGCATCCGCCCCTCTGGTGGCAGGAGTGCCTTGGGCAATTGAGCGCTTCGCCTCTGAATCTTGAGATTTGATGTCGTCGGCTGAAGAAGCCTCACCAGACTTGGCTGCTATCGGGTCAGGTGTGAATCTGAGCAGGCTTGTATCACTGTTGGCTCCCAGAGGGTCTGCTGCAAATGCAGGCTGGGCAAGAATTGCCGGACAAATAAAATTAGCTATGACCGGACTGAGCAAAATACCGAGGGCAAGATTTTTGCCGGCCGGTTTCGGCTCTTTAAGCTTGTTTGACTTTTCATGGTGCCAGATGCGGTGCAAGTTTTTTTGTCTCTGGTCGCAGTTTATGGCGTCGCCTGTGGTGCGAAAATTGTTAATACGGGCAATGCAATCGGTGATTATCCGCCTCACTAATTGTACCTGGCGTAGTAGATTTTGCAATCGGCTATCCAGTCAAAGTGCCGTCTATTGCCTGCGTTTACCGCTTGCTAATCCATAGATTGCCACTTCCAAATTGTTTCTTGCTTCGCCCAACTTAGGGTTGATTCGTAGTGCCAATCGAAATTCATTGATAGCAGAAAGCATATCGCCTTTGCTGTACAACGCATAGCCAAGATCGTTGTGCGCTTGAGCGTTCAAGGGATCAAGAACGACAGCCTGGCGGAACTCATCAACAGCTCCGCGCACATCACCGCTGGTAAAAAGCGATCTGCCCAAAACGACGTGGCTGTCGGCTGATGTTGGGTTAAGCAGAGTGGCCTGACGGGCTATTCTTATCGGTGTTTCTTTTTCTCCGTATTTGAGCAATGCTTTAGTCAATGAGACGTGGGCCTTGCCGGAGCTGGGATCGATGGAGACGGCCTGACGTGCCGCTTTGACAGCGCCGATGGTGTCACTGGCTTGCAACAAACAATCAGCCAATCCTGAAAGTGCCTCCGCCGATGGTTGTATACCTATCGCTCTTCGATATTCGTTGATTGCCTCCGACATATCGCCTCTGGTGCTCATAGACTCGGCTTGCATGACGTGCACAAGAGGTTCGCTTGGGGCAATTCTAATCGCTTGTTTGAATTCCAATTCAGAGGCCTGGGTGTCGCCCACGTCGCTCAGAATTTTGGCCATCAATGCATGTGCTACGTAATTGCCTGGTTCAAAACCGATGGCGCGCCTGATTTCTTGCCCCGCCCCTTCCGAGTCGCCGGCCATATATAAAAACGTGCCGAGGCGAATTCTCAAGGCGGCGTTTCTGGGTGTATCGGTGATCTTGCGGCGCAAAGAAACAATTAAGTCGCCTACTGACTTAAGTTCAAAGTTTTGCGGCGGCATGGCAATCAGTTGAAGGGCCCTGGGCAAGTCCTTGTTTGATTCCAGATGGTCGTTTTCGCCGAATTCCAGAGGGTCGAAAAGGTTTCTGAGCGCCGTCTTTGAAAGCTCGCGCGCTGGTTTGGGCTCTTCAGCCTCAATCTTTCCTTCCGGAATTCCGGTCGATAAAGGATGGGCAGTGCTTGTCTGAGCGGCCGGCTCGACCTTTGTCCTTACTGGTTTTTTTAATTGAAACGCCAGAGCGTGAGGAGCTACTAAAAGTCCCGCCGCCATTGCCAAAAGCATTTTTTTGTAACTTGCCACTGTCAAAACGTCAAAAGAATTGGGCTTGTCCGGCTTTGCAAGCTAACATACTACCAGGCCGTCTTGAGAAGCGACTTTAGCGAATCCCGGTTGCGGTGCAATCTAAGGGTTAGTTTCAATGGTTTCACACGCATATATTCATATCCCCTTTTGCAGTCACAAATGTGATTTCTGCGATTTTGCCGCTTTTGCAGGCGTCGATCATCTGACTGAAGAGTATGAGCAAGTCGTGCTCAAAGAGATGGATGACCGTCTTAGTGAGCTTGCCCACAAGCGGGGTTCACTGAGCGAAAGTCGCCTCAAATCAGTATTTTTCGGGGGCGGGACACCGGGACTGGTGGAGCCGAAAGTGCTCGGATCCATGCTCTTGCGTCTTCAATCGTATATAAAACCGGATCAAGACTGTGAAATAACCATTGAGACAACGCCTCACGCCATCACTGGCGACAAACTGAAAGAATGGCTGGACCTGGGGATAAACAGGATCTCGGTCGGTGTTGAGTCATTTCTGGATGAAGAATTGCAGGCCATGGGGCGCGATCATTACAGGCAGGAAGCCTTTGCCGGTCTGGATCTGGCTTGCCAATCAGGCGTAGATGTAGTCGGGCTGGATCTTATGTATGGTTTGCCTACACAGACTCTTGAGAGTTTCGCCCGGAGCCTGGCTACGGCTACTGAATTTGCCGCACGTTATGACAATCTCAAACATATTTCCGCCTATGGATTGCATCTTGCCGACAATTCGCCGCTCTTTTCGCGATTTCCCAAAGGGGCAGACGCCTATCCGGCCGATAATGCTTATGTGGAAATGTTCGATTTGCTGGTAGAAACCCTGGAGAAAGCAGGTTTTCAGCACTATGAAGTGTCCAATTTTGCTCGTCCTGGACAAGAATCCAGGCATAACCTGGCTTATTGGATGAACGCTGAATATCTGGCTTTCGGAGTGAGCGCCCATCGCTACCTGGACGGGGTTCGCACCTCCAACTGGCGTTCTCTGAAACGCTATATGAGGGACTGGCTGGGCGATGAGACCGTTGATGTCATTGATGAAAAGACCCGTTCTCGCGAGGCGATTATGCTCGGGTTGAGGCTCAGGCGGGGGATCGAGCTGGCTTCATTTGCTCACGAACACGGCTTCGACCTCTTTGAGCGTTTTTCATCAGAGATTGAAAAATTCCGTCAGGCCGGATTAATGGAGTCCGCCGAGGGGCGCTTGTTCTTGACTCGAAAGGGTGTGCCCGTGAGCAATAGCGTGATTTCTGCCTTCTTTTGAGCGAGCCCTCAAAGTCAGCTTCCTTAACTTTTGGTAATCTCAGCAACGGACATACCTTCTGCCCACTTATTCCAGCTATTGAAGAAGAGATTAACGGCATATATATAGGGGTATGGAGTTCTCGGTTTCATTGATATGACTTTTACTAGGAGCGCAAAAAGCGCGTTGAAGAGCTGTCCCGAATGTTTTACCGAGTTTGAAGACTCCGTAGACGTTTGTCCTACGGATTCATCCAAGCTCGAGAAGGTCTCAAAGGACCCTCTGGTCGGCACCACACTCGATGATCGTTATTTGATCGAGGGTGTGATCGGCCGTGGCGGCATGGGGGTCGTCTACCGGGCCCGGCAGCAAAACATGGATAAAGATATGGCGATAAAGATGCTTTATTCGCACAAGGTATCCGAGCCTGAGGCGATCAAGCGATTTCACCGCGAAGCAAAAACCGTGACTGCGGTTCGCCACCATCACATCATCAATCTCTACGATTTCGGCATGTATCAAAACCAGCCGTATCTGGTCATGGACTTTCTCGAAGGCAAGAGTCTCAAGGACATTCTCAAAGAAGAAGGGGCGCTTTCTTTCGAACGGGCTGGAAAAATATTCACTCAAGTCCTTGATGCACTGGCGTCGGCACATGAATCCGGTCTGGTGCATCGTGATTTGAAGCCGGAAAACATCATGATCAGCAAACAAAACAATCAGGAGGATTGGGTAACTCTAATCGATTTTGGTTTGTCGAAGATTATCGAATCCGGTGATGGTGGCATGGACCACGTCAATATCACCAAGGTTGGTGATGTTTGCGGAAGTCCCCCCTACATGTGCCCCGAGCAATGCCTGTCCTCGACGGTTGTCGATCCCAGAAGCGATCTTTATTCACTGGGTGTCGTCATTTATGAGTCGCTCTCCTTGAAACTGCCATTCAACGCCAAGTCGGCCATTGAAATGCTGGACTGTCACCTTTATGCAACTCCCATTCCTTTCAATTTTTCAATTCCGGAAATGAAAGTCTGCTCGGAAATGACCCGTGTGTTAAATACCGCGCTGGAAAAGGATCCGGAGAAGCGCTATCAAAATGCCAAAGAGTTTGACGAGAAATTCCAGGAAGCAGTCAAGCGCGATGGTGTCAAACACAGAGCCATGAAACACCGCGAAGAAGTGGCGCAATTCCATGGCTTGATGGAAGAAGCCAAGGCTATTCGCGACAGCGAACACAAGCGCACATCGGACGAAATGGAACGATTGGCGGCCGAGACAATCGCTGCCGCTGCCGAAGCCGGCACAACCACGGCGCCTGATCCGCAAGCGCTTGCCCAGGCTGTCGAAGGGGCTTTGGAAGAGCTCGAAGGCGAATGCCCGTATTGCGGTGCTGCTGTTACCACTGCTCTTAAATTCTGTGCCAATTGCCAGCGCCAATTGTTGGGTTCTGAACCGAAGGGCTTGAGCCAATCGCGAACTCGTCCAGGCGGGCAGCGCCCATTGCACAAGACAACCGAGCATAGCGTCGGATTCTCATCCAGAGCCAAAGAACAAATGGGCAGTTCGATGGGCGGCCTGACGATTATGCAAAAGGCGCTCAGCATGATTCTTGTAATCGTAGTTGTCTACGGCTGTTATGCCGTTACCACCAATGACGAAGTTATGAAGTCGATCAATCGTGTGATGGCATCGATACAAAACAAACCCGAGCCGGAAGATGCGCCGGCGCCGGCACCGCAAACGAAGCCGGCAGCAGGCACGAAAACGTCGGCCGCTGTGAAGAAATAGCACGTTTCTGGTTCGAACCGTCTAGCTCTTGCTTTTTTTGTTAGCGATCTCGGCGCGTTCGACCAGTGTTTTTGCTTCGCGTTTGTGATCTTCTTGATTGCAGCCGTCCAGAATTTTGTGAGCGCAATCGACAATGTCCGGACCGTTTGTGCCGCTGTGCGTCTCTTCGATGAGAATGGCTCTTTCCAGTGCGCGGTGCGCTTCTTCAATCTTGCCTTTGGCAAGATAAGTCTGAGCGGCGCTGATGAAAAACTGGGAGTATTTTTTCGCCGACGCTTGATCGAGATCGTCCAGATCAAGTGAAGTGTGAAATGATGCTTTGATGTTCTTGCTCAGCTTTCCTTCGTAACTGGCCGCATCGGCAATGCGCTTGGTGTCGGCTTCGCAGATATTCATCTTGGTTTGCTTGATGTAGCTTGCCCGCCCTGTTTCTTCGTAGACTTTGAGCAAGGCCAATTCGCTTTTTATATAACGATCGCCCTGATCGCCAAAATTCTTTGATTGGGCAGCTGCTTTTTTGAAGTGATCTTCAGCGTCCTGAAAGGCTTTCTTTTGGACCGCTTGCTCACCTTGCGCCAATTCCATCTGCCACAATATTTTCTGGTAGACCGGTGCGCTGTCTCCTTCCGGGCCCGGCCAGGCAAGCAATAGCGCGCAGGTGGTGAGACCTGCACCTAATAGAGCATAGAGTCCGTAGATATACTGTTTAAGACGCTTGCGTTCGCGTTCTTGCTTTTCAGTAAGACTGATGGCATCAAGGACGAGCGACTGAAGATGCTTCTTCTCTTCTGCATGCTGTTGCTGCCTGACCATCGCATCGTCTAAGTCCGGGACAAAATCCTTACCTGCAGTTTGGAGGGCGGAGTCAAATGGATCCGGCTGGTAGGCGGCCGCTTTCTGTTGCGATTCTACATAGAGGCGGGAGCGCTTAGCTGCTTCAATCAAGCCTTTCTTCAGTTCTTCGACAGACTTTTGGCGTTGATTAGGGTCCTTGTTGAGTGCTTTAATTACTTGCGCATCTATAAGTTCCGGAATGGTCAATTCCGGAGCGATTCCTCTTAATGACAAAGTGGGCTCACTGACTTGCTTATTGAGAGTCTCCAGAGTGGTGGCACCCATGTGCGGCGGTGCGCCGGTCAAGCACTCATACATAACGCAGCCAAAGGAGTAAATGTCCGATCGCTCATCCACTTGCCCGCCTGTGCATTGCTCAGGGCTCATATAGAGCGGGCTTCCGAAAACCTCGCCGTCTTTGGTCAGGCGTTGATCTTGATTTTTGTCGCCCAGCATTTTGGCGATTCCGAAGTCGAGAATTTTTACTACATCTCTTGCATCGGGCTCCTGGACAAGGAAAATATTTCCAGTTTTCAAATCACGGTGGACAATGCCTTTCTTGTGCAACACATTGAGGCCATCGCAGATTTGCAAGAATATATGAATACCTCTTTCGGGGCTGATATTGGTCGACGTTTGCAAAACTTCAGCGAGACTTTCTCCCTCTAGATACTCAGTGATCAGATATGGTTTTGAATTCTCCCAGATGCCGAAATCAAAAACCTGCACGATATTGAGATGTTTGAGACTGCTGAGCGTTTTTGCTTCTTTCGTAAAACGCTCCATGTGCATTGGATCTGAGACCAATTGCGAGTTGAGAATTTTGATGGCCACGAAATTGTCCATCAATGTATGACGAGCCTTGTACACAGTGCTCATGCCGCCGCGCCCGAGCACTGACAGGATCTCGTACTTCTCTGCAAAAATGGTGCCGAGCAAAGGATCGGCCAAAACAGGTGTCAGTGGCCCGCCGTCAACAGGACATTGCTTGGTGCCGGAAGGATAAGTGCCCTGACACTTCAGGCAGACCAGTGTCATGCCTTGTTGAGCTTGATTTCCCGATTCCACGCCCACGCCTCGCGACTAGCCAATTCAATTGTTCAAATTGCCCGGTTTAACTGGCGCCAAAAAGCGTGAAAAACCGTCCATAACTCGGTAGGTGAATCATAACTCCAAATCGTTTTAATCGCTCCAATCGCTCCATACAGTCGATTGATTCCTTGAGGGCTTTCTGCCCAAAGGAAAAATTATTGAGCGAGTCTTTGATTAGAAAGTGCTTAAACGCGCCAAATTAATCGCACATCATCTGTGCGGACAATTGGATTTTTTCAAAAAGGGGATCTAGCTGGGCTCCCAAGTGCCATTTTTCATGTCCTTTCCGAGACGGAAACCATGAATGAGATTGGCTCTGGTCAGTTGATAAATTTCGTGCAGCGCATCAGTGTCATCAATGCCGTGTTTGGTGGACATGGCATTGACCTGTTGCATGGCTACAGCCGAGAAGTAAACGAAGACCTCGTCACGCACTTCTCCACGCCCCTGATTGGGCAGACGCAGGACGGCGCGTCCAAAATCGTTGTTGACGGCTTCCACCAGCTCGTGCGTCAGTGAATCGCCGTAAAAAGTTTCCGCTTTCTTACCCATTGAATCCTCTTGTTCTGAGAGGTTGTTGCCCTTCGTGTTTAGAAACTTGGATAGAATGATCGTCTTAATTAGATCGTCTTAAATAGATCGTCTTAAAGAGATCGCTTTCACAAATCGATTTGCAAATTGGTTTTCGTCAATCGAAGCCGGCTAATCGCATTATTATGATCGCCGTTAAATAATCGCTTCTGAAAGATCTGCGATTTCGATCAATTATCGAGGGCGTCCAACGCTCTGCGTATTTCTTTGATGTCTTGCCACATCAGCCATTTGGGGCTTCCTACCTCTCTTGATTCATTTCTCAGGAGAAAGGAGGGATGAAACACGGGCATTACTTTAGCACCGTTTTTGAAGTCGAACCATTTACCTCGAATACGACTAATTGGCTCCTTAACCTGCAAAACGCCCTGCACAGCGGTCGATCCAGCTAATACGATCAATTTTGGTTTAACAAATTCAATCTGAGCTTCAAGAAATGATCGACAAGCTTGCATTTCATCTTTGGATGGCACCCGGTTGCCCGGTGGGCGGCATTTCACCATGTTGCATATATAAGTATCTGTTTTGCGATCGATGTTTACGGAAGCAAGAATTTTGTCTAATAGTTGACCCGCGCGTCCAACAAATGGCAAGCCCATTTCATCTTCTCTTTGCCCCGGACCTTCGCCAACGATCATCAGTTTTGCCGTGGGATTGCCGTCGAAAAAGACGACATTCTGGCGTGTCTCGCAAAGCCGGCAGGCCCGGCAAACCGAGGCAGCATGAGCGGCTTGCGATAGTGATGTGAGGACAGTGAGTTCGGGTGTTTCCAGTGAAAGCTTCAGGGTCATGTCGTAGCCGGCACCATATTCGGAGTCACAGTGGTGTTGTTGACTGCGTGTTCCACCAGTGAAATTACTGGTGTCGTCATCGTCAACTCATCTACTGTAATACCGTTTACGGTGTCGAGCGAATAACCTAGGCAGATTTTAGCTGTCTCGCGAAAACGTGATGGATCGCCGGTTGTATATATGTGCGAGCGTGAAATTTTGGCATGCCCGTTTGTATATGCAGTCGATTTAGAATCCATATGAATATTTTGAGCATTCGCATTGCCGCTTGAAAGGGCAATTGAGTTTGCGATTGAATCGGCCAGTAGAACGGCCGGATCGATGAGCTCAACTGCATCTTTGAGTAAGCGTTTGAGAGTGGCATCGACAAAAGGAAAATGTGTGCAACCCAAAATTACTGCTTGCGCACCATCTTTCAAAAGTTTGTCGCAGTATTTCTTGAGCGCTGCATCCATCTCTTTTGATTCACTTAAACCGCGCTCGATCAAAGGAACCAGATCGGGGCAGGCGATTTCAATGACATGCTTGTGCGATTCTCTTTCCTGTATCGCTCTGGAGAATGCTTTGCGCTTCACAGTTGTAGAAGTGGCAATCACGCCGATGCGACTGAAATTGGCGGCAGCATAATCGGCAGTCACGCCCAGCAAATCGATAACCGGGACATTGGCGGTCTTGCGCACTTCGTCGCCCGCTACCGCGGCACTGGTGTTGCAGGCCATGACAATGCTGTCCACAGTCTGGTTGGATATCCAGGCGACTATCTGGGAGACGAAATTGGATATTTCACCGGCGGAACGGTCGCCATAAGGGCAACGGGCTGTATCGCCCACATATACAAAGGAGTGGGCGCTGGCGCCCAGCCGTGAGGACAGCTGGCGAAGGACTGATAATCCGCCCAGACCGGAATCAAACAGGCCGATCCGGGCGCCCTGTCCGATTGCTTCTCCAGTTCCTTCTGGCTGATGACTTTTGTTAACTGACAAATCCAGTCCCTGATGCCCTTTGAAATCTTCTAAAGCCTGAAAAGGCAAGTTTCGACCCAATATTATGATTCTCGACGAAAGCCCGGAAGCCATGGTTGGCGCAAGTTTATGTTTTTGTTTTATTCACTTTAACTTTCCAAGGGACCGAATTAGGCGGGTATAGTTCCGATAATGCTTCCACTTGACTGCAAACGTGACAGTGGCACTGTTCTGCTTTCAGGCTCCTTTAGAAGGATGGCTTTGCCGTCTTTCCAGCTAGTTCTTGCTTTTCGGTCAAGTACTCGACAATTCCAGCCGAAACCGAGTCGGCTATCTTGACTTGATATTGGCTGGCAGCCAAATTGTCCCTTTCCTTTTCGTTCGAGATAAATCCAACCTCAGCCAGTATGGCCGGCACCAGCGTGTGATTGATTACGTAAAAACGGGCTTTTCTTATGGATCGATCCGGTACTGCCAGGCCCTGGACCAGTTGCTGGTGAATGGCCGCAGCTAGTGGACGGCTCTGGTCGGTCTGGTAATAGGTTTCGATGCCATAAATGTCGGACGTGCTTTCCAGAGCGTTTATATGAATGCTGACAAAAAGGTCCGGCTGGGCCTGATTGGTAATTTTTACGCGGTCTTCCAGAGATACGAAGCTGTCATCAGTACGGGTCATGACCACGCGCGCGCCCAGTTGCGTCAGCCTTTTCTTCAACTGATTGGTAATCTGCATGGTCAGATCCTTTTCTGACACGCCTGCTCTTTGAGCGCCGGGATCGCTGCCTCCATGCCCGGCGTCCAGCACAATCAATTTGTCTTTGACCAGCTTGGCTTGCAAATTGGAAGGCAGAGGAGCGCTCGAAGACGGTCTTACCATCAGGCTTAAGGCGGTGCCACTATCGGTAAGCTCATCGTCGACGTCCACTGTATTGTCTTTAAGATCAAGGACCAGTCTTTGTGTAAGCCCTGTGTCATCCGGAGTTCCTGTTCTCATTCCCCTGACCAAAGGCTGAGCTTCCAAGGGGGGCAGTTGTGCCGATTCAAGTGCGGGCAAGCCGTCAAAATCAATCACATAACGTTCCGGCTCGTGCAGGCGAAATACCTTGTAATTTAGCTTCTTGTCTGTTTTGACGAGGATATTGGCGGAGCCGTCCTCTTTGAGCTGGGAAACGTCATTGACAGAAACGAAAACCTGACCTTCACCCGGCACCGGTTGCGTCTCTTCAGCGACTTTGTCTTTTCCTGTATTCTCTTTCAAAGACGGCGCTTTGGCAGACTCCCAGTTGGTTTTGCTTTCCGCTCCAATTGAATTGGTGGATTTGTATAAAACCGTTTCGTCGCTCTTTGACTTTGGGAAAGCGGAGGCGCCGCGGTCTGATTTTGCCATCCAGGTGTTTTTGTCCGTTTGGGCCGAGTTGGGCTTGCTGGACCGCTTTTCGGCCAGCTTATCCGGGGGATTCTCCGGATTTTTTTCCAAAGGAATTTCTCTTGCCACTGTGGACTTTCTTGACCCGGCAGCAACAATGTTTTTTACCGGCTTGGCACCATATGCGGTGTCTGAGCCGGAAAGAGGCTGAACGGAAATTTTGTAATCGGGAGCAAGCGGTGCCACTTCCACTGGTGCAGGCGAGGCATGCAAGGGCGCTGCCCTGAGATTGCTGGCGGCTCGATCTGCCTGCTGGGGGATCGGTGAAGGCAGGCTTGGATAGCCGGGAGTCCACTTCATAACTAAAGCGCCCGGACGAGCATGAAAGGCCAGCGCGCGAAAGGCTCGCGCATTGAATGCACCGATTGAGATGCGCATTGTCGGAGGCTGGCTGCTGAATTGCCCGATCCGTATTTCCTGAATGCCGCTTTGCCTCCAGGCGTCCGGTGCCGAGTTTTCCGGCTTCAAAAGATGGGTGGCGAGCTGGTAAGAAACACCTTCGAAATCAGCCACCATAAGGGTTTTCCCGTCCGGTCCCGGCAGATATTGAATGAGCGGTGCCGGCAAAGGATTTTTTGAAGTGGTGGCGATGGTTATCGAGCCGTGGGACAAATCAGGCACGACGGATAAGACGCGTTCGGCGGGCGCGGAATTTTCTCCGTTTGCAGCAGGAGAAACGATGGTTAGCAAGGCGGATAGCATAAGGAAACAGGCATGATTACCAGCTTTCCAGGACATGAAACCACCTTAACTATTGACCGCGTGGATATGATAACACGTCATCAAGCAGTAGGCGGTGGCACATAATTTTGCGGCGGTGAATGAATTGGCAATGGGACGAAAAAGCGCGGTTTATATTCGCTTGATATGTGCCTGCCACCACATGTGAGGCACAAATAAAATTGAGCTTTCCTCATGTGGGACGCCGTTTGCCCCTAACCTGTTAATCTAAATTCTGCAGTTTCGAGTGCAATCTCTTTATTACTAACCCCCAGTGGTTGCCTGTCAGGTTGCGAATCTCACCAACTTTATCTGTTGCCAAGATTCAACCTTTGCGAATCTGCTCGGACTGACTGGTCCGAATAAAAATTACATGGTTCAGCGGTTTTTCAAGCAAAACAGCTTCGAAGGGAGTTTTCCAAAATGGATGTCAACCTGCTCGCGGTCCTAGGATGTGGCGGAGCGGCAATTCTTTATGTGATTGTCGTTGGAAGTTACGTACTCGGGCTCAGCCCTGGTAATGAAAGAATGCAGGAAATTGCCCTGGCTATTGAGCAAGGTGCAAATGCGTTCATGAAGCGCCAATACACTTCAGTGGCTCTGGTCGGTGTCGGTCTTTTCCTTATCATCGGCTCGCTTCTGGATAACGGCTGGGTCACCGCTGCCGGTTTTGCAGTGGGAGCGACTTTGAGCTCGCTGGCCGGTATCTTCGGTATGAAGGTCTCGGTGAAAGCCAACGTGAGAACCGCCGAAGCGGCTCGAGGCGGATTGGCAAAAGCGCTGGATGTTGCCTTCAAGGGCGGTTCGGTGACCGGACTTCTGGTGGTCGGTCTCGGTCTGATTGGCGTTACTGGTTTTTACATGGCCACTCATGATGTGAAGGCTCTGGTTGGTCTCGGATTCGGAGCCAGTCTGGTCTCGGTATTTGCTCGTCTGGGTGGTGGCATTTACACCAAAGCAGCCGACGTCGGAGCTGATCTTGTCGGTAAAGTAGAAGCAGGAATTCCTGAAGATGACCCGCGCAACCCCGCTGTCATCGCCGACAACGTCGGCGACAATGTCGGCGATTGCGCCGGCATGGCTGCTGACCTTTTTGAAACATATGCTGTCACTGCCGTCGCCACCATGCTTCTTGCTTCTCAGATATTCAAGGAGCAGATTGCAGCAGGCAGACAAGAAATTCTCTATTATCCGCTCGTTCTTGGTGGTGCATCCATCATCACATCGATTATTGGTTGTTTCTTCGTCCGTCTCGGCAAGAACAACAACATCATGGGTGCTCTGTACAACGGGCTGGTCTGGTCGGCAATTCTCGCCGGCGCAGCCTTCTGGTTCGTCACCGAAAAATATATGACCGGGCTTCAGTACTCTCCACTCAGTCTCTGGTCCTCCGCTATGGTCGGACTGGTTGTGACTGGTGCCATTGTTGTAATTACCGAGTATTACACTTCAACATCG
>Ga0265313_10001951_pt1 | contig 18659 bp, 14 predicted proteins | sample 4123metaG_FD_203122 | JGI IMG/M metagenome (GOLD analysis project Ga0265313, IMG submission 203122) | Rhizosphere microbial communities from Carex aquatilis grown in University of Washington, Seatle, WA, United States - 4-1-23 metaG | ecosystem: Host-associated > Plants > Roots > Rhizosphere >...
AAGAAGGCGCGGGGATCAGAAAGGAGGGTCTCCGCTCCTCGGGCAATGGCCCAAGTCGCTCAAGCCGATCGATGCTCGGCTGCAACGAACGTCGCACATGGGCCTCAAGCGCGGCCATCGCATCCCTCTTCTTCTTCGCCAGGATGAGACTGAAGATGTTCACATGCTCCGACACCATCGTTTCGAGTTCGCTGGCGTCGTATTTGGCCTCGAAGGTCGAGTGGGTCGCGAACATCGGCAACTGAATCCGCTGGATCGTTTCGCGCAGCATTGGGTTGTGGCAGCGCAAAACGATGTCGGCGTGAAGATCGTGCTCCAACCGCTCCAACCGCTCGGGCTTTTGGCGGCCATGCGGAAGCTTCTCGGCGCGTTCGCGTTTCACCAAGACGTCGTCGCGGTTCAGCACTTCCATCGCTTGACCAAGCGCGATCGGCTCCAATAGCCAGCGCATCTCGAAATGTTGGCGCAAGCGATCGACGGTCAGCGCCTCGGTGTACCAGCGCTGATTGCCGTCCTGGGTGATCAGTCCGCTGCGCTCTAGCCGGGTCAGCACCTCATGCGCCACCGTGCGGCTGACGCCGTAATGGTCGGCGAGCGCGCTTTCATTGAGCAGGAAACGGCCATAGGAAGCGCACATCGCCACGGTATGCTCGACATCGGGGTAGATGCGCTCGCGGCGGTTGCGCAGCTTGAGATCGTCGGCCACCTCGACCGGCAATTGCAGTCCCGCCTCGGCCAGTTCGAGCCGGACCAGCGGCGCGCCCTTGCTAGTCGCCGCAATGAATCCACGACCGTCGAAATCTTTGACCAGCCCTTCGCGGCGCAGACGACGAAGAGCGGCGGCGGCGGGGATGCGGCTGGATTGGAACGCGCGCGCCACTACCGACTCATTGAGCACCAACCCGGCGGGAAAGCTCCGCTCGGCCAGATGTTCGCGCAGCACCGTATAGATCATTTCATAGAGCGGCGGCGAACCGGCCTGCTTGGCCTTTCGCGCGGTCATTCGGCCATATCCACGGAATGAATGCGCGTCATGATCGCTTTGCTGGTGGTGTCGTAGTTGTGATCATTGTCGACCGCGCCAACGATACGAAAACCATGCATGACGAGGATTCGATCGGCAAGGGTTATCATCTCGGCCATATCGCTGGAAATCAGCAACACCGAAATTCCCTCGCGCGTGATTTCGGCGATCAGTTCGTGAAGCTGGACCTTAGTCTTGATATCGATCCCAACGGTCGGCTCGTCAATGATCAGAATATCGGTCGCGGCGGCCAGCCATTTGGCGATCGACACTTTCTGCTGATTGCCGCCGGACAGGGTCCGCACCGCTTGATCGAGCGAAGAAGCGCGTACCGCGAGCCGCTCGATCAGCGGCATCACCGCGGCGGTCTCGGCGCGCGGCGCGATCAGTCCGAGCGCGCCCGCGATGCGCCGCCAGATCGTGACGGCGATATTGGTCCTGACGGAATGGCTGAGGATCAGCCCCTCTTCCTTGCGGTCTTCGCTGACATAGCCGATGCGGAATTTCTCCAACGCCTCATGCATATCGCGGATTTTGACAGGCGCGCCGCGAACGAGAAGTTCGCCGCCCTCGATGGCGCCCATGCCGAGAATCGCATGGGCGAGTTCACTGCGTCCGGCGCCGACCAGCCCGTAAAGCCCGAGAATTTCGCCGCGATGAAGCGCGAAGCTCACATCGCGGTGACCGAAGGACGTATCGACCGATTTCAACTCAAGCTCGATACGCGAAAAATCAATGCGCCGCTCGCCGATGGCGGCCACACGCTCGTCCCGCCCGATCATCAGAGAGACAAGCCGGCCGCGCGTCAGCGATCCGATTGGCTCGCCCCTGCCCGCCACCTTGCCGTCACGCAATACCGTGACGCGGTCGGCGATGGCGAACACTTCTTCGAGCTTGTGGCTGACGAAAACAATAGCGACCCCGCGGTCACGCAATCGCCGCAGCACCACAAACAACGCGGCGGCCTCATGGTCGGTCACCGAAGCGGTCGGCTCGTCGAGCAGGAGAATCCTGGTATCGAGCGACAGGGCCTTGGCGATCTCGACGATCTGCATCTGCGCGACCGACAACGTGCCCACCTCGGCGCGCACATCGATTTTGGCGTCGAGCATGTCGAGAAAAGGCCGAGCGCGCCGCTCGATCTCGGGCGCGTCGATCAGTCCGTATCGAGTCGGCGGGTGCTCCAGCAGGATGTTCTCGCCGACCGAGAAGCGGGGAACCAGATTGCGCTCCTGATGAACCGCGCCGATGCCCGCCGCCAACGCATCGCGCGGCGAGGCGAAATCGATCGGCCGGCCATCCAACAGCAGACGGCCGGAATCGGGTCGGTGAAGCCCGGTGATGATTTTGATCAGCGTCGATTTGCCGGCGCCGTTCTCGCCCATCAGGGCGTGGATTTCGCCACCCTTGATCGCGAACGAGACATCGTCGAGCGCGCGAACGCTGGGGAAGGTCTTGCCGACCGAATCGATCGCAAGGTCCATCGGTCAGCGCCCGCGCATCCGCACAGCGCGCCAGCGGTTCAATCCGACCGCCGCCAGCACAAGCGCACCCAGCAGAAACTGCACCCAATAGGGATCGACCTTGGCCACCACCATGCCATTCTGGATCAGGGCGATCACCAGGACGGCGAAGCCGGTTCCGACGATCGAGACATCGCCACCACCGAGCGCCGTGCCGCCGATGATCGGCGCGGCGAACGACATCAACAGCCAGTCGCCGCCGATCAGCGGCTGTGCCGAGCCGAGCTGGGCCACGGCCAACACCGCCGCCACGGCGGCCAGCGCGCCGGAGATGGCATGTGCAAGAACGATCATGCCGCCGGGCGAAATGCCGGACAGCGCGGCGGCGTGGCTGTTGCCGCCGACGGCAAGAAGCCGTCGCCCGGGCACCATGCGAAACAAGAACAGTGCCAGCAAGGCGGCCAGGACCAGCGGCGCGGCGAGCAAGTAGGGAAAGGCGCCGATATGCTGATCGCCGAACGCCACCAGGTCGGGTGGCATCTTGTAGAAGGGAACCGCCTTGGTCATGCCGAAATTGATGCCTGTGAAGGCCGAGGCGGTGGCGAGCGTGATGATGAAGCCGTTGATGCCGGTACGCACGGTCAGCAGCCCGTTGGTCAGTCCGCCGAGAACGCCGATCGCCACCGCGGCCAGAACTGCCAGCGCGATGGGAAAGTGAAAGACCTCCAGCATGCCGCCGAACAGCACGGCGACCAGGCCGCCCAGCGCGCCGACAGCGAGATTCATCTGTCCGACGCCAAGGCAGATCATCTGCGCATAGGCGACCAGCAAGCCGACGCTGGCGCTGCGCAGCATGACGTAGATGTTGAACTCGGTCAGGAAATTCGCCGACAGTAGCGATAGAACCGCGGCCCCGATCAGGGCCGCCGCCGCCAGGCCGGCCCACTCGACATTCAAGGCGCGACGCATCGCGGTCATCGCGGCGGGAACGGACGACGCTCGATCCGCACGGCGCGATAGCGTTCGATCAGAACGGCGCCGAGCAGCACGAGGCCGAGGAAAAGCTGCAGCCAGAAATTGCCGATGCCCATCACCAACAGTCCGCTGCGGATCGTGGTGACCAGGCCCGCGCCAAGGAAGCTGCCGAACACCGAGACGACGCCGCCCGACAACAGAGTCCCGCCGACCACCGGGCCGAGGAACGACGGCAACAGCCAATCTTCGCCGCCGACGGCCGGCATCGCGGCGCCGACGCGGGCGACCACCATCAGGCCGGCGACCGCGGCGAGCACGCCAGACAGGATATGGCTTGTCACCACGGCGCGCTGCACAGGTACGCCGGACATGGCGGCGGCGCGCGGATTGGCGCCGGCGGCCAGGAAATAACGTCCAAGGACCGAATAGCGGTAGAGCACGAAGAGGGCAACGCCGAGCACCGCCGCGATCACCAGAAACGGCGAGACAATTCCGGCGATCCGCAATCGGCCAAATGCGCCCACTTCGGGCGGCAGTTGGTTGAGCGGCACCGCCCTGGTGAGAATCAGCATCGCGCCCGAATAGAGATTGGCGCTGGCCAGAGTGATGACGAAACTGCTGACGCCGGTCCGCACGATGGCAAAGCCGTTCAGCCAACCGAGGGCGCCGCCGAGCAGGATCGCCAGAGCGAAGGCGATGGGCACGGGCAGCCCCATGGTCTGCATCAGCGTGCCGCCGAACATGACGGCACACACGCCGATCGAGCCGACCGCCAGATTCATTCCGCCCGTGGCCAGCACGACCATCTGGCTGAATCCGATCACCACGTCGACGGCCAGCGACCGCCCCAGCGCGAACAAATTGAACGACGAGAGGAAGCCTGAGGACTTGATCGAAAATACGACCCACAGCGCGACGACGATGACGAGCAGACTCAGTTGCGCCGACGCGCCGCCCAAGCGGAAACGACGAAGCGGCGAGATCCTGACGGCATCATCGGTCATGGTGAATGGTCAGCTTGCGCGCCTGGCCGAGGTCGATCAACGATCGTGAATGGGCCAAGGTTTGACAAAGCGGGGCGGCGAATCAGCGCCCGCCGCCCCGAAGTCACCGAGTGAGACCGTGCGATCCTATTTGCAGACCAGATAGGTCGCCTTGAATTTCGCTTGGATGTCCTTGGTCAGCTTTTTCAGATCGTCCTTGTATGTGCCGATATTGGCGGCCGTCACCTCAACCACGCCCGAATCGATGAAATGCGCGGTCTGTGGCGTTTTGATCCATGGCGCGTCAGCCTTGGTGGTGCATTTCCCGCCGGCCAGCAGATCGAGCGCATAGGCGCCGACATAGGCCTGGCCATATGGATTCTGCACCGCGGTGCCCGAGGCAAAACCATCCTTGATCGCATCGAGGATGATCGGGTCGTCATTGAAGGCGATGAACTTGATGCGTTTGTCGCCCAATGCGCGCAGCGACTTCGAGGTCACCACCGAGGTGATGTAGGCGGTGGCGACGATGCCGTCGATCTTATCCTTCTGCGCCGCGAGCAGGGCGTTGATTTTCTGGTCGCCGGCTTCCTGCGCGTCGGTATCGGCCACCGTTTGCAGCAGCTTCACCGCGCCATTGGTCTCGTCGACCGCCTTCTGCACGGCCTGCACACGCAGGGTCGTGTTCGTGTCGATCAGATTGCCGGTGAGATGAACAAGGTTGCCCTTGCCGCCCATCGCCTTGATCGCTTCCTTGGCCTGAACATAGGAGGTGTTGAACGGATCGGTGGCGAAGCAGAACACGGCGTCGGTCGGGTCCACGGTGCAGCCGCCCAGCGCCGCCACCGGAATACCAGCGCCCTTGAGTTCGGTGATCGTCGAGTTAACGCCGACCGGATCACCTGGGAAAATGCCGAAGCCCTTGTAGCCCTGCGAGGCAAGGCTTTCCAGCAGACCGGTCTGCAATTCCAATTTCCAATCCGACGGCACTTTGTAATCGACCGAGGCGATGCCGAAATCCTTCTTGGCGTCGGCGGCGCCTTGTTCCCAAGGCGCGAAATAAGGATGCGGGCCGCCGGGGGCCACGGCGATCTTGTTGTCCGAGGCGGCCGCTCCGCCCGCAAGGAATGCCAGTCCAATCGCGGCGAAAGTCGCACCAATGATGGCGTGATGATGGGATTGCATGTTGTTCCTCCCTGAAACGGTGCCGATTCATCGCGCCATTGGCTCTGGCGCTTCAATTCGGGCGATGCTACGATAAATGTATATCGCGTGCAATACCCATAACTGATCGGTTCGCCTCGTCATGAAGATCACCGATATCCGCTGCTATATCGTCGCCGGCGAACATCCGCCCTATGCGTTCCGTTGGCGCAAGGGCCTGCCGGGGTCGGGCGACGGAACACCGCTTTCGGAAAAGCCCAGGAACGCGATCCTGCGAATGGACACCGACGAGGGCATCACCGGAAGCATCCGGGTTGCCGACGGTGACGCGATCGCCAGCCTGACGCGGCGGCGTCTGAAATCGCTGATCGGCGAGGATCCGCTGTTGACCGAACGGTTGTGGACGCGCATCTGGGAAATCGATCGGATCGAGGAGATGCATATGTTGCATCTCGGCCTGCTCGATCAACTGGCCTGGGATATCAAATCGCGCAAGGCAGGCTTGCCGCTCTACAAGATGATCGGCGGGGTCGGCAATCGTATCCCGGTCTACGCCTCAACCGTCACCTGGGACACGATGGACGAGTATGAGCGCCACATCAAAGAATGCATCGACGAAGGGTTCACCCTGTTCAAGCTTCACGCCTGGGGCGATGTCGCGGAAGACGCCAAGCTATGCCGCAACCTGCGCCGCTGGACCGGCGATTCGGCCACGCTGATGTTCGACGGCTCGGCCGGATGGGATTATGTCGCGTCATTGCGGTTCGGGCAGGCGCTGCAGGATTGCGGCTTCTACTGGTATGAGGAACCGATGCGCGAGTTCGATCTCGGCAGCTATCGAAAGTTGGCGAACGATTTGACGATTCCGATTCTGGCGGCCGAAACGTCGGACGGCGTGCATTGGAACGCGGCCACCTGGATCGAGATGGGCGCGCTGGACATGGTGCGCACCAGCTCCTTCTACAAAGGCGGCATTACCGGCGCGCTGAAGATTGCCCATCTCGCCGAATCGCATGGGATGAAGGCCCAGGTCCATGGGATGGGATTGGCCAACGCGCATATCTGCGGCGCGATCCCCAATAACGACTTCTACGAGCAGTTGGTGATGTCGACCGAACATATCAAAGGCCTGAAGAAAATGCCGGACCTTCCCATCGTCGGCGGCTTTCTGACGGTGCCGGAGGAACCGGGCTTGAGCCCGGTGAACGATTGGGCATGGCTGGAGAAGAATGCGCTGGCGATCGTCTGAATCGGTCACGCACCGCCTGCCTCCATCTCTGGCAAAACAACTCCGGTGTTCGCTGCAGGTCAAACTCGTCGATTCGACGGTGTCTGCGTTTGGTCTGCTTTGGCGATGTAAAGCGGACTCAGGCCGCAGATCATGCCAAGTCGGAGTCGTGCCGGAAGCGGACGTCCATCGACGTCGAAATCAGCAAATCAACCCGATCTCAGAATTCGCGTGACGAAATCTGCCAATGCCTTCGACGGCGCGCTTCCGGGTCCGGGAGCGCGATGTAAGACCAAATCCACTTGGGGGAGATCGGGAAAGGACTCGCCGCGGCCAATCACGCGCATTCCCGGCACCAGCGCGCTGCGCGCGACCACGCTGATCGCCGAACCGGAAAACACCGCCGCCTGCAGGCCGCCCATGCTCTCGCTGACGCACGATAGACGCCAGGAGCGCCCCATGCGATCGAGCGCCGCGATGGCGACGTCGCGATAGATATTGCCGGGCGGCAACAAGGCGAGCGGGACGGGCGTTTCCTTGTGCGCGGTATGATCGTCGGCCGACACCCAGACCAACTGTTCCTTGCGGATGAACTCTCCTGCGCGGATGCCCGGCATGCCGGTCACCAGCGCGATGTCCACCTCATTCGAATCGAGTTCGTCCATTAGACTGCGGCTGGGCGCGCAGCGAAGATTGACTTCGACTTGCGGATAAACCGCCCGGAAGCTCGACAGGATGCTGGGTAAAAGATAAGCGGCATATAGGTCGGGCGTGCCGAGGACAACGCGACCCTCGACCTTTTTAGCCTGCAGCCGATTCCACACCTCATCGTGCATGCTCAGAATGGCGCGGGCATAGCCCAGCAGAACTTCGCCGTCGCGGGTCAATTGCGGGCGGCGTTGCTTGCGGTCGAACAGCTGACGATTGGTGGTTTCCTCGAGCCGCTGGATCTGGAGCGTTATGGCCGGCTGTGTGCGGCCAAGCAGACGGGCCGCCTTGGTCACACTGCCGGAATCGACAATAGCGACGAAGGCCCGCAACCCCCGAATGTCAAAGAACCCAGTCGTCATCAATGGCCGATCCCGATCGCTCGACGCTAACAGAGTGCGCTCGTGGGGGAAATGGCCGAGTTGGGCCGGTCCGGGACTCTCCTTGAAGGGCGCCAAGCGATTGACCTCCCGGCGCCTGATGGCGCGGCTAAATGACGGACGGTCGAGTCCCGCCCCAGGGACGGATTTTCTCAAATAGTGCGGCCAAACGGAGTACGCGATCCTCGCCCAGCCACGGCCCGACGATCTGAAGACCGATGGGCAAGCCATCGCGGTCGAACCCGCAGGGCACTGTCAGGGCCGGCAGGCCGGCCAAGTTCATCGGCCAGGTGAAGGGGGACCAGCCGAGATGCCCGTCGACTTTGCTGCCATCGATCGTGTCGACGCCCAGCGTGCCGGCCGCGAAGGCCGTCGTCGCAACCGTGGGTGTGACCAGCAGATCGCAAGAGTCGAACAGCAGGCGGAACTTCTCGCGCAATGCCCCGCGCCGATAGGTCGCGGCGATATAGTCAGTTCCGGAATATTGGCGTCCGCGATCGATCACCTGAGCATATTCGGGCTCGGATTGTTCCAGTTCGACGGCGCTGCGCTTGCCCACGGCGGCGGCCTGTTCGGTAAAAGCAATCGGCCTCAGAATGCCATCGAGACTGTCGGGATCGAGTGCGATCTTGGCGGTCTCGATGCGCACCCCGGCTTTGGCGAGAGCGTCGACGGCGGCCTTGACCGCCTTCGCTACATCGGGAGACACCGGAGCATAACCGAGGTCAGGTGAGAAGACGACGCGCAGATCGCCGGAGTCATCGAGCCGCGCAGCATAGTCGGCCGACGAAACCGGCAGGCTCCCCGCGTCGCGCACGTCATAGCCGGCGATCACGCTGAGCATCAGGGCGACGTCGCCCACGGTACGCGCGATCGGTCCGGTATGAGCCAACGACGCCCAGGGCGGCGGAGCGAAGCCGGGCGAGCGCGGCACCAGACCGAAGCTCGGCTTCAAGCCGACCACGCCGCAGAACGACGCGGGCACGCGAATCGATCCGACGCCATCGGTGCCGAGCGCCAAAGGGCCCGCACCGGCCGCGACAGCGGCGGCGGCGCCGCCACTCGATCCGCCGCTGGTCCGATCGCGCCGCCATGGGTTGCGCGTGATGCCTGTAAGTGGGCTGTCGGCGGTGAGCTTGTAACCCGACTCGCAGGTCGTGGTCTTGCACGTCAGGATGGCTCCGGCATGGCGCAGTCGCTCGACCGGCACGGCGTCGACCGGCGTAACGAAATCCTTGAGCAGAATCGAACCCGCGCCGCCGCGCACGCCGCGCACATAGATCAAATCCTTGATCGTCACCGGGACGCCGCACAAAAGTCCGGTCGGTTGCTTGCGGCGCCAGGCTTCGGTCGCGGCTTTTGCCTCGACGCGCGCTTGGGCGAACATGTCCGCAACCATCGTATTGAGCGGCTTTTGCAGCGCTTCGAGACGCGCGATCACCGCCTCGACGGTGTCGATCGGCGTGAAGGAACCGGCTTTGTATCCCGCCACCATCTCTTGGGCCGAAAGCGTTGCCAATCTCTCGTCTTGCGCAACATCGGGCATGAGTTCCTCCTTAGCCCCGCCAAGACGGGACTCTGTCTACTTTTTTCGGTGCGTGACGGCCTAGGTCGCGGCCGCGGATACTGCGCGTTTGGTCATTGTGGCCACGAGACTTGCGCGATATGCGGCGTCGCCATGCACATCGCTGAGAAGATCATCCGCCGGCATCTCGATGTCGCCGATCGATGCGGCGACGAAGCTCTTGCCCAGCGCCGCCTCGGCCGCGCTCCAGCGAAATACGTGCGACGACGCTCCGGTGATCGCAACGCGGATACCTTTCGCGGTTTCGGCGACAAACACGCCGACCATGGCGTAATGGGAAGCCGGACTGGGATATTTGATGTAGGCGGCGCGGCGTGGAATCGGGAATACGACCGAAACAACGATCTCGCCGGGCTTCAGCGCCGTCTCGAACATGCCGGTGAAGAAAGAGTCGGCGGGAATTTCGCGCTGCGTCGTCACGATCGTGGCGCCGAGACCGAGCACCGCTGCCGGATAGTCGGCGGCCGGGTCGCTGTTGGCGACCGAACCACCGATCGTTCCGCGGTTGCGCACCTGCACGTCGCCGATGCTGCCGGCGAGCGCCGCCAGGGCCAGGATCGATTCGCGCACGACCGGCGACGCAGCGACAACCGCGTGACGGGCCAGCGCGCCGATGGACAGCGCGGTACCCTTCTTCTCGATGGTGTCGAGCCCAGCGATCCCTTTGAGATCGACGAGTAGACCGGGATTGGACAAACGCATCTTCAAGACTGGAATCAATGTCTGCCCGCCGGCCAAGGAGCGTGCTTCGCCGTCGGCCAACAGTTTCGTGGCCTCGTCGAGGGTCCGCGGTTGATGATAGGTGAAACCGTACATACGCGATTCCCTTCAGCTCGCTGCCTTGGCAGACTTGATCGCCTGCCATATCCGAAACGGCGAGGCCGGCATATCGACATGGGTGATGCCGTATTTCGAAAGCGCATCGACCACAGCGTTGATGACTGTGGCCGGTGCCGCGATGGTGCCGCATTCGCCGCAGCCTTTGACGCCGATCGGATTATGCGTACAGGCGGTGTTCTCGGTTTCCGACACGATATGCGGAATGTCGCCAGCGCGCGGCATCGTGTAATCCATGAAACTGCCCGAAACGAGCTGACCGCTCTCGGGGTCGTAAACGCAGTTCTCGAACATGGCTTGACCCACGCCCTGGACCACGCCGCCGTGGATCTGGCCTTCGACGATCATAGGGTTGAGCACGGTGCCCACATCATCGACACAGACGTAGCTCAGCAGTTTGATCTCGCCGGTATCGGGATCGATCTCGACCTCGGCGATGTGGCAGCCGCCGGGAAAGGTGAAATTGATCGGATCGTAGAACGCGGTCTCTTCAAGGCCGGGCTCCATCGTCTCGAGCGGGTAGAGATCGGGCGGATTGTAGGCGGCGAAGGCGATCTCGCCGAAGGTTTTGCCCTTGTCGGTACCGCTGACGGTGAACTTCCCATCTTTGAACTCGATATCGCCTTCGGCGGCCTCGAGCAGATGGGCGGCGATCTTGCGCCCCTTCGCGATCACCTTGCCGGCCGCCTTGGCCAGGGCGCTGCCGCCCACGGCCGCCGAGCGCGATCCATAAGTGCCGAGGCCGAACGGGCTCTTCGCCGTGTCGCCATGAACCACTTCGACCTTGTCGACCGACAGGCCCAGCATATCGCCGACCAACTGCGCGAACACAGTCTCGTGCCCTTGACCGTGGCTATGCGCGCCGGTGAACACGGTGAGGTTCCCGGTGGGATGGACGCGGATATTGGCACTTTCGAACAACCCGCCGCGCGCGCCCAGCGCCTGGGCGATTCGCGAGGGCGCCAGACCGCAGGCCTCGATATAAGTAACCATGCCAATGCCGCGCAGCTTGCCGCGCGTCGCCGCCTCGGCACGCCGTGCCGGGAAGTCGGACCATTTGGACAGAACGAGCGCGCGATCGAGCGTGGCCTCGTAGTCGCCGACATCGTATTTGAGCAAGACCGGCGTCTGATAGGGAAACGCGTCCTTGCCGATGAAATTGAGCCGGCGGATTGCGACACGGTCCATTTTCATCTCGAGCGCCGCGAGATCGACCAACCGCTCCAGAACGAAGGTCGCTTCCGGCCGCCCGGCGCCGCGATAGGCGTCGGTCGGCACCGTGTTCGTAAACATCACCTTCACTTCGCAATAGATGGCCGGTGTCGTGTAGGCGCCCGCCAGCAGCGGACCGTAGAGATTGGTCGGAATGTTGGGCCCGAACGTTGAGACATAGGCGCCGATATTGGCGTAGGTCAGGACGCGCAGGCCGATGAACTTCCCGTCCTTGTCGAGCGCCAGTTCGCCATGGGTGATGTGATCGCGGCCCTGCGCATCCGACAGGAACGCCTCGCTGCGGTCCGAAACCCATTTCACCGGGCGCTCCAGTTTACCCGCGGCCCAGGTGACCACCGCCTCCTCGGCGTAGACCACCTGCTTGCTGCCGAACCCTCCGCCGAGATCGGGAGCGACAACGCGCAGCTTGTTCTCGGGGATATTCAGCATTAGCGCGCCGATCAGCACGCGCGCGACATGCGGTAACTGGCTGGCGGTATAGAGCGTATAATCGCCGGTGCCGGGTTCGTATTCGGCCAACGCGGCGCGCGTCTCCATCGCATTGGGCACGAGCCGGTTGTTGACCAGATCGATCTTGGCGACTTTGAAGGCCTTGGCGAAGGCGGCGTCGGTCTGCGCTTTATCGCCGATCGCCCAATCGCAGCAAAGATTGTTCGGCACATCGTCATAGAGTTGCGGCGCACCCGGCTTCATCGCATCCGCGGCATTAACGATGGCCGGCAATTGCTTGTAATCCACCGTCACCAGTTCGGACGCGTTGCGGGCTTCGGCCAGCGACTCGGCGATGATCACCACGACGGGATCGCCGACATGGCGCACTTTGCCGAAGGCGAGCGGCGGATGGGCCGGCTCCTTCATCGGTTTGCCGTCCTTGCTCGTCATTCCCCAGGCGCAAGGCACGCCCTTGACGCCACCAGTGGCCAGATCGGCGCCGGTATAGATCGCCACCACGCCGGGTGAAGCCACCGCGGCCGCAGTGTCGATGCTGACGATCTCGGCATGGGCATGCGGCGACCGCAGGAAGTATGCATAGACCTGGCCGACGCGGCTGACGTCGTGAACATACTGGCCGCGGCCGGTGAGAAAGCGGCGATCTTCCTTGCGGAGGACCGAGACACCGATTCCGTCATGCGTCATGGGGCTTCCCTCGCCTAGGCGTTCTGCATCGCGGCGGCACCGGCGCGCACCGCCTTGACGATGTTCTGGTAGCCCGTGCAACGGCAGATATTGCCGTCGAGCCAAGTGCGGATTTGGTCGTCGGTCGGCGCCTTGGTCGTCGCGGCGAGGTCGACCGCACTCATCACCATCCCCGGCGTGCAGAAACCACACTGCAGCCCATGATGCTCATGGAAGGCTTTCTGCATCGGATGCAGCTCGCCGTTCTTGATCAGCCCCTCGATGGTCAGCACCGCGCGCCCCTCGGCCTCGACCGCGAGCATGGTGCAGCTCTTTATCGAACGACCGTCGACATGGACGGTGCAGGCGCCGCACTGGCTCGTGTCGCAGCCGATATGGGTGCCGGTCAGGCGCAATGTGTCGCGCAGAAGCTCAGCCAGAAGAGTCTGTGGCGCGACCTCGACGCTGGTCGCCTTGCCGTTGACGGTGAGCGAAATCTTGGTCATCTCGTGCCCTTTTTCCGCGGCCTCGGGTTCAATGTCTGGGAAAAGCGTTGGCGTCGCCGGATAGGACCCGGACATGCTCGGCCTGCCACGAAGCTTCGACCCGATCGCCGATCTGGATCGCGCTTTTGAAGAATTCGCCCTCGGGCAGGTAGGCAACGAACTCATCGGAGCCGTTCACCTGACCAGCCGCCAGATCGATGGCGAGGGTCACCTTGACGTAAGACCCTTGATACTCGGTCATGGCGATGCGGGCCTGCACCGCGTTCACCGCTGGCGTCGCGCTTCCGGAAATCTTTGTGAGATGAACCTGATCGCGACGAACCGCGAAATAGACGACCGTTCCGACGAGCAGCTTTTGTTCGTCGCCCTTGAACGCGTATCGTTGGCTGCCGGCGCCCTTGAGCGTGGCGAGACCGCCCGTGGCGGTCTCGACGGTTCCGTACAGAACGTTCTGACCGCCCATGAATCGCGCCACATAGGGGCTGGCGGGGTCGGCATAGATGCCGCGGGCCGACGAGACCTGCTCGATCTTGCCCTTGTCCATCACCACAACCTGGTCGGCCACCGCGACGGCCTCCAATTGGGTATGGGTGACATGGATGAAGGTGATGCCGAGGCGTTTCTGCATCTCGCGCAATTCCGAGCGCATCTGGAGTCGCAGGAATTCGTCGAGCGCCGACAACGGTTCGTCGAGCAGCAGCACGCGCGGCTTGACGACGATGGCGCGCGCCAACGCAACGCGCTGCTGCTGGCCGCCCGATAGCTGGCTGGGCATGCGATTGGCGAGCGCGGTCAATTGAACCTGCTCCACTACCGCGTCGGCGGCATGGTAGCGCTCCTTCTTGCCGATGCCCTGGGCGCGTAGAGCAAAAGCGATGTTGTCGCGCACCGAGAGATGCGGAAACAGCGCATAGTTCTGGAACATCATCGCGGTGCCCCGCTCGCGCGGTTCCAGGCCGATCACGTTTCCGCCGCCGATCAGGATCTCGCCATCGCTCGGCGTCTCGTGCCCGGCGATCATCCTGAGGATGGTCGTCTTGCCACAGCCCGATGGACCCAGCAGGCAGCAATAGGTGCCGTCCTCGACCTTGAGATTGACGCCGTTCACCGCCAACGTCCCATCGCCGTAGCGCTTGAACAGCCCAGCCAGTTCGATCGTGCCCCGTCCGTCCACTTACCCCGGTCTCCCCTGCTCTCTGTGGTCTAGGCCAGCCGTCCGACGCGCCGGCGCTGGATAAGCGCCACCGCCGACAGCGAAATTCCGATGATGACGAAGGAGAAAATCGTCGTCAGTGTTCCCAGCGCATAAATCGAGGGCGACGTGACGTTCTGCGTCATGCTCCATATCTCGATCGGCAGCGTGTTGGTGCCGCCGGTGGTCTGCAGCGTGCGCGGGAACTCGTCGTATGACAGCGTGAAGCCGAACAATCCAACCGCGATGATGCCGGGCAGTACGATCGGCAGGATCACCAGCCACAAAGTTTCGGCCCGGGACGTGCCCATATCGCGCGCGGCTTCTTCGTACGACCGACTGAGGCGCCCGAACACGGCGAACATGATGAGAAGGCCGAAGGGCAGCGTCCAACTGAGTTGAGCGCCAAGCGCCGAGCTCCACCAGTCGGTGCTGAATCCCAACAGCTGGAACATCAGCCCAATGCCGATCCCCAGCACGTAGCCCGGAGCAACCAGACTGGCGACCGCGACATAGAACAGCGGGCCGGCAACGCGAAACCGCTCACGGAAGGCAAGACCGGCCGACACTGAAACGACCACGGTCAAGACCATCACGATCAACGCGAGTGGGATCGACCGGGTGATGGCGCCCACCATGTCGCCCGTGTCGGCCTGGGTGATGAGCTGGATGAACCAATAGATGTCGCGGCCGCGCATCGGGAAGGTCAGACCACCCTGCGGCCCCTGGAACGACAGGATGAAGATGCAGAACATCGGTCCGTAGAGGAACAGCAGATAGCCGATGAACACGGCGGCCAGCAGATAGAAGGTATAGGGCCGGCCGGAGGATGAAGCTTGCATCGCCCGCTCCTATCGCCGGTCGACGAGTTCTTTGCGCACGTCGACGACGCGCAGGATCAGCCCCACCATCAGCATCACGATGATGATCAGGAATACCGAGTGGGCCGCCGCCTGCGGATACAGGAGCGTGGAAATGTCGTCGTAAACCGCCGAGACGATCGAGGCGCGCCCACCGCCGCTGAGAATCTTGACGATGTAGAAATCGCCCATCACCAGGGTAACGACGAAGATCGAACCGAGCGCGATTCCGTTCTTGGTCAGCGGCACCACCACTTGAAGCATGGTCTGGAGCCGGCCGAGCCCGGCGTCGCGCGCCGCTTCGAACAACGCGCGGTCGATCCGACTCATGGAATTGAAAATCGGCACAATCATAAAAATCGTGAAGATGTGCACATAGGAGACGACGACCGCGAAATCGGAAAACAGCAGGAACTGAAGCGGCTCGTGAATCAGACCGGTGTGCATCAACGCGCCGTTGATCAAGCCCTGCTTGCCGAGCAGCGGCAGCCACGAAATCATGCGGATGATGTTCGAAGTCCAGAACGGCACGGTGCAAACAAGAAACAAGCCGATGCCGATCAACTTGCTGCGGACGTGGAAGACGAGGAAATATGCGACCAGGAAGCCGACGATCAGTGTGGAGACCCAGGTCAGGATCGCGAATTTGATCATCGACCAGTAGAGGCTGTAGGTGAGCCCGGAACTCAGCACGAAGGCATAGTTCTCGAAGGTGAAGGCGGGCTTCATTCCCATATCGTCGTAATGGAAAAAACTGACCGCCAGTACGAACAGCAACGGGAATACGAAAAACACCAGCAGCACGGCCGACAGGGGCAAAACCTGAAGCGCTATCCTTGTTCGAGCCGGCAACATTGCGTGACCCGCACCCTTGTCCCATCGAAAGAGGAGGAAGAGCGGCGCGCGCGCCGCTCTTCCCACGAACAAATCGCCATCAGGCGGCTTTGAACTCGTTCCAGCGCTGGATCATGTACTGATTCTCGTCCATCACGGTGTTCCAGCAGGAAATATTGCTGAACCGCTCGATGAACGAGCCGCCGTCGCGAACCGACCCTGCCTTTGCAATCGGCGCGCCATCGGGATCCTTGATGACATCGGTGGCGGGCTTGCCGAGATACCAATAGCCGTATTCGTTGGCGTCCATGAACTTTTCGGCGGTCTTCGGCACCGGGCTGTAATAGCCGTGGCGCGCGACATAGGCGCCCTGCCAGCCCGAATAGTACCAGTTGATATACTCGTAGGCGGCGTCGAGCTTCTTGCCTTCGAGGTGCTTCATCAGCCCCATGCCGTTGCACCAACCGCGATAGCCTTCCTTGCCGTCGGGCTTCTGGTTGACGGGGGCGTAGATGCAGGGCGTGCCCTTGGCGAGCACGGCGGTGACCGCCGGCGACCACATCGACTGAAGGATCACCTCGCCCGAGGCCATCAGTTCGACCGATTGCTCAAAAGTCGTCCAAGTGGCGCGGAAATGGCCCGACTTCTTGAGGGCGATGAGCGCGTTGATCGTGGTGTCGATCTCCGCCTTGGTCATGTTGCCCTTGTTCTTATAGACGATGTCGCCGCGCGATTCGCAGGCGAGCGCCGCATCCATGATGCCGATATTCGGCACATCGAGGATCGCCGCCTTGCCCTTGAACTTGGGATCGAACAGCGATTTCCATTCGGTGACCGGTTGATCCACCAGGTCGGGGCGATAGCCCATCGAGTCGCAGTTATAAACCTGTGGCAGCATGGTCATGTAGTCGTGCACGCCTTCGACGATCTTGGAGGCGTCCTTGGTCTCGACATACATCGCCTCGTAGGGCGAGATCCCCTGGCGCGAAACCTTCTTCCCCTCATATTCGCCCTTGGTGAAGATCGGCAACATGCTGTCGAATTCTTTGATCTTCTTGACCTCGATGCCTTGCAGCAGGCCGCGCGCGACCGCCACCTTGGCCTGCCATCCCTCGAGATCGGGAATATCGACCGATTTCGGCTGGGTGATGAAGCGTGTGATCGCAGCCGAGGTGTCGAGATTCTGCATCACGACCTTGAAGCCGAGATCCTTCGCCGCCTGATCGCCGATCGCCTGGATGACCGAGTAGGACACGCCCACATGGGTCAGCGTGATGTCCTTGATTTCCTGCGCCCATAGGGTCGGTGGGCTGATCAAATGAGACCCGACCGCAGCCGCGCTGACGGCCGCCGCACCCTTCAAAATGCTGCGTCGCGAAAGGCTCTTAGACCCTTTTTTCAGAGAACCGCGCCCGTTTTTGCCATCTTTCGTCATTTTAACCTCCACCCCGGGTAGAAGATTTCAAAAAAGACAAAAATTATTCATATAAAACAATATATTGATCGGACAATCGGACGCGATTTCATCCTCACAAAAAATGATATCTCGATTACCAAAGCTTACGGAAATTGAAAATTTATATATGTTTTATAAGTATCGCTTATGACGCGATGTTATCGCACAGGATGTGTAGCAACACCCGATTGGCCACATATATTGCGGCGCAGCGACACGGAATGGTGCGATTGCTAAGCGCTGGCGACGGCAATCCGCCGCGAGTGGCCGAGCGCATCGAATGCGGCCAGCGAACGTTCGACGGCGCGCCGTTCGATTCCTTTGACGATGAAGACGATGCGTGAGCGGCGATCGCTACCCGGCCAAGCCGGCATATGCTCGGGCGGATGCATCAAACGTTGCACACCATGCAGCGCGACGGGCCGGTCCCATCCCGCGACATTCAGCACGCCCTTCACCCGCAGAATGTTGTCGCCGTGACGATTGAGCAGCATGGTCAGCCAGAGTCCGAACGCCGTCCAATCGAGCGGATGATCGAAGGTCAAAGCGAACGACGATACTTTGCCATGAGCGCCTCGGGCGCTTGGCTCATCGTGGTCCGGATCCAAACCACCAAGCGATCCATGGATCGCCGCGGCGTCGCGCGTCTTGGCGCCATGTCGCGACAGAAGCGCGCGCGCATCGATTCGATCGGTATGGGCGGACAGGATCGGCGCGACCGGATTGATCCGTTTCACCTGAGCCGCCAGTCGCTCAGCCGTTTGGACATCGGCCAAATCGGTCTTGGTCATCACGATGCGATCGGCCGCGGCGACCTGCTTGACGCTTTCATACTGTCGGCCGAGTTGATCCAGCCCGTTCACCGCGTCGATCGTGGTGACGACTGTTCCCAGTCGAAAATGATGCTTGAGCACAGGCTCGGCATGGATGGTCGATAGGATCGGAAACGGATCGGCGATCCCCGTGCTTTCGATCACAAGACGCCGGAACGGCGGCAACGAACCACGCTCGCGCCGCGACAGAAGGTTCTTCATCGCGTCGGCCAATTCTTCGCGGATGCTGCAGCACAGGCAGCCCGACTGAAGCAGCACCATGGTTTCATCGATACGCTCAAG
>Ga0265313_10001954_pt1 | contig 18641 bp, 13 predicted proteins | sample 4123metaG_FD_203122 | JGI IMG/M metagenome (GOLD analysis project Ga0265313, IMG submission 203122) | Rhizosphere microbial communities from Carex aquatilis grown in University of Washington, Seatle, WA, United States - 4-1-23 metaG | ecosystem: Host-associated > Plants > Roots > Rhizosphere >...
GTTCGAGGTGGACACCCTGCGGGCGGCCATCACCAAGTACGGTCCCCCCGCCTGAACAGCTTTTAACCGCCACTCGTCGCGACGGAATGGAATGAAGGCGGAAGACGCGGAGAACGCCAAGTTTTTTATCCGCAGATTGCGCGGATGACGCGGATTTATTTCTGCCCTCGACTCTCGACTCTTGACCGCTGTATTGACCTTCAACATTCGACCGTAGATCAACCGCCAGGACGTAGCGGTTTTAATCACGGAGAACGCCGATCAGCCCAAGACCCAAAATCCGGGACACCAGAATCTCACGGTGCCGGTGTAAAACTCCAACTCACACTCGCGGTGCCGGCGGTGGTGTCGGTGATGACGCCATTGATCCACATATCATTGGCGATGAAGTCATTGGGAGTATAATAATCGGTGGTGGGGATCGTGAATGACCCCAGCACCGGCAGCATTGCCGATCCGGAGATTGTGCTGCTCGACAGTGGCAGAGCGCGTGGCAGGATCGAGACCTGCCCCGCAATGGCGATTCTGGGAGACGAGGACGACTGGCCCTCACTGATCGTGGTATCAATGACGTTGACCGCTGCAATGGCGGCGAAGTTATAGGTGTTGCTCGTGCAATTAATGCCCAAAACGAAAGCGGATAGTAACGGTACGGGAGGGCCGGTGCCAATGGTGGTGGAAGTGATAAGCGTTCCGGAACTCGAATCATCCTCCCGATCATTGATCGAGACGATGCCCGACGCGGAACCGTCAAAGACGAATAACCCAGGGCCCGACTGCGTCAAATGAAACGTAGCCGATGCCTGCCGGCTGATGCTGAAACTGTAGCCCGGCGCTGATGGCGACAGGGTGTAGGAAAAAGTTAGCGTGGCGTTCCAGTTGCTCACACTCGCGAAACCGCACGGGTTGACAATGACCGCCGTGAAATTCGTTACCACACCCAATGCATTGCTGGCGGTGAGCGTGTAAACCGTTGTCGTGGTCGGCGACACGACGAGGCCGCCGCCCGTTACCACTCCCGGCCCGGGAGAAATACGGTAGGTCGTGCCGGCGACGGTACACCAGGACAAGGTGCTGGACCCGCCGGACATGATCACCGGTGGCGTCGCCTGAAACACGCAACCGCCGCCGTTGGTTTGTACGAGTCGGAAGTAGCTGCTTTTGTTGGTAAAGGACAATGAAACGACAAGCGCATTGTTTGAAGTGACTGGAGTCTGCGTCACCGCCTGCCAGTTGGTTGATGAGAGGTTCGTGGCGGACGTCAATTGCCAGGTCGTAAAATTGCTGGACCAGGAAAACCGTAGGGTGGTCGGCGGGACAAGGGATACCGAAAGCGTCGGCAGCACCGCTTCGGCAGTGCACGCCATCGCCAACAGGCACCATGAAATATAAAAGGTCCTCAAGCTTGAAAATGAGAGTTTGGCCCAACCTGACTTGAATGAGTATGACACATGCATTTAATTCAAACAAGTAATATATGCAACAATAATTAGGGACAGGCGGGTTCGCGTTCCGCCGGAAACGCCCGCATCCCTGCCGGCTTGTTTTTGATTCAACGTCCGACGGGACAAACTAGTACACGGAGGCATCGGTTGTTGTGCCGGCGAGCAGGATGAGGCGTGGCTTTATTCCCAACTGTCGAGCTTGAGATCGTTTGGATGGGGGGCACCCTTGCCGGTTTCGAGCAGCGACTTCAAGCTCAGCAGAAAGACCGCCCACTGGGTGCTGCAATGGTGCATGAACTCCACCGGCTCCTTCCAACCCGCATGTTTGAACAGGATGATGGTCCAGTCGCCTTCCTGTTTGAGATCAAAACTGATTTTTGTGCCGACCCATTCCTCGGGCCCTTCGATCACCTGCCAGAGCACGCGCTTGCCGGGTTGAAGCTCAAGGACTTTCATGTCGAAACCGCCGCCATCAAAGCGGAACTTGAGCACTCCGCCGACCTTGCCTTCTCCTTGCGTATCGTTCGTCCACCAGGCGGAAAGGCCTTCACGCGTGGTCAATGTCTGATCGACTTTATCCAGCGACGACTATTTGATTCCGACTTTGTGCAGTATATCTACCATATATTTCCTTATTTATGGCTGATCCCTCGGCGGGTCAACCGATTGTTTTGTTTAATCATACGACGAACGAGGGGTCGTATTTCGCACTTTCCACTCATACGACGAACGAGCGGTCATATTTTGGACGTCAGCGGATTAAAAACTTGGCGTTCCTGGCGTCTTCCGCCTTCATTCCATTCCGTCGCGACGAGTGGCGGTTAAAAATTCAAAGAACTGGTATGGAATATGCATTTGCAGGGCGCTGATGATCAAACGCATTGACCGGCAACGGCACATTCTGGTGGTGGACGACGAATCGCTCGTCCGCCGGAGTGTCCATATCCTTCTCCAGGGCGATGGTTATCTGGTCGATGTGGCTAGGAACGGCGCCGAGGCGCTGGCGCTGTTTGAGCCTGGCAAGTTCGACATGATTTTCATCGACTACCTGATGCCGGAGATGAGAGGCGATCAATTGGCGGCGGCCATCAAACAGCGCTCACCGAAGCAGCCGGTCGTAATGCTTACGGCCTTTATAGAGAAATTTCAGTCTTCCGCTTGTCCCCCCGGTGGCGTGGATTCCTTTATCGGCAAACCTTTCGAACTGGAGACCCTGCGTGCGGTGATCGACCGTTACGCTCCCGTCTGAAAAGCCGGAGGTCGGAAGGCGGGAGGAGAAGGCAGAAAGGGGGGAAACACCTAATAGCGCCGCGCACCCGTCGGCGGTAGGTTCCGTCATGAAAAGTTTGGCACCAAAACTTCCATGAAGGAGGCGCTATGGCTTCTCAAAATTTCAGACTTCTGGGGATATTGACCTTGGCCGTGATGCTGGGAGTCTACACCACGCAATCCCAGGTGCAACCCTATGCCTCCCTGCTTGAATTCACAGCCGATCCTGGAATTCCAGTCCGCTCAAATCCGGAGCACTATAATCATACCAATTCACTGCATGCAGTCTTGATATGGATCAGACCAGCGTGGGACGGGACAAACCCGGAGCTAAAACTGGAACTGGAGCCGAAAGATCAGAAAAGCCTTTCCTTTATAGTTGAAAAAGTGGGAACCGACCGGGCGGAATCAGCCCTGACGTCCGCCAGGGTGCTCACCGAGGATTCCCTGATATACATGAATCGCGACCCAACCGGCCTGAGAAGCCCCGACGACCTGGCCACTCGTCGAGGCGTCTCTGTCTTTAGAAGGACGGCCGTTCAATCCCTCGGAGATTATCTGGATGCAAACTATCAGCCGAGCGGCATCATTGGATTCTTTCGGGAAACGTTTCTGGATGATAGCTATGACAAGAGAATAATCTCCCCGCTGTCCCCGGTGGTTGCGGGGAATCCAGGAGTGGCCTATGCCGGAAAAGACGGCGTCCACATTGGATTGCGAAATGTGCTGAGCCCCCACCCCAGGGGATTTATCACGTTCAGTGACAAGGCCGAATTGGACGTAACGGCCAGTAATCCGTCATTCATCCTGCGAAATCCCATCTATATTGATGGCAAGGTTTTGACCACCACGCTGGGGGTGGAATATCCCGACTGGAAGGTGGAGCGCTGGTCCATCCCGACCGTTGGCGCAACCGTCGCCTATGTTCATGGCGAACACGGTGTCTATCTCACGGCCAGTGCCGGCCGGGACAACTTCCAATCACGTCAGAGTGGCATCGAAAGCCGGTATGGGGAACAAATCATGTTATACACGCAGTACAAATTCTGAAAAATAATTTCCCGGGCGTGCGGGGAAAGAACAACGTTTGCAATGAAAAACCTTCATACCGCAGTTCTTCCGCTCACCGCGTGGTTCGTGGTGTGGCTGGCTCCGGTCGTCGCCCTGCCGATTTTTCTTTTTGCCTTCATGGCTGCGGGCTGGAGCGTATTCGGCCCTCGCTTTCCCATGAGTGTTCTAATCCTGCTGGGCATCGCTCCGTTTATGGCGGGACTGGCATTACTGGGCATCCTTCGTTTTGGAAAAGTCACACTTTGGGGACTGATGGCGTTGCTCATACCCGCATTGTTGAGTTTTGCCGAGCTGGGAATCGTCTTCGTATTATGGAAAACGGGACGGTAAATGAACCGACCCCGACGACCGCATCCGTTTATTTATCAGCGGCCAGCCCATTACGGCGCGACAAGTGGCCGTTGATTCATGGTTGAGAGTTGGCCGTCTTCGTCCCGCATTGCGGGACTTCGACGCGCCAAGGAGTTAAAACGGCTCGCCGGTAATCTCGTCCCACCTTTGGGTTCTTTGCCTCTTTGCGGTTAAACTATTTCGAGTGGTTGGCGTATTTCGCGGTTGTTTTCTTTCGCCCCTGCCGGGGCTTTGGTCTTGTTGACCTCTTGAACCCACGGTTTTACCGTGGGCTATTCTCTTTCGGGCCTCCGGCCCTGTAGACAAATTCGTGTTCTATTGCACGCCGACGCGGTAGAAAACGGGAGCGCCGTTGTTGGCCGTAGTGTCCGTATAGCTGGTGGTGAGGGGTTGACCGGCAATGTTGGTTTGAATGGTCGTGAACGCCGGTTGCGCCCCCAGATCCGTGCTGCGTTGAAGGTAATAAGTTATACCACCACTGACGCTCTGCCAGGTGACGGTCGTGCCGGAAACGCCGTTGGGCACGACGGACGTCAGCTTCAGGACGGATGTGGGGTCCACGGGAACCGTGCCGGCGATCCATTCCTGCCAGTTGTTCATGCCGTCACCGTCCGAATCAATGTAATCGGCCGAACCATCGAGCGGCAGGCCGTATCGCCGAAGCCACGGAATGGGGACGGGCAGCCCCTGGTTCGATCCCTGGTACTCATAAGCGCCCATGTCTTCGATGCCCCCGACGATGCGCGGGTTGCCGTCCAGGTCCGTGAGGATGATCGGCCCTGTTGGGACAATGTTTATGCCGCCGTTGATGGTCGGCGAATTGGTTTGCTGGTGATAGTCGCCGGCGGCCGGATTCACAAACACCGGCGGATTGGTGATGGTGTCCACATCGGGTGCGGCCGGCAACGTGCAGCAATAACTGAAGGAGCCGCCCGACCAATTGGGGCTGGCGGGCGCAACGTTGTAATAAACGATGGTGTTGTAATGCGAACAGGAGATCGTTCCGCCGCCGCCGATGGACGCCGTGTTGCTACAGACCGTGCAATTGTAAAGTGTGGCGCTTTGGGCGCCCCCGCCATTGGTGGCGGTATTTCCATACAGGAGGCAGTTGTATAATGTCCCGCCCAAGGCACCGCCGCCGTTACCGGCCGAGTTAGCGGTGAAGATGCAGTTGGAGGACATGCCCCCGTACGCGCCGCCGCCGTCGCTGCCGGAATTTCCCGACAACGTGCAGAAATAATTCGTGGATTGATAGGTGCCGCCGGTGTTGCCGTGATTATTGCTCACGACGCAGTGATCAAGCATGCTTTCGTAAGCGCCACCGCCGGTGTAGCTGGCATTGTTCGAGATGACCAGGCAGTTGAACAGTGTGCTTTGATAGGCGCCACCGCCGGGACCGCCGGTGCTTGAATTTGTGGAGACGGTGCAATTATAGAGTGTGCTCCGGTAAACGCCGCCGGCGCCGAAATAGGACCAGTTGGCCGTGATCACGCAGTTGGAGGCCGTGGCCTGATACAGTCCGCCGCCAAAGTGTCCGCCCACAGACCAGCAGTTGCTCACGATCGTGCTGCCGGAAAGGACTGCCATGGCTGCGCCACCGCCATACGCCGCGCTGTTGTTCGTGAGTGTGCAGTTGTAAATTGTGCCGCCGAAAACGCCGCCGCCGAAACCATAATTCGCACTGGCATAATTTCCAACCACCACGCAATTGGACACCACCCCGCCAGGGGCGCACCAGGCACCGCCACCGCTCTGTTCATTGGTGATGTCTCCGCTGATCACCCCGCTGCCATTCCCGTTGGTCAGTGTAAATCCCATCAGGACGGCGTTGGTGCCGACATAAACGCACCGGGTATTCGCTCCGCCTGCAATCACCGCCGCCTGCGGTCCGCCCGAGCTCACCAGCGTGATGGCATTGGTCAATGCCACGCGATTGGTTTCCGCGCCATAAACCACCGCGCCGCTGTTCGTGTACACGCCGTCGCCGGCAATCACAAATTCCCCCGCCTGGGCCGACGCGACGGCGTCCTGGAGGTTGGTGGCGGCGGTCGGCCAGTTCGTGTAGGGCGCGACGGGATTGGTGCTGGTCAGGCTCACATAATGCGCCGTGCCCGACAATGGCAATTGGTTTTCGTAAGCGCCCAGGTCCACGGCGGCGCCGACGATGCGCGGGTTGCCGTCCAGGTCCGTGCTGTTGGTGGCGAGGGCGTTGTTGCCGCCGTCAATGCAGCGGGACCAAGGGGTGAGATGAAAATCGCCTGCGGCCGGGTTCACAAAGCCGGGCGCGTTGCTGAGGCAGTTGTTCGGCAGGGTGGGATTGCCGAGTCCCAGCGTCGTGCAGCAATTGGTCAGGCGGCACATGTAACAATCAGCGTAGATCCCGTTGACGTTGTAATAAATGATGCTGTTGATGAGCGTGCAACCGTTCGCCGCACCCAGAGTGCGCGAGAGATTACCCGCGAGCGTGCAATTGTACAGGGTGCTGGAGTAGGCGGCGCCACCGGAGGTGCCGGTGACACCACTATTGGTGCTGCCATTGCCGATGAGGAGGCTGTCATAGACCGTGCAGTTCACCACGCCGCCGCCGATGGACGCGTAGTTGTTGCTGATGATGCAATTAACCAGAGTGCTTCCGTAGGCTCCGCCGCCCGCTCCGCCGCCCGCCGCGCTGCTTAACGCGATATTTCCACTCAGGACACAGTTCACCAGCAGGCTGTTGTTGATCGATTCGCTGCCCGCGCCGTTGCCGGCGGACACGTTGCCGGTGATGACGCAGTTGCTGATGACACAACTTGATTCTGAAACCACTCCGCCGCCGTAGTTGGAACCTGACGCGCCGTTGGTGAGCGTAAAACCGGACATGGAGGAAAATTCGGTCAGATAAACGCAGCGGACCGCATTGGGTCCGTTCGTGGTGGCCGGATCCCAATAGCCCTTGATGACGGTCACTGCGGGGCCATTCACGCTTTGCAATCTTACCCAGTTGATGACATGAACCCGGTTGGATCCGTTAAACGAGGCTCCGCCGTACTGATAAATGCCGTTCGTGACCAGGACGGTGTCGTTAAGGCTGGTGGCGCCGATGGCATCCTGAATATTCGTGGCTGCCGTGGCCCAGCTCGTGTATGGCGCGATGGGATTCGACCCACCGGCGTCGACAAAATGTGTCGTGACGGCCGGGGCGGTATAAACCAGCAGCAGGGAACAAATTGCCGCCAAGGGCAACGGGGATTTCATGGTCAGGGTTGGGACTTTCTAACATTTTATAAACTTATATTCAAGTAAAAATTGGTAACATTTGCAGTGGGAGGCCGCGTAACGGGGGGAGCTACTTTACCAAGGCTAACCTCCAAATGCCAAAGAAAACAGATTTCGCGTGTTTGGCGTATTTAGCGGTTAAAGATTTGTGTTCTTTGCATTATTCCTCTGTGTCGGCTCCCTTCCCATGCCGCAACCGCGCTTCGGCCAGATCAATATCCCGCTGGATGCGGCGCAGGACTTCGTCGCTGATGACGCCATCGTTGCGTAGTTGCAGGATGGTCTTCCGTTCCTCCGTCAGCGTCTCGTATGACAGATGTTCGTATTCGGAGGAAAACAGGTGGCGCGGGGTACTGGCCTTTTCCGTTTCGGTGACTTGCAACTGGCGGATGCGGTCCTCGTATTCGATGCTCAATCGCCGTTTCGCGTCCGCTTTCGACGGGTTGGGTTCGGTGATTGTTTTGAGCCGGGCGAGGGCCGCTTGATTGGCCTTGAGCCGGGCTTCGCGTTCCTCTTTGGCGGCAGACCCGTCATCCTTGATGCCAAGCCAGCGAATCAGCAGGGGCAGGCTCAGTCCTTGCACCACCAGCGTCGCCACAATCACGATGAAGGTGAGGAACAGGATCAAATCGCGGTTCGGAAACGGCAGTCCGCCCTGAATCGTGAGCGGCAACGCCAGGGCCGCGGCGAGCGAAACGACCCCGCGCATGCCGGTCCACGCCACAATCGTGACGTGGCGCCAGGATGGATATGGGTCCCTGACCCGGATGTGTTTGAACAACAGGCGCGGCAGGTAGGACGCGGGGAACACCCAGAGGATGCGGATGAGAATCACCGCGAGGCTGATGACCAGCGCGTACCACACCAGCCGGCCGATGGAATAATCGGACAAGGCCCGCAACACTTCGGGCAGTTGCAGCCCGATCAGGATGAAGACGAAACCGTTCAGCAGAAATTCCACCATTTCCCAGACCGGTCCGGCCTGGAGGCGGGTCCGGAAACTGAGGAGTTCCGGCATGCGCCGGCCGAGATACAGGCCGGCGGTCACGACGGCGAGCACGCCGGAAACCCCCAGGTGTTCGGCTGACAAATACGCCACAAACGGGGTCAACAACGAGACGGTGATTTCAATCGGCGCATCGTCCACGCGCTTGTGGAACTGTGTCGCCAGCCAGCCCACCGCCAGTCCGACCAGGATTCCGCCCAGGCCCACCACCACGAATTGAACGCCGGCCCGGGCGAGCGAAAACGAGCCGGTTGCCACGGCGATCACCGCGAAGCGATAAGCGATCAGGGCGGTCGCATCGTTGACCAGGCTTTCGCCTTCCAAAACGGTGACGATGCGGCGCGGCACGTTCAGCCGTTCCGCAATCGCCGTGGCGGCGATGGCGTCGGGCGGGGAAATGATGGCGCCTAAAACAAACCCGACCACGAGCGGCAGATGAAAGAAATGGAACGCCAGCCAGGCAACGGTCACGGTGGTGAAGAGGACGAGCCCGATGGCGAGCAGCGAAATGGGACGGAGGTTGGCGCGGAAATCGCGCCAGGAGGTGAACAGTGCCGCTGGAAACAGGAGCGGCGGCAGGAAGAAAAGGAAAACCAGTTCCGGATCGAGCCGGACCTTGGGCAGTCCAGGAACCAAGCCAATCAACAAGCCGCCAATCACGAAAAAGATGGGGTAGGGAATGTGGAACCGTCGGGCCAGCAGCGCCAGAACCGCCACGGCCAGCAACAATCCCACAAAAATGTCAACAATGTACCCCGTCATGCCGGGCAGAAGATAGCAAGGCAGACGGCAGAAGCCAGATGCCAGATGCCGGAAGGCAGGGATCAGGAGCCGGGAGAAAAGTGCAGGATGGTGGCTGAGGCAGGCGCCACCTGAACCGTCAGTTTGCCGGGATCTCCGGCTTTGATCTTTTCCCATCGGCCCGGCCAGATTCCCTGCGGGTCAACGGAAGCGCCACCGAGCATCACGCCCGTCTTGGCGGCCACGTCCTGATTCGTCTGCACCAGGTCCATTCGTTGCCATGTGCCTGGGCCCGCGTTTTGGGGCAATTGAATTGAAACCGACGCTGTTGGCGCTCCGTTGCCGTAAGTCTTGTTGATCAGGGTTACGTAAATGGAGTCGTCGTGGTCCCGATAAGCGTAGGCGTTGAAATTAAACGCGGACTCCGTTTGTACGTTCACTCCGAGCGGTCGTCCATGCGCGCCCTGGCTGAAAGCCAGATAGGCGTAGGCTTGAGGTCGCATGATTAATCCATGGCCATCCGGCTGATGTATGAACGCGGCGTAATTCGCGGCGCCAAACCCGCCATCCCGTCCCACCGATTCCCCCGTGTGATAATTCACGCCGAGGATGTGGTGTGCCGCCCACCAATGGGTGCAATCCAGAGCCCACAAGGTGGACGCGTAGGTGTCGCTCGAATCTTTGGCTCCTCCATTGTAACAACTGTTCATTTCATCAATCCGGTAAGGCATCCCTTGCGCGGCCAGCACCGCGCCGACCCGGGCAAAGTCGCGTTCATAATCGCCATCGAGACGGTTGGAAAGAAAGCGGGCCCGGGTGGCGGAAGGGTCCTTTTCGCCCTCCCGGCCCGAGCCCAGGAAATAATAGTGGTCGCTCGCCATTGCCAGGTGGCCGCCGGCAAACAAGGCGTTCGCCAGGTCCAGGGCATAGCTGCCGCTCGCGCTCGGTCCATCAATCTTTGCCTGCGGCACGGCTTTCAGAATGGCGTCATAGTGAGGCTTCCATTGCGCAAAAAATTCGTCAAAGGTTTTGAGGTAAAAATTGGGCTCATTGCCGATGGAAAAAGAGTCGAGGGCATCTGCATCATGGGCCGCGAGGTAACCGGCCAGTCGCGCCGAATTGGTTGGGTCTCCATTTTTCAGGCGGAACGAGTAAATCACTTTGACGCCGGCGACCCGCGCGAATTGAAACAGCATGTCGATGTCCTTTTCCTGCGGGACCGGGATGCGCGGATCATCCACCGCATTGGCACCGACGCGCAAACTCCGGATGCCGAGGGTCTGGAAGGCGTTGACCAATGCCTGATCGTCGGGATCAAAATAGTATCGCCCGTTCTTGGGCAGGAGCATGGACATCTCGTAACTCAGGCCTAAAAAGCGAGGCGCAAGATCGGGGCTGCGGTCATCGGCCGCCACGGTGACGGTCACCGGCTGGGTCTGGGCCGTGGCGAGCCAGGGAAGCAGCAACAACAAGGCAAACCACCGGAATGGGAGGCGGAATTCTCCCCTCCACCGGGAGCCAGACGGGCAGATCATGGGAACAATGTTAGATCAGGATATTTCCGATGACCAGTCTTCTCCCGCATAGGGAGTGGCTTAGCCCCACCCAATGGTACCGCTCCCAAATGCTTCTGGTATTCACCTTAAAAAAGTGTACCATTGCAAACATGGAAAAGTTGTCACGTCAAAAATTGTTTTCACCCCCGCCTATTTCCGATCCGGAAATGGCTTCCGCCAAAGCCGATTACGCGGATGCGGAGGTGCAATTCGGCATGGGATTCAAGTTCGCGGCTGACACCGGGGCGGCGCAGGATTATCGGCAGGCGGCGGAGTGGTACCACAAGGCGGCCGAGCAAAACCATTCCCTGGCCCAATTCAATCTCGGAGTGATGTATGCCCGGGGACAGGGTGTCGTCCGGGATGCCGCTCAGTCGGCAATGTGGTTTGACAAGGCCGCGCATCTGGGTGATGCCGGGGCCCAGTATCATATGGGGGACAGTTGTCACCGGGCCAGCGTGGTCCAGGGGCCGGCGGATGCCGCCGAATCAAGGATTGAAGCTTACAAGTGGTATCGTCTTGCCGCCGTGCAAGACTACCGGAACGCGATCATGGCCTGGTCAAACCTGACGCTCAACATGACCCGGGCGGATGTTGCCGCTGGCGACCAGCGTGTGGCTGCCTTTGAGGTTACCCGGGCAGGCCGCGGCGGTCTCTAGCCAGAAAGCCGGACGCCGGACGCACGGCGCTTGATGCCGCCGGTCAGCGGATAGAGTCGCGACCGTTTTGGCACACCCACGAGGACCCGACCATGTTACGACCGCCATCCTTGACGCAGGTGCTGCGATACCCGGTGACGACGTTCGTCGCGGGGCTGGCGCTGGCGGTCACGGGCATGTGGTGGTCGGGGCAAAGCATCGACGGGCTGGTCATGAATGGCCGGGTCTGGGCGGACCGGGAATTATGGCGCGCCCTGACCAGCACGCTGCCGCACGTCAACTTCTTTCATCTGGCGTTCAACCTGTATTGGTTTTGGACGTTTGGGACCCTGGTGGAACGGGTCTACGGTCATTTGAGGTGTGCGGGAATTTTTTTACTCCTGGCGTTCGGCTCCTCACTCGCACAGTTCGCATTTTTCTCCGGCGGAGTGGGTCTGTCCGGGGTGGGCTATGGATTATGGGGGATGTTGTGGGTGCTGGAAAAGCGGGACGCGCGGTTCGCGGATGCGGTGGACCAGCAGACCTCACAGCTGTTCGCGTTTTGGTTTCTCCTTTGCATCGTGCTTACCGTTGCCAGGGTGATGCCGGTGGCGAATGGTGCGCACGGCGCGGGGGCGGTCCTGGGGGCGCTGCTGGGCTTCGCCGCGAGCGGCCGGGGCCGGGTGAAGTGGGGGAGCATGGCGGCCCTGGCGGCAGCGGTGATGCTGGGTCTGGCCGGATCAACCCTGTTCTGGCCCTGGGTCAATCTTACCCCGTATGCCGAGGCGGTGGTCGAACAAGCTGGGCTGGAAGCATTGAACCGCAACGACAACTCACGCGGGATGAAATTGCTGGAAATGGCAACGCGGATGCGTCGGCCGTCGGCCCGGGCCTGGTTCAACCTCGGAGCCGTCTATCAAAACTTGGGGAGGTATGACGACGCATGGGCAGCCTACAAACATGCCGCCCAGATGCCGGACGCCAACAGCGACATGCAGCAGGCGGCAGAGGAGATGAAGGATTATTTGACCTGGAAAAAGGGCGGTTCAGGGCAGGAACCAGGACGCGAAACCAACACCGTCCCGGCGGTTTCAAACCTGCAAACCAATCGATGAACCGGCGCGCCCGCCATGCGGGATACCATGCAGCAAGAAAAAGAGGGCCGGCGTAGCGCCAGCCCCCTGCAACAACTTTGGCCAGATAATCCCGGTGGAACCATCCCCTAGCTACGCTGGTTGAACGTGCGCCTCCATTGGTGGAGGCCCAAAGCCAGCAAACCCATGGAAATCCAACCCAGGGAGCCGGGCTCGGGAACCGGCGTGGCGCTGAGCGTCACCGCCGGACTGGCGCTGGAACCAATCACGACCCCCGGCGTGGGGCCCAGATTCACCAGCAGGTAAGCATCGCCAACGCCACTTGTGGGGATGTTGCTCAAGGTGTTGTCCAGTATGGCAACGGCGAACGAGTCGGGCGCGGGCCCGGAATCGCTGTTCAACGTGAGCGTCACGTCAAAGCTGAGCGTGCTGCCGGTGTTGAACGTCTGGTAAAACTCGTTGAACGCCGAGGTGTCGGTGAGGGTCACGGCGCTCGAGAGATCTCCCGAGGCGCCGCCGGACAGGTTCGCGGTGCCCGAGGCGCCGCCGGAACCGAACGCGAAGTTATTGATGGTCGCAGTGTTGTTCCCATCGCCGGTGCCGCTGCCGTCGTTGAGCTGAAAGTCCAGCGAGAACGGCCCGGAGGCATTGCCGACCAGCGACGCGGTGTTGATGTCCACATAATATTCGACGCTCGCGGCGCTGCCGGTTTGCGCCGCAAACAGGATGCCTGCGCCCAGGGCGAGGCCCAGTGAGAAAGGAAGGAGTCGTTTCATAATCATTTATTTTAGGTTTTTGTTTCGGGTTGGATCAAGGGGTTGGCATGCCGGCAAGGACGCGGGCGGTGTAGCTGATGCCGCCGCGGCTGGGATCGGCGAAATCCAGTGTCACGGTTGCCGTTTCGCCGGGACTCAGGACGTTGTCGCCGCCGACGTTCACGCCGATATAAGGGCTGCCGAGGGGCGGGAAATTTGCGGTGGTGCCGGCTGAATTGTAAAGCGCGGCATCGCTGCTGAGATTATCCAGCACCAGCCAGACGGGACCGGACACCGGGGTCGAACCGGTGTTGGTAACCTGCACCTGTTGGACGAAAAGTTGCGTGCGACGGTCGAACACGTAACCGGTGCGCGCCACGGTCACACCCTGGGCGACCGGGATCGTGCCGGGTTGGAACAGGTCACTCAGGTCGTTGACGGTCGCGACATTGTTGTAGCCGCCAAAGACGTTGGTCTCCGCCACCGGAATGGAGTTGGTGAGCGTTCCCAGATCAAGAATTTCCTCGATGGTTTTGACATCCGAGGAATGGTTCAGCGGCACGGTGCTGGCATAGGCATTGCCCTTGGCCAGCGGCGAAATGATGATTTCTGGAATCGTGAAGTTGCTGTTGTCACCGCCTTCGGATTCATCCCACCAGATGATGATCACGCTATTGCTCTGATAGGCGGGTGAAGCCATGATCTGCGGTACGATGTGCGAAAGGAAGTTGTCGCCTTGCGCCACCGCTGCCTGATCGCCGGTGTAATGCGTGCCGAGGTAGGTGAACCCGCCGGTCAGCGCGCTATGAGCGTCATCGTATTGGTTCGGGGTGATCCAGTTATAGCGCCCAACCGTGTTGCCGGTGAGGTCGGTGAAGAACTGGGCGAGCGGATAGACATTCTGAACCGCGGTGTCGGTAAAGAAGGCCATGGGATTGTGTTTGACGGCATAGTTGTATTGGGTGGTGCCGTAAAACGGGTTGACCGGGCCGGTGGTCCCCGAAGCGCTGTTGGTCGGGCTGACGCTTAATTGGACGTCTTCCTGATAATTCTTCCACGGAATGCCGGCCGCATTCAACTGGGCGGTCAGGTGAGGCGATGCGTCGTAAAACGTATTGCCATTGGCGGTCAGGGGATCCGCGTCGGTATGAACCCCAAAATCCGTCCCTGCCTCGGCCCACACGTAATTGGGCTCGGAAGGATGGACGCCATTCCCGGTATTGTAATAGGCCACAGCGTACGCGACCGGTGCCGCATTCGGGTTACCCGGTGTGATGAGACTGTTGATATACGGCGCGGCCGGGTTGCCGAAAATCTGCTGCGGACTGTTCGTTGGGTTGGGCTGCGTGAAGTTGTGATTCTCCATGGCGATCAGAAAGACGTTGCCGACCGGCTGCGCCAGGGCGGGCTGGAGCGCCAGCAGCAGACCGGTCAGGGCGGCGCCGAGCAGAAGGGTTTTACGTCCTGGTTTTCCAGGCCCGAAATGGGAGAATTCGATTGTATGATTGGTGGGTCGTTTGGTTTTCATTTGTATCCTTGGTTTGTGATCCTTGTTTCGATGGCACTTAATCACACGCTCGCGGGAGAAGTAAACGTGACAATTGTAAGGTTTCAGTCACGGATATGGCGGCCACGTGGCGGCAAGGTTACGTGTCCCGAAAGTGTCCGCGAAAAAGGGGAAACGAAAAATTTCTGTTAAAAATTCGCGTCGCCGCAGGACAGGACGGGATTGCCCCGTGAAGAAACTGCGGATTAAGAGGCTTCAACACACCATTTTTCTCTCCCGGGTTGGCAGTGAGAGTGAGGTGCGCCGGAGGTGCCCGGATTCAGGAATTACCGGTTTACCGGGGGCAGGGGATAGCTTGAAAGCGCCCGCATGTATTGCGCCCGTTCGAACGTGGCGGGGTCGGCGCAATTTTTCTGGCTCAGACTGCCTTTGAGCTGGGTCACGGATTCGTATTCGTGTTCCTCGAGCCACGCAACCATTTCCCGCTCAATCACGCTGATTTGCTGGACGCCGTGCCGGATGAGCGCGGAACAGAGCATGGTCACGTCGGCGCCGGCCATGAGCATCTTCAGCACGTCGGTCGCACGATGCAGGCCGCTGGTCGCCGCCAGACTGGCGTTGAGGCGGAGGTAAAGAATCGCAATCCAGCGCAAGGGCAGGCGCATTGCCATCGGGGTGCTGAGCAGGATGTTCGGTTTCACCTCGAGGGTTTCCAGATCAATGTCCGGCTGGTAAAACCGGTTGAACAACACCAGGCCGTCGGCGCCCGCGTCATCGAGCCGTTTGGCCATGTTCGCAAAATTGCTGAAAAACGGGCTGAGCTTGACGGCCACGGGAATCGTCACCTGGGACTTCACGGCCTTGAGGATGTCCAGGTAGGTTTGCTCCACCTTCGCGCCGGTCAGGTCGAAATCCGTCGGGATGTAATAGATGTTCAGTTCGAGCGCGTCCGCGCCGGTTTGCTCAATCTGTTTCGCATATTTCGTCCAGGCGCCGGTCGAGGAGCAATTCAGACTCGCGATAATCGGGATGCGCGTTGCTCTTTTGGCCCGGGCGATGTGCTGGAGATATTCCTCGGGACCGAGATGAAACGACTCCGGTTCGGGGAAATACGTGAGCGCTTCGGCGAAGCTTTCGGTGCCTTGCTCGAGATGATGCGCGAGCTCGGCGCGGTCCAGGCGCAGTTGCTCCTCGAACAGGGAATACAGCACCACCGCCGAGGCCCCCGCGTCTTCCATCCGTTTGATGTTGTCGATTTCCTCCGACAACGGCGACGCCGCGGCCACGAGCGGCGTCCGCAGTTTCAAGCCGAGATACGTGGTGTTCAGATTCATAGATAAATGACCTTACGGTTGTTGATCCGACGTGGCCGCGGACTTCGGTGTCGCGGTGACGGTCGTGCTGTTGCCGTTCGTCTTCAAGTCGCGTCCGCCCAGATATTGGTAAAGTTTCCAGCGACGTTCGGAATCGGCCTGGGCCTGGGCAAAAAACTGTTTGGCCGCCTCCGGTTTGCTCTTGGTGAGCATCTTGAACCGGTTCTCCGACAGCAGAAAATCCTGCACCTTGGCCTTCGCCGCCGGGGAATCTAGTTGCAACGGGTTTTCCCCGCGTTCGGCCCGGCGCGGATCGAACCGGTATAGCAGCCATTGGCCGGAATCCACCGCGAGCTTCTGCTGACGCGCGCCCACGCCCATGTCCACCGCGATGCCGTGGGCAATGCAATGGCTGTAGCCAATGATGAGCGAGGGGCCGGGATAGGATTCCGCCTCCACGAACGCGCGGAGCGTCTGTTCGTCCTTGGCGCCGAGCGCCACGCTTGCCACATAGATGTGACCATAGGTCATGGCGATGAGGCCGAGGTCTTTCTTGCCCATGGCCTTGCCGCCGGCGGCAAATTTTGCCACCGCGCCGCGCGGCGTGGACTTGGACATCTGCCCGCCGGTGTTGGAATAAACCTCGGTGTCGAGCACCAGCACGTTTACGTCGCGTCCGCTGGCGAGCACGTGGTCGAGTCCGCCATATCCGATGTCGTAGGCCCAGCCGTCCCCGCCGACAATCCACACGCTTTTCTTCACCAGTTGATCGGCGAGGCCGAGCAGCAATATCGACTCCGGCGAACCGAGCTTCTGCAATTTTAACTTCAATGCGACCACGCGTTCGCGCTGGTCGTAAATGCCGCTTTCGTCGGATTGATTGGCATTGACGATGCCTGTTACCAGATCGTCGCCCAGTTGCGGGGCGAGTTTCTTCACCAGTTCGGTCGCAAATTCCTTTTGCTTGTCAAGCGAGACGCGGAAGCCAAGGCCGAACTCTGCATTGTCCTCGAACAACGAGTTGCACCAGGCCGGGCCGCGGCCCTCGGCGTTTTTCGCGTAAGGTGTCGTGGGCAGGTTGCCGCCGTAAATGGAGGAACAACCGGTGGCGTTGGCGATGACGGCGCGGTCGCCGAACAATTGCGACAACATTTTGAGATAGGGCGTTTCGCCGCAGCCGGCGCAGGCGCCGCTGAATTCGAACAGGGGCCGCAGGAGCTGTTGCTGGCGGAGCTGGGTCATCTTGATCCGGCGCCGGTCCAGCTCGGGCAAATTGAGGAAAAAATTCCAGTTCTCGCGCTCCGGCAAACGCAGCGGCGCCTGCAGCCGCATGTTGATGGCCTTGAGTTTCGCCTCGGTTTTGTTGCGGGCCGGGCAGACGTCCACGCACAACGAGCAGCCGGTGCAATCCTCGGCCGCCACCTGCAGCGTGAACTTCCAGCCCTTGAACTCGGGGTTGCGGCTGTCCACGCTCTTGAACGTCGCCGGCGCGCTGGCGAGCGCGGCCGGTTCATAAACCTTCGCGCGGATGGACGCGTGCGGGCAGATGGCCACGCACTTGGCGCATTGGATGCAGATTTTTTCGTTCCAGACCGGAATCTCGACGGCGAGATTGCGTTTTTCGTACTGGGCGGTGCCGGTGGGGAACGTGCCGTCGGCCGGGAATGCGCTTACGGGCAGTTCATCGCCTTCCCCGGCAGCGAGCCGGCCCAACACGTCCTTCACAAACGCCGGGGCGTTGGGCGAGATGGGCGGAAGCAATCCGCCGCTGCCGTTCACGCGGTTCGGTATCGGCACTTCGTGCAGATGCTCCAGCGTGTTGTCCACGGCCTTGAGGTTCATGGCCACGACCTCCTCGCCTTTTTTGCCGTAGGTTTTCTTGATGGAATACTTGATGGACTCGATGGCCTTGTCGCGCGGCAGCACGCCGGACAGCGCAAAGAAACAAACCTGCATGATGGTGTTGATGCGTCCGCCCATGCCGCTGTCGCGCGCCACCTTCGTCGCATCAATCACGTAAAACTTCACCTTCTTGGCGATAAGCGATTCCTGCACCGGCGTCGGCAGCGTGGACCAGATCTCTTCCCTGGCATACGGCGTGTTGAGCAGGAACGTGCCGCCGGGCACCAGGGGTTTCACCATGTCAAATTTCTCCAGAAACATCGGCAGATGGCAGGCCACGAAGTTCGCGCGTGAAATCAAATACGTCGAGCGAATCGGCTTCGGCCCGAACCGCAGGTGCGACACCGTCATGCTGCCGGATTTTTTGGAATCATAGACGAAATAGCCCTGCGCGAAATTGTTGGTGCCTTCGCCGATGATTTTGATGGAATTTTTGTTCGCGCCCACCGTGCCGTCCGCGCCCAGCCCGTAAAACAGCGCGCGGATGACGTCATCGGATTCGGTGGAAAAGTTGTGGTCCACCGGCAGGCTGGTGTGGGAAATATCGTCCGTGATGCCGACGGTGAAGTGGTTCTTCGGTTTGGCGGTGGCGAGATTGTCGTACACGGCCTTGACCATGGCCGGGGTGAATTCCTTGGAGGACAAACCGTAGCGCCCGCCGTACACCTTGGGCAGCCATTTCAGGTTGCCCCAGCCGTTGGCCATGCCTTCGAGAATCGCCGCGACGCAGTCCTG
>Ga0265313_10001956_pt1 | contig 18633 bp, 19 predicted proteins | sample 4123metaG_FD_203122 | JGI IMG/M metagenome (GOLD analysis project Ga0265313, IMG submission 203122) | Rhizosphere microbial communities from Carex aquatilis grown in University of Washington, Seatle, WA, United States - 4-1-23 metaG | ecosystem: Host-associated > Plants > Roots > Rhizosphere >...
GCATCGCTTCCCGGCATGGCAGCCATGATTCCCAGCGATCCGCACCTGCTGGTGGTGGACGATGACGAACGTTTGCGCGCCCTGCTGCAGCGCTATCTCAGCACCAATGGCTACCGGGTCAGCGCCGCCGCCGGCGCCGCCGAGGCGCGGCAGTTGCTGGCCAACATGGAGTTCGATCTGCTGGTGCTGGACGTGATGATGCCGGGGGAATCCGGGCTGGATTTCGCCCACGACCTGCGCCGCTCTTCCCAGGTTCCGATCCTGATGCTGACGGCGCGGGGCGATCCCGCCGACCGCATCGCCGGGCTGGAACGGGGGGCGGACGATTACCTGCCCAAGCCGTTCGAGCCGCGCGAGCTGCTGCTGCGGATCAATGCGCTGCTGCGCCGGGTGCAGGCGCCCGCGCCCGCCGCGGCGGCGCAGCCCCTGCGCATGGGCACGGCGCTGTTCGATCCCGAAGGCGGCCGCCTGACCAAATCGGGCAAGCCGGTGAAGCTGACCGGGGCGGAAGCTGCGCTGCTGCAGCTTTTCGCCGCCCATGCCGGGCGGCCCTTCTCGCGCGCCGATCTCTGCAAGCGGCTGGGGGTGGCGTTGGAACGCTCCATCGACGTGCAGGTGACGCGGCTGCGGCGCAAGATCGAGGACGATCCCAAGCTGCCGCTCTATCTGCAGACGGTGCGGGGAGTCGGCTATATGCTGGTTCCGGATCGCGCATGAGTGTAGGCCGCTTCGTCAAACGCTTCCTGCCGCGCGGGCTGTTCGGGCGCTCGCTGATCATCCTGATCGCGCCCATCGTGCTGCTGCAGGGTATTCTCGCCTACATCTTCTTCGAACGGGAACTGGACATCACCACCCGCAGCCTGGCGCACGACGTCGCCGCCGATATGGCGCTGCTGGTGGCGCTGGAGGATTCCAGCCCGGCGCTGGAGCGCGACGGCCTGCGCCAGCTCAGCGCCCAGCGGCTGCGCTACAGACTCAGCTTCCATGACGGCGCCAAGGTGCCCTTCCCCGCCAGCCCGTCCGGCATGACCACCATTGACCGCGCCCTGGACCAGGTGCTGGCGCAGCAGATCGGGCCGGGGCGCCATTTCATCACCGGACGAGCGGGCGATGATTTCGACATCCAGGTGGATACGAAGGATGGCGTGCTGGAGGCGGTGGTGCCGCGCGAGCGCGTCACCGTGGTGGCGCCCGATGTCTTCATCGCCCTGATGGTGGGCGCGTCGCTGCTGCTGATCGGCCTCGCCATCGCCTTCCAGCGCAACCAGGTGCGGCCGATCGAGAAGCTGGCGCGGGCGGCGGAAAGCTTCGGCAAGGGGCGTGCCGTGCCCGATTTCAAGCCTTACGGCGCCACCGAGGTGCGCCGCGCCGCCCAGGCCTTCATCACCATGCGCGAGCGCATCGAGCGCCATGTCGGCCAGCGCACCGAAATGCTGGCGGGGGTCAGCCATGACCTCAAGACGCCGCTCACCCGCATGAAGCTGGCGCTGGCGATGATGCCCGCCAATCCCGAACTGGAGGCCATCGCCACCGATCTGGACGAGATGGAGCATATGCTGGACGATTATCTCGCCTTCGCCCGCGGCGAGGGCGGCGAGGAGTCCACCGTCACCGACCTGGCCGGGCTGGTGCGCGACACCGCCAGCGGCGTGGCGCGGACAAAGCCGGGGGGACCGGCGCGGCTCACCGTCACCGCGCCGGAAAGCGCGCCGGTCAGCGTCAAGCCGGCGGCGCTGAAGCGCTGCCTGACCAACCTGATCGACAACGCCTTCAAGCATGGCCGCCTTGTGGCGGTGACGCTGAACTGCGGCGCGCGCTGGGCCGAGATCGCGGTGGAGGATGACGGGCCGGGCATTCCCGAAGCGCGGCGGGAGGAAGCCTTCCGCCCCTTCCACCGCCTGGACGAAGGCCGCAACCTGCAGAAGGGCGGCTCCGGCCTGGGTCTGGCCATCGCCCGCGACATCGCCCGCGCGCATGGCGGGGATATTGTGCTGGATCACTCCGGCATGGGCGGCGTGAAGGCGGTGATCAGGCTGCCGGTGTGAGCCCCGTCGCGCGAAGCGCGCGAGCAGAAGCGAGCGGCAGCGCGGCCACCAATCGCCTGCCTAGCGCAGTTCTTCCGCCCGCCGCTTCGCCGCCGCGATGGCGCGGATCATCAGGCCGGTGAGTTCGGGCATCAGCACAGCCAGCGCCGCCGCCGTGGTGCCGCCGGGGCTGGTGACGGCCTGGCGCAACGCCGCCGCGCTCGATTTGTCCGCCGCCAGCAGCGCACCGGCGCCGGAAATGGTGGCCCGGGCCAGCTTTTCGGCTTCGGCGGGTCTGAGGCCCACCGCCACGCCCGCCGCCGCCATCGCCTCGGCCAGATGGAAGACATAGGCCGGACCGGAGCCGGAAAGCGCGGTGACGCTGTCGATCAACTCCTCCCGGTTCACCCACAGCGTCTGGCCCAGGGCGGACAGGAGCGCGTCCGCGCGCGTCTTGTCGGCGGCGGTGGCGCCCCTGGCGGCATAAAGCCCGGTGATGCCCTTGCCGATGGCGCCCGGCGTGTTGGGCATGGCGCGGATGATGCGCGCCTTCTTTCCCCAGGCCGCTTGCAGCGCCGCCACCGGCGCGCCCGCCGCGATGGAGATCATCAGCGCGCCGGACCCGGCAATCGCCGCCAGCGACGGCGCTTCGCCTTTCAGAATCTGCGGCTTGATGGCGACGATGCAGGCGGCGATCTTCTTCGCCTTCACTGCCGAGGGCGCAGACACCAGCGTGATCGCTTTCGTCCGCGCGAGCTTCCTGATTTCCGCCGATGGTTTCGGCTCGACCACGATGACCGGCTTGATCTTCCTGGCGCGCCAGCCCTTGAGGAGGGCGCTGCCCATACGTCCGGCCCCGATCAGGAGCACGGTCATCGCACTAAGCCTGGCCCTGGCATTCCAGCACCGCCGCCGCCACCGCTTCCTCGGCGCTCTTGCCGCCCCAGAGCACGAACTGGAAGGCGGGGTAGTAATGCTCACAGGCTTCCAGCGCCAGATTGAGCAGCGCCTCGCACTGGGCGGCGCTGGCTTCGGCGTCGGGGAAGATCATGGCATGGCGGAAGATGATGGTGCCGTCCTGCTGCCAGAGATCGAAATGGCCGATCCACAGCTTGGCGTTCACATGCATCAGCAGGTCGGCGACATTCTGGCGCTTGACGCCCTCGCTGATGCGCATGTCGAAGGCGCTGGAGAGATGCAGCGACTTGAGGTCCTCGCGCCAGGTGAAGCTGAAATGATGGTCGCTCCAGCGCCCGGCGACGGAAAGATTCAGTTCGTCGCGCTCGGAACGCTCGAAAGCCCAGCCATTGGCCTCCACCGTCCGCTCGATCAGGTCGAGCGGGTGCAGCATGGTCTGAGGTTCATCAAGATGGGGGAAGCTCATACGCGTTTTCCTGGGACCGCACCAAACGAAGCAGTTGAGAACCAAACTGGCACAAGATTTGGGGAACACAAGAGTCCCGGACTCGCCAGCCGGGGACGGGCAAAAGATTCCACAGCTTCCTGCGCGGAGCTGCGACCGATTGATTCACCCACAGCAAACCGGGTTGCCCAGGAATGAATCAGGGTCTGTGAATCAGCCCTGCTTCGCTTCGAGGGCGGCAAGCCGGGCGGCCAGGGCCTCGTTTTCCTCACGCGCCTTGGCGGCCATCGCCTTCACCGCCTCGAACTCCTCGCGGGGAACGAAATCCATGTCGGCCACCAGCCGCTCCAGCCGCTGGCGGACAAAGGTGTCGATCTCGGCCCGCACGCCCTGGGCCATGCCGGCCGCGTCGGTGAAGGCCTTGGCCATGCCGTCCAGGAAGGGATTGTCGGTCTGCGCCATGAGGAGTCTCCGCGGGGGCTTATGGCCCGAACTTTACTTGACTTAAAGCGGCGATACAGCACGTTACCGCCCCATGATCCTGGCTTCCCTGCCCTATCCCCAGCTCAACCCCATCATCGTCAATCTGGGGCCGCTGGCGCTGCGCTGGTACGCCTTGGCCTATATCGCCGGGCTGGTGTTGGCCTGGTGGGGCATTGTGCGGGCGCTCAAGGCAAAAGCGCTGTGGGCGAAGCCGCCTTTCAACGGCCAGCCGCCCGCCAGCGAGGACCAGATCACCGATCTGGCGACCTGGTCGGCGCTGGGCGTGATCGCCGGCGGCAGGCTGGGCTGGGACCTGTTCTATGGCGTCATCCTGTGCAGCAGCACCTCCGACGCCAGCGGCTTCTGCCGCGACCTGCCGGGCGATTTCCTGGTCCATCCCTGGCGGCTGCTGGCGGAATGGAACGGCTGGGTGCCGCAGTTCCAGGGCATGTCCTTCCATGGCGGGCTGATCGGCGTGGTGGTGGCGGTCTGGCTTTATTGCCGCCGCTACAAGCTGCCGCTGCTTTCGGTGGCGGACCTCGCCTGCGCCTTCGCACCCATCGGCCTGTTCTTCGGCCGCATCGCCAATTTCGTGAATGGCGAACTCTGGGGCCGCGTCACCGAAAGCCCGATGGGCATGGTGTTCTGCAGCCGCTATTTCACCGCTCTCTATGGCACGCCCTGTCCGGGCGGCCCCTATCCGCGCCATCCCAGCCAGCTCTATGAGGCGGCGCTGGAAGGCGTGGTGCTGTTCCTGATCCTGCAGCTGGGCCTTCGCTTTTTCCACTGGCAGCGCAAGCCCGGCCTGCTCGCCGCAGTGTTTTTCGCCGGCTACGGCCTGTTCCGCTTCACGGTGGAGTTCTTCCGCGAGCCCGACGCGCCATTCCTGGGCGCCCTGACCATGGGCATGGCGCTGTCGCTGCTGACCTGGGTCGCGGCGGCGGCGCTGTTCTACACCGCGCTGAAGCCGAAAGCGGCATGAGCCTTAAGGACCGTATCGCCGGGCTGATCGTGGCGCAGGGTCCGATCTCGGTGGCGCAATACATGACCCTGGCGCTGCACGATCCCGAAAGCGGCTATTACGCCACGCGCGATCCCTTCGGCAGCGCCGGCGACTTCATCACCGCGCCGGAAGTCAGCCAGATGTTCGGCGAGATGCTCGGCCTGTGGCTGGCGGAGGCATGGGAGAGCCAAGGCCGTCCCGGAAAGCCGGTGCTGATGGAACTGGGGCCCGGACGCGGCGTGATGATGGCCGACATCCTGCGCGCATTGAAAGCGGCGCCCGATTTCCTTGCCGCGCTGGACGTGGTGCTGGTGGAAGCGAGTCCGCGCTTGCGTACGGTGCAGGAAGCGGCGCTCAAGGACAGCGGCGCGCGCATCCGCTGGCAGACCCAGTTCGAGGCCGAAGCGGGACGGCCGCTTTTCCTCGTCGCCAATGAATTCTTCGACGCAATGCCGGTCCGCCAATATGTCAAGACGGAGCGCGGCTGGTGCGAACGCATGGTGACGGCGGCGGACAGTGCGCTCGCCTTCGCCCTGGCGCCGGGACCTGCGCCTTCGTCCCTGATTCCCGAAAGCCGCGCTTGCGCACCGGAGGGCGGGGTCTATGAAACCGCCCCCGCCGCCATCGCCCTTGGCGAGGCCATCGCCGGCCATGTCCAGGCCAATGGCGGGGCGGCGCTGCTGATTGACTATGGCTATGACCGCGCCGGCTTCGGCGAGACCCTGCAGGCGCTGGCCGGGCATCGCTTCGCCGACCCGCTGGCGGCGCCAGGCGAAGCCGACCTTTCCGCCCATGTCGATTTCACCGCCCTTGGCGAAGCGGGACGCCGGGCGGGAGCCGGGGTACACGGCCCGGTCGGCCAGGGCGCGCTGCTGGAAGCGCTGGGCATCGCGGCGCGGGCCGCCAGCCTGGCCGCCCGCCATCCCGCCGAGGCCCCGGCGCTCAAGGCGGCGCTGGCGCGGCTGACCGGGGACGATGGCATGGGCCGGCTGTTCAAGGCCCTGGCCTTCCTGCCGCGCGCCGCCCATATGGCCCCCGGCTTTGCGGGAGCGGCCGATGCTGCGGCATGAGGCGGCGAACCTGGCGGCGGCGGCGGGCATACGCCACGGCTTTTTCGGCCGGGACGGCGGCGTCTCCACCGGGCTTTACGCCAGCCTGAATTGCGGGCCGGGCAGCCGCGACGATCCCGCCGCCGTGGCGCAGAACCGCGCCCGCGCCGCGGCGGCGCTGGCGCCGGGTGCGCAACTTGTGACCCTGTCCCAGATTCACAGCCCTTTCGTCCATCTGGTCGGGCCCGACTGGGACGCCGCCCGCCATCCCGAGGGCGATGGCCTGGTCACGACCGCGCCCGGCCTGGCGCTGGGCGTGCTGACGGCCGATTGCGCCCCGGTGCTGTTCGCGGATGCGCAGGCGCGCGTCATCGGCGCCGCCCATGCCGGCTGGAAAGGCGCCTTCGGCGGGGTGCTGGAAGCAACCGTGGCGGCGATGGAAAGCCTGGGGGCGCGGCGGGAGCATATCCACGCCGCCATCGGTCCGTGCATCAGCGCCGCCAATTACGAGGTCGGCGCCGAGTTCCTCGCCCGCTTCCTGGATGCCGATCCGGCCAATGCCCGTTTTTTCAAACAGGGCAAGCCGGGACATTGGCACTTCAATCTGGGAGCTTTCGCCGCCACGAAGCTGGAGGCGACAGGCCTGGCCTCCATCGAGGCGCTGGGACACTGCACCTATCCAGTGGAAAACGGCTTCTTCAGCTTCCGCCGCGCCACCCATGCCGGCGAGGCGGATTATGGCCGGGAAGTCTCGGCTATTCTGCTGACGGAATAAGCACTTCGGATGCGGCGAATTGGGGCTGGCGGCCTTGCCGGGCAAAGGCTAAAAGCCCGTCATCAAATCTTCACCGTGGCCTGGGGCAGCGCATGACGGAGCAGAACGGGACCCGGGGAATGCGCCTGATCTCGGGCAACTCCAATCCGCGCCTGGCCGAGGCCATCGGGCAGTATCTCGGCCTTCCCTACGTCAAGGCGGCGGTGCGGCGCTTCTCCGACATGGAAGTGTTCGTCGAGGTGCAGGAAAATGTCCGCGGCGAGGACATGTTCGTGATCCAGAGCACGAGCTATCCCGCCAACGACAATCTGATGGAATTGCTGATCATGATCGACGCGCTGCGCCGCGCGTCGGCCAGGCGCATCACCGCCGTGATCCCCTATTTCGGCTACGCCCGCCAGGACCGCAAGGTCGGCCCGCGCACGCCGATTTCGGCCAAGCTGGTGGCCAACCTGATCACCGAGGCCGGGGCCAACCGGGTGCTGACGGTCGATCTGCATGCCGGGCAGATCCAGGGCTTTTTCGACATTCCCACCGACAATCTCTTCGCCCTGCCGGTGTTCCATCGCGACATCAAGGACTATCTGGGCGACAAGCCGCTGATGGTGATCTCGCCGGACGTGGGCGGCGTCCTGCGCGCCCGCAGCCTGGCCAAGCGGCTGGGCACCGATCTGGCCATCGTCGACAAGCGCCGCGAACGGGCGGGCGAATCCGAGGTGATGAACATCATCGGCGATGTCGAGGGCCAGGCCTGCATCCTGGTGGACGACATTGTCGATTCCGGCGGCACGCTGTGCAACGCCGCCGAGGCGCTGCTGAAGAACGGCGCCACCGAAGTCTATGCCTATGTCGTGCACGGCGTGCTGTCCGGCGGCGCGGTGGCGCGGATCCGCAAGTCCAAGCTCAAATCGCTGGTGGTCACCGATTCCATCGCCCATGGCGAGGAAGTGCGCAACTGCCCCAACATCCGCACCCTTTCCATCGCGCCGCTGATCGGCGAGGCGATGCGCCGGATCAACAGCGAAGAGTCGGTGTCGAGCCTGTTCGACTAGGCCCTTTCCCCCTTTGCGCGAAGCGCTAAAAGGGGGAGATGCCGGTCCATAGCGACAGCGTATGGACGGCCCTCGGGCCAGCGAAGGCAGAGGGGGTTAAGAAAAAGCCCCCAGCACCGCGCCCTCGATCACCAGGACGCCGATCCAGTGCGACCCGTCAATCAGCGACAGCGAGGCTTTACGGCCGGGAAAGGCGTTGTTGATCACCACCGTGGGCAGGATGATGCCGGCGCCGATCAGTGCGCCCATATGCGCGCCCCACATCCAGCCCACCACGCTCAGACGCGCCAGGATCCAGGACAGCGCCGCGGCCATCACCAGCTCGCCCAGAAAGCAGATCGCCAGCGGCGCGGCGGGCATCTTCCTGCCCTTGCACGCCTCCGGATCGAGGCCCTGGGCGCGCTGATACTGCTTGCCCAGCGCGATGTACCAGATAGAGCCGAAAATGAAGGCGGCGACCGCCGCCGCCAGCAGGCCGAGATATTCCATGGTTGTGCCCCCCTGTTTGCGCCCCCATCCTAGCAGAGCGGGCGGACGTCAGGGAGCAGGCGCGGGCGCCTTGGGCCGGGGCACGGGGCCGAAATAGACGGTGAGATAGGTCAGCACCGTGTCGTAATCGCTGTCGCTGATCGTCATGCCGAAATTGATCATGTTCTGGATCGTGGTTTCCCACGCGCCCTGCGTACGCCGGATGCCGAGAAAGCTTTCGACGCCATGGCAACCGCCGCAGGCCTTCGCGGTTTCGTCGCGGCCGGGGCCCGCCGGCAGCCCATCCTGCGCGGCGGCGGGACGCAGCCAGACCCCGGCAGCCAGAGCCAGCAGCAGCAGCAGAGGGATCGCAGGGCGCGCGCGCATGCGGCGTTCTTAGCATCCCTGCCGCAGGGCCGGTTGTCTTCGCGGGGTGCTTCGGCTACACACCCCCCGTCTTTTCGGGGCGCCCTTCGGCGCCTGGGAACCAGAGGATCGGAAAAATGACGCAGATTCAAGAACTTGCTGTTGAGCCGCGCGCTCATAAGGGCAAGGGCCCGTCTTATCAGGCCCGCCAGAAGGGCCTGGTTCCGGCCATCGTCTATGGCGGCACGGACGCCCCCGAAACCATCGCCGTGGACGCCCATCTGCTGGGCCGCCAGATCGAGAAGGGCGACTTCCTCACCACCCTGCTGCTGCTGAACGGCGGCGGCAAGAAGACCCGCGTCATCCCGCGCCAGGTACAGCTCGACCCGGTTTCGGACCGTCCGGTGCATGTCGACTTCATGCGCCTGGCCGAAGGCGCCAGCCTGCGCATCGCCATTCCCGTCCACTTCAAGGGCCAGGGCGAATCCCCCGGCCTGAAGAAGGGCGGCGTGCTGAACGTGGTGCGCCATGAGATCGAGATGATCTGTCCTGCCGACAGGATTCCGCGCGAGATCCTGGTGGACATCTCCGCCCTGGACATCGCCGAGGTGATGCACATCTCCGCCGTCACCCTGCCCGAGGGCGCCAAGCCGGTGATCCGCGGCCGCGACTTCACCGTCTGCTCCATCGTCGCCTCGACCACGGTGCGCGAAGAGCAGAAGGCCGCTGCAGCCGCAGCCGCCGCCGCGCTCGCCGCACCCGTCGTGGAAGCCGCCGAGGGCGCCGAAGGCGCCGCCGCACCGGCTGCCGGCGCCGCTCCGGCGGCCGGCGCCGCCGCCGCCGCACCGGGCAAGGACGCCAAACCCGCCGCCCCGGCGAAGAAGTAAGCCGAGGCCGTGGCCGACACGGCTTTGCTCATCGCAGGCCTGGGAAATCCGGGATCGCAATATGCGAAGAACCGGCACAATGCCGGCTTCATCATCGTGGACGAGCTTCACGCCGCGCACCGCTTCGGCCCCTGGAAGGCGAAGTTCGAAGGCTTGCTGTCGGAAGGCAAGCTGGCCGGGCGCAAGACGTATCTGCTCAAGCCCCAGACCTTCATGAACGAAAGCGGCCACAGCGTCGGGCCGGCGCTGCACTTCTTCAAGCTGCCGCTTTCCGCCCTGGTGGTGATCCATGACGAGATCGACCTCGCCGCCGGCAAGGTCAAGGTGAAGACCGGCGGCGGCGATGCCGGGCAGAACGGGTTGCGCTCCATCACCATGGCGGTTGGCCCGGACTATCGCCGGGTGCGGCTTGGCGTCGGCCATCCCGGCGAGAAGGAGATGGTGACGCGCCATGTGCTGGCCAATTTCACCCGGGACGACATTGTCTGGCTGAAACCGCTGGTGATGGCGATGGTGGAAGCCGCGCCGCTGCTGGCGAAGGATGACGACGCCGGATTCATGAGCAAGGTGGCATTGCTGATCCAGCCGCCCAAACCGAAGAAAGACAAGAGCTGATGGGTTTCAAATGCGGCATCGTGGGCCTGCCCAATGTCGGCAAGTCCACCCTGTTCAACGCCCTCACCCAGACGGCGGCGGCGCAGGCGGCCAATTATCCCTTCTGCACCATCGAGCCCAATGTCGGCGATGTGGCGGTGCCCGATCCGCGGCTGGAAACCCTGGCCAGGATCGCCGGCAGCGCCGAGATCATTCCCACCCGCATCACGTTCGTGGACATCGCCGGGCTGGTGCGCGGCGCCTCCAAGGGCGAAGGGCTGGGCAACCAGTTCCTCGCCAATATCCGCGAGGTCGATGCCGTGGTGCATGTGCTGCGCTGCTTCGAGGATGACGACATCACCCATGTCGAGAACAGGATCGATCCCATCGCCGACGCCGAGACGGTGGAAACCGAACTGATGCTGGCCGACCTGGAGTCGCTGGAGAAGCGGGTCAAGCCGCTGGAGAAGAAGGCCAACAGCGGCGAGAAGGAAGCGAAAGAGGCGCTGGCGCTGATGAACAAGGCGCTGGTGCTGCTGCGCGAAGGCAAGCCGGCGCGGGTCGCCGAGCTGACGGCGGAAGAGCGCGCGCCCTATGCGCAGCTTGGCCTGATGACGGCCAAGCCGGTGCTGTATGTGCTGAATGTCGAGGAAGCCTCGGCCGCCAAGGGCAATGCGATTTCGGCCCGCGCCGAGGCGATGGCGAAAACCCAGGGCGCCAGGTCAGTCGTGATCAGCGCCAAGATCGAGGAAGAGATCGCCCAGATGGCGGCGGGCGACCGCAAGGATTTTCTGGATTCCTTGGGATTGGCAGAGCCCGGCCTCAATCGCCTGATCCGTGCCGGCTACGACCTGCTCGGCCTGCTCACCTTTTTCACCGTGGGGCCCAAGGAAGCCCGCGCCTGGACGGTGACGCGCGGCGCCAAGGCGCCGCAGGGGGCGGGCGTGATCCATACCGATTTCGAGCTGGGCTTCATCCGCGCCGAAACCATCGCCTATGACGATTATGTCGCGGGCAAGGGCGAGGCGGGGGCGCGCGAGGCGGGCAAGTTCCGGCTGGAAGGCAAGGACTACACCGTCGCCGACGGCGACGTGATGCATTTCCGGTTCAATACCTAGTTCTTCAAGAACCGGTGCGCCCCGGGGATGTTGGTGTAGCCGCCATAGACGGTGCCGTCATCGGCCACGGCGACGCCTTCCTCCGTGCCCTGCTCGGGCCAGGGGATATTCCCGAAGATCTTGCCGTCGCTGACCTTGGCCATGCGGATGCCGGGCGAGAAGGCGGTGGTGGCGGGATTGGACGTCGAGTCCGCGACATAGAGAATGTCGTTCTTGTCGACAAAGACGCCGCTGGGCTGGCCGAACTGGGTCCAGACGTCCAGCAGCTTGCCATTCTGGTCGAAGCGCTTCACCGCCCGGTTGCCGCGGTCGGCGACATAGAGCCGGCCTTCCTTGTCCATCGCCAACCCATGCGGCGGACTGAAATCCTCCGGTCTGTTGCCCTTCTGGCCCCACATGGTGATGAACTTCCAATTGCGGTCGTATTTCAGCATGCGGAAATTGCCGTCGGGATCGTGTCCGTCGGCGACGAAGATGTCGCCACCCGGCGCCTGCAGCACGTCGGAGACTTCGTTGTAGTTATAAGGATCGGTGGCCGCGCCGCGCACCCCGTCGGTGCCGTGGGTTTCCAGCAGCTTGCCGTCAGGATCGAAGATGCGGATGGTGTCGCCCACGACATGATTCTTGGTGACGCCGTCCACCACCCAGATATGGTCGTTCCTGTCGATGAAGATGCCGTGCGGATAATGGAACATGCCGGCGCCGAAGGCCTTGAGCAGCTTGCCATGCTCGTCAAAGTGCATGATCGGTTTCATTTCGGGATGCTGGACGCAATCATCGTCGCGCGTGCCGCTGCAGCGCTCGAAGACCCAGACGCTCTTGCCGTCCCTGTCGATGTCGATGGCGGAAACCGCGCCCCATTTGCGCCCGCCTTCCGGCTGCGCCCAGTCATTCTGCACATGATAGGGCGCGGCGGGCATCACCACCTGGGGCGGCGGCGGACCGGCCGGGCCGCGCCCACGCCCGCCACGCCCGGCAGCCGGGGCGTCATCGTCCTGGGCGAAGGCAGGTAGCGCCAGCAGCAGCGCGGCGGCGGCAAACGCGGTCTTCAAGCGCATGGCGGCCTCAGTTCTTCGCGAACTTGCGGAAGTTCTGCGTGTTGGTGAAGCCGGCATAGATGTTGCCGGCATCGTCGGTCACCACCGCCTCGATGGCGTTGTATTCGCCCCAGGGAATGAAGCCGATCACCTTGCCGTCCGAAACCTTGCCCCAGCGGATGCCGTTCTTGAAACCGGGATTGGCGGTTTCGTTCGACAGCGAGTCGGCGACATAGATATTGTCATTCTTGTCGATATAGACGCCGCTGGGCCGGCCGAACTGCTTCCATTCCGCCAGATACTTGCCGTTCTGGTCGAAAATCTGGATGCGGTTGTTGGAGCGGTCGGCGACATAGAGCCGGCCTTCCTTGTCCATGGCGAAGCCGTGCGGCGGGTTGAACTCGCCCGGGCCGCTGCCGACCTTGCCCCACTGCATGATGAACTTGCCGTTCCGGTCGTATTTCAGCACGCGGTCATTGGTGCGCTGATCATGGCCGTCGCCAACAAAGATCGAGCCGTCGGGCGCGACGATGACGTCGGAGACGGCGTTGAAATGGCCGGTATCGGTGCCGGCGACGCCGAACTCGCCCAGGGTCATCAGCAGCTTGCCGTTCTGGTCATACTTGCGCACCACATCGCCGGCCTTGCCGCTCTTGGCCAGGCCGTCGGCGATCCAGATATTGTCCTGGGCGTCGACATAGATGCCGTGGGGATAGACGATGGTGCCATGGCCAAAGCTTTTCACCAGCTTGCCAGTCTGGTCGAATTTCAGGATCGGGTCATCGTCGGGATGGCTGACGCAGCCGTCATCGGCGCTTTCGCAGCGGTCGAAGACCCAGACGCTCTTGCCGTCGCGGTCGATGTCGATGCCGGAGATGCCGCCCCATTTGCGGCCGCCCGGCAGCTTCGCCCAGCCCACCACTTCGTGATAGCCGAAGTCGGGAAAGGCGTTGTGATCCGCGTCGGGCGGCGGCATGGCCGGGGCGGGCGGCGCGGCGCCTTGCGCCAGGGCCAGGATGGTGGATGCCAGAAGTGCCGCGCCGATGGCGCCGAAAAGCCGCGATGTCATAGATCCTCCCTGTCCGCCCTGTGCCGGGGGTACTGGGGAAAGCCTATCGCATCTGTAAACGCTTACAAGTGAGAACCCGGCGCGCGAAGCGCGTGAGTGGGTTGCCTAGCGGCAGCGTAGGCAACGGGGACCTGCGAAAGGGTGCGAACGCCGCGAGCCTGGGCGAGCGGCCGCGGCCGCTTAGCGCAAACTTGCCTCGATATTGCCGCCGTCAACGGTGACGACCGCCGCCGTGGTCTTGTTCGCGGTGGCGAGATAGACAAAAGCCTCGGCCACGTCGCCGGCCGTGACCTCCCGCTTCAGAAGATTGCCGGCCATGTAATCCGCCTCGGAGACGCCGCGGGCGGCCGAGCGCTTGGCCACCATTTCTCCCGTCAGCAGCCCGGTACGGATGCGGTCTGCATTCACCGCGTTGGACCGGATGCCGTCCGCACCGTGATCCAGGGCGTATTGCTTGACCAGGAACAGGGTCGCCGCCTTGGGCAGGCCATAGGGCCCGAAATCCCTGCCCGGATTCACCGCCTGCTTGGAGGTGTTGAACAGCAGGCAGCCGAAAGTTCCCTGCGCCTTCATGATGCGCACCGCGTTCTGTGCCACCGACTGGTGCGCCCAGAAATTGAGCTCGAAGGATTTGCGCAAGGTCTCGTCATCCACCGTGCCGATGGCGCCCTGCCAGGCCGCGCCGGCGTTGGAGACCACGATGTCCACGCCGCCAAAGGCCGACGCCACGGCGTCGAACGCCGCCTTGACGCTGGCGGCGTCGGTGACGTCGCAGGCCACCGCCAGCGCCTTGCCGCCGATCTTTTTTGCCACGGCCTTCGCCGCATCGGGATCGCGATCCAGGATGGCGACTTCCGCCCCCTGTTTGGCCATCGCCGCCGCCGTGGCGGCGCCGATGCCGCTGCCGCCGCCGGTGACCACCGCCACCTGGCGGGCCAGGGCCTTCTCGGCCGACTTGCCCAGCTTGGCCTGTTCCAGCGACCAGTATTCGACTTCGAACATGTCGTATTCGCTGATGCATTTGTATTCGCCGATGGCCTCGGCGTCGGTGATCACCTGCACCGTGTTCTCGGCGATGTCAGCGGCGATGGCGGCGTCCTTGGCGGATGCGCCGACACCGAACAGGCCCAGGCCCGGCACCAGGATGACGCGCGGCAACGGGTCGAGCTCCTTCTTTTTGTCAGGGCTCTTTTCGTTGTTGCGGGCAAAATAGGCGTGATAGTGCGAAACATAGGCCTGGACCGCCGCTTTCACCTCGGCAGCCCAGGCGTCCAGCTTGCCGGCTTCCGGCGCCGGCACCAGCAGCGGCCAGTTCTTGGTGCGGATGGTGTGATCCGGCGTCACCACGCCGACCTGGCTGTAGCGCGCCACATCCTTGCCGTTCACATAGGCGAGGATTTTCTCATTGTTGCGGAAATCCAGAATCTGCCGCGTGGCCGTGCCGGCCATGGCGTCCTTCTGGATCGCCACCGCCCCGCGCAGGATGGGCGCGATCTGCGGCAGCGTCGCCAGCGATTTCGGCAGCGAGGCCTGCGCCAGCGCCTTGCGCTGACGCTTGAGGCGTTCCTCCGCCAGGGTGACGAACTCGATCATGCGGCCATAGGCCTGTTCCGCCGTCTCGCCCATGCTGAAAATGCCGTGCTGCAGCAGCACCAGGCCCTCGGCCTTGGGATGCTTGTCGAAGACGTCCGCAACGGCCTTGGCCAGGGCGAAGCCGGGAATGGTGTAGGGAACATACGCCACGCGGTCGCCATAGACCTCGCGCACCACCGCCTCGCCATCGGGCTGGTCGGTCAGCGCCAGCACCGCCGTCGAATGCACATGGTCGATGAATTTGTGCGGCAGGAAGGCGTGCAGCAGCGTCTCCACCGACGGATTGGGCGAGGTGGAATCCAGCAGATTGATGCGCTGGTAGTTGACCATGTCCTCGTCGGAGAGCCTGGCCAGCTTGCGCAGCTTGCGCAGGGGTTCCAGCTTCACCGCAGGCAGGCCGGCGGGTTCGATCTCGCCCATGTCCCAGCCCGAGCCCTTGATGTGGATCACTTCCACATCCTCGCCCAACATGTCCTTCGCCCTGGTCTTGACCGAGGTATTGCCGCCGCCATGCAGCACCAGCGAAGGATCGCGGCCCAGCAGGCGGGTGGTGTAGGTGCGTTCGGCCAGGTCGGCGTTGACGCCCTTGGGCGCGTAGTCGCTGACATACTTCTTCGCCTCGTCGGCGGACCATTTGCTCTGCATCGACGTGAAAGCCCTACTTCTCTTCCGGAAACAGGCCCCTTAAGCCCTCAGGGGTGGCGGCGCAAGTGCCGCGTTCGGTGATGAAGCCGGTGACCAGCCGCGCCGGCGTCACGTCAAAGCCGGGGTTGGCGGCGGGACTGCCGGGGGCGGCGATTTCCACCATTGTCACCGAACCGTCAGGAAGCCGGCCGGCCATTTTCAGCACTTCATCCTGGCTGCGTTCCTCGATGGGAATGTCGCGGCCGGATTCCAGCGTCCAGTCGATGGTGGAAGACGGCAGGGCGACATAAAAAGGAATGCCGTTGTCCCTGGCCGCCAGCGCCTTCAGGTAAGTGCCGATCTTGTTGGCGACGTCGCCATTGGCGGTGACGCGGTCGGTGCCGACGATCACCAGGTCCACCTGCCCCGCCTGCATGAAATGCCCGCCGGCATTGTCCACCAGGATGGTGTGCGGCACGCCATGGCTGCCCAGCTCGAAAGCGGTGAGCGAGGCGCCCTGGTTGCGGGGACGGGTCTCATCCACCCAGACATGCAGTTTGATGCCGGCGTCATGGGCCATGTAGACCGGCGCCAGCGCCGTGCCGTAATCCACCGTCGCCAGCCAGCCGGCATTGCAATGGGTGAGGATGTTGACGGTCTGGCCCTTTTTCGCTTCCGCGATCTTCTCGATGAGCTTGAGGCCGTTGAAGCCGATGGCCTCGCTCATCGCCACATCCTCGTCGGCGATTCTTCCGGCTTCGGCCCAGGCCAGGTGAACGCGCTTGCCGTGCGGCTGGTTGAGCAGGGCGCCGCGCATCCGCCACAGCGCCCATTTCAGGTTGATCGCGGTGGGACGGGTTTGCGCCAGCATCTCGACGGCCGCGTTGATGGCGCCGTCGCTGGCGTCCTCGCGCACCGAAAGCGCCAGGCCATAGGCGCCGACCGCGCCGATCAGCGGCGCGCCGCGGGTCTTCATGCTCTTGATCGCGTCCGCCGCGTCTTCCGCCGAATGCAGCGTCAGGGTGACAAATTCATGCGGCAGGCGGGTCTGGTCAATGATGCCGAAGGCATCCTCGCCGATGGGCCAGACCGAGCGGTAGTGGGCGCCGTTGATTTTCATGGGGCTGTCGGGACCGTGGCTTTCATCGAGGGGTATTCCGCGAACTTCGCATACCACTGCGCCAATCTGGGGCGTCCGGCCCGCCAATCAAGGTCAGCCGCCAGCCGGAAATCGAGATAGCCCAGGGCGCAGCCCACCGTGATCTCGCCGATGGTGGGGTCCGCCGCGAACGTCACCCGCTCCAGCGCATCCAGCGCCGTGGCGATGGAACCGAGCTGGTACTGGACGATCTCGCCGCTGCGATGTTCCGGCTGCCGCAGGCGTTCCTCATAGACCCGCGCCAGCGACGTCTCCATGATGCCGTCGCCCAGCGCCTGCAGCACCAGCGATTTCCAGCGGCCGGAATTCTGGCGGAAGATGTTGTTGCCGGGAAAGAACTTCCCGCCGCCATGATGGTTGAGGTACTCGCAGATCACCGGAGAGTCGAACAGCACCGAGCCGTCATTCAGCGCCAGGGCCGGAATCTTGCCCAGGGGGTTGACCTTGCGGAATTCCATGTTGCCGCGCGCGCTGATATTCTCGATATCGACCTTCAGGCCCAGCTCGTGGATGATCACCCGCGCCTTGCGGGCGAAGGGCGAGGCGGGGTTGCTGTAGAGCTTCATGATTTCCTTGCCTCCTCACCCTTCGACAAGCTCAGGGTGAGGATATCAATAAAACCCTCATGTTGAGCCGGTCGAAGCATGAGGGTCATGGCGCTCAGTGTCCCTCGAACGCCACCAGCGCATGCACCTTGTGCCCGCTGGCGCGCAGGCGGTCGGCCCCACCCAGTTCCGGCAGATCGATGACAAAGGAACAGCCGATGATCTTCGCGCCGGCCCGTTCCATCAGACGGATGCCGGCCAGCGCCGTGCCGCCGGTGGCGATCAGGTCATCGACCAGAAGAACATGGTCGCCTTTGCCGATGGCGTCGGTGTGAATCTCAACCCGGTCCTGGCCATATTCCAGGGCGTAATCCTCGCCCAGCACGGTGAAGGGCAGCTTGCCTTTCTTGCGGATGGGCACGAAGCCGGTGGAAAGCTGGTGCGCCACCGCCCCGCCCAGGATGAAGCCGCGCGCTTCCAGCCCCGCCACCTTGTCCACCCTGACGCCGGCATAGGGCTGCACCATCTCGTCCACCGCGCGGCGGAAGGCGCGCGGATTGCCCAGCAGGGTGGTGATGTCGCGGAACATGATCCCCGGCTTGGGATAGTCCGGAATGGTGCGAATGACGTCCTTGAAGTCCATGGTCATTTCCTCAGAACCCGCCCCGCCACCGCGTCCAGCTTCGCCATCAGGGCGGGATCGCGCTTGTCCGGCGCCGTCATCACCGCCATGTCCAGCATGGTCTCGACCCCCAGCGGGCAGGCGATGCGCTCCGGCCCGAGCTTCGCCGCCACGGCGGCGATCAGCTTCCTGGCATTGGCGCCATTGCCCTTCATCACCTTGACCACGGCATCCACCGTCACGGAATCGTGGCCGGGATGCCAGCAGTCGTAATCCGTCACCATCGCCACAATGGCGTAGGGCAGCTCGGCCTCGCGCGCCAGCTTGGCTTCCGGCATCGCCGTCATGCCGATCACCGAACAGCCCCAGGAACGGTAGAGCTCGCTTTCCGCCATGGTGGAGAATTGCGGCCCCTCGATGCAGATATACGAACCGCCCTGGTCATGGCTGATCTTCTGTTCCCGCGCCGCAAGAGTGAGCGCATCGGAAAGGCGCGGGCAGACCGGATGGGCCATCGGCACATGGGCGACAAAGCCGGGACCGAAGAAGCTTTTCTCGCGGGCGAAGGTGCGGTCGATGAACTGGTCGGCCATCAGGAACGTGCCGGGCGGCAATTCCTCCTTCAGCGAGCCGCAGGCCGAAACCGAGATCAAGTCGGTGACGCCGATGCGCTTCAGGGCGTCGATATTGGCGCGGTAGTTGATGCTGGAAGGGGTCTGGACATGGCCGCGTCCGTGGCGCGGCAGGAAGACCATGTCCACGCCCTGCAGCGTGCCGGTGAGAAGCTGGTCGGAGGGCTGAC
>Ga0265313_10001957_pt1 | contig 18633 bp, 14 predicted proteins | sample 4123metaG_FD_203122 | JGI IMG/M metagenome (GOLD analysis project Ga0265313, IMG submission 203122) | Rhizosphere microbial communities from Carex aquatilis grown in University of Washington, Seatle, WA, United States - 4-1-23 metaG | ecosystem: Host-associated > Plants > Roots > Rhizosphere >...
TGTTTCGCGCCCTCTCAATTTCGGATTCAACGTTCGCGGCGATCTCTACTATCCTGCGAACACCGCGCCTAACACCAAACTGCCGGTCGTCATCTGGCTTCACGGATACAGCTATTCGCTGGGATACATGTGGGTCTATCACAACGATCTTCATCCGATTCTGGCGCTGGTGCAGGCGGGTTACGCGGTCTTGGCCTACGATCAAAGCGGGTTCGGCAGCCGCATGGGGGAGACGGCTGCGTTTTACGATCGCTATCCGCATTGGTCGCAGATGGGCCGCATGGTGGAGGACGCGCGAGCGGCGATGGATGCTCTGGAAAAAGATAGCTTGATCGATCCGCAGCGCATGTACATGTTCGGGTATTCGATAGGGGGAACCGTGGGACTCTATGCGGCGGCACTGGATCCCCGCGTCGCGGGGCTGGTCTCGATCAGCGGGTTCACGCCGATGCGTACGGACACAATGGATCGCGGCACGGGCGGCGTGGCGCGTTATAGCCAGGAACGTGGACTCATTCCGCGCCTCGGTTTCTTCGTGGGACACGAAGCTCAGATTCCTTATGACTTCGACGAGCTGATTGGCACCGTGGCTCCGCGGCCCGCGATGATCGTCGAGCCGCAGCTAGATCGTGACGGCAATCCCGCTGATGTTCATGCCGCAATCGATCGAGCGAAAGCGGCGTACACTCTCCACGGCGCGTCCGCAAGCTTGGCTCTTTCCGAACCTTGGGACTATACTCGCTTACCAAATTCGACCCAGGACGAAATCATCCGCTGGATGCGGACGAATTTTCGATAAAGATTTATTTGCCGAGTAGGCCCCGGCCTCTGAGCCAATTGGTCAGCAGCGCAGGCCAGAGGCTCAGCGCGGGATCTCCCAGGTCGAGTCCTACGCCGTGCGGACCATTTTCAAAAATGTGCATCTCCGCCGGGACTTTGGCTTGCCGTAACGCAAGGTAAAACCGGATGGTGTTTTCAGCAGGGACCGCCGTGTCCGCGTTCGTGCTGAATAGAAACGTCGGCGGTGTTTTGGCGGTGACGTGAAGATCCGCGGATAGTTCCTGAAGCAGAGCCGGCGCGGGATTGTCGCCGAGCAAGCTCCTCACGGAACCCGCGTGGGCGATGGCCGGATCGGTGGAAATCACAGGATAAGCCAGGATCAGAAAATCGGGACGGCTGCCGACGCGGTCTACTTCATCGGGAGCGCTCGCGTTGCCATCGTCAAAGCGGGTTCCGGCGGTCGCGGCCAGATGTCCGCCGGCGGAAAATCCCATCATGCCGATGCAATCCGGCACGACTCCGAATTGCATGGCTCGGGAACGCACCAGGCGGATAGCGCGCTGCGCGTCGCCCAGTTCGATCGGATGGTGATAGCGCGGGCCGAGTCGATATTTCAATACGAACGCCGTGACGCCCATGGCGTTGAACCAAGAGGCGATCTGGCGGCCTTCTTTGTCCATGGATAGATTCGTGTAACCGCCGCCGGGCGCGACGATGACCGACGTCACACCGTTCGGTCGTGCTGCCGCGCGGAAGACCGTGAGCGTCGGCCGATCCGCATCAGCATCGCCGAGCGCCCCGGGAGCGCGATTCTCCCAGAGCGGAATCGTCTCCGGCGTCTGAGCCAGCGCGAGACCGGTGGCCAATAGGAACGCGATCGACAGGAGCTTCATTTCGTGGACCTCACTCGAAGGGCAACGGCTCGCCCGTTTTTCGCGCCAGCACGCGAACGGCCTGCCCTTTGGATTGGAAAACGTAGCCCGCGGCGATCCGGAATTGTTCCTTGTTGATGATCGCGCCAGTCGCGTCCTGGGGGTTGATGATGGTGACCGGACGCGGCGAGATAGCCATCACTAAATTACCCACATCGTACTTACGCAGCACTCCCGGAATCATGGCCTCGGATATATTGCGGTGCAGCGGTTGATCCAGCACCATGCGATAACTGGCCAGAGTGTTTTCGACTATCACGCTCCGGATGCGCGAATCCAGGGCCGCAGCGTGAAGCGCGACGATGCCGAGCGGCCCGTTGCCATAGATCGCAATCCTGGAAGGATCAACGTCCGCACGCAAAGCGAGCGAATCTACGGCGTGGATGGCGTCGTCGATTTGTATCCCGACAATCGTCTTCCCCACGAGGAATGCTCTCAGCGACAGCAGATTGAAACTTCCGAGATATGGCGATTTCAGACCTTCGGTGCCAGGAGGCGCGGGGGTCGGTTGGAGGGCCACAATGACCCACCCGGATTTAGCCATTCGATCGAGCTCCGGGGCGGCGTGCTCGGGCGAGTCGAGCATGAGGATTGCGGGCTTACGCGCGACGCCGGTCTTCGGGACATCGGTTCCGGGCATGGCAGAGGCTCCCGTCATCTCCCGTATGTCTTGCGGCGACGCTGGTTGTGGCGGAAGGTCCGGCGCGTGAGCGCGAACTATCGACGCGACTGTTTCGCCGCCGATCGAAGTAGAAACTTGACCAGTGGGAGTAACCAGCAGGTCTTCGGCCCGCGGCGGCCGTTCAGGCGTGAACGCCGCATCGCCAGCCGGCGCGCCCTTCAAATGATGCAGAAAGAATCCCAGGATCGCCGGAGAAATCGGGCCAAGGTTACCGTGGCCGCCTGGACCAGTGATCCATTTAATCTGGTCTTCAGCGCCGTAGATTCCGTAGATCCGCTTCGCTTCATCGTACGTATGGCGGGCGCCCTCGAACGGGAACATGTCATTGGTCGTCGAGATGATCGCGTACGGCTTGGGCGCAAACGTTTGGTAATAATATAGTTGACAGACTGACTACCGGAAACCGATGCATCGAGTGATCAGGCTAGCCGTCCTGATTCTCAGGAGGAACATCGAGAATCGTCTAGCCATGGTCCAATGTCTCTTCATCACGACCACAATCACGCCATAGAGATCACCTTCTAGATGTCCGGGCGACGGGTGAGTTATGTCAACATTTCTTCCGATCTTGCTACACCACTGCCCGTTCCAATGCTGACGCGCCGCGTGTGTTGGCGTGCCAGCCCAATCCGCATATATCGCGATCTTTTGGAAGCCCTTTTCGCGGTGGGTACCGGAGCAGAACGCGTATCCCGTTTGCGAGAATGCGTCCACAAAGTTTTCCACTGTCACTTCAAAGGGCAGATTTGCAGGCCAGTGCGCGTTAGGATCATCAACGGGCCACCACCAATTCCGGCAATCTCCGATAGCGAAAGCGATGCAACTGTATTGACGGGTCTGATCGCTCTTCCTCTTGTAGCTTTCCCCCAGTAGCGGGAAATCCGTCGGCCAGTCTTGCGCGTATCGGGGCGGCATTCGAGCGTGACGTGCTAGATATGACCGCGCCGCTTACCCCACTCCAGCCAATCCTTCCGTACTTTCGCGGCATTTCCTACATGCTTGGGCTGGACGGGGTTTTCTCCGGTAAGCGCATGAAGAGCGGAAGCCCAATAGCCGTCGTGATCACGTAGATCCTGTAGGATCAGCGGAACGATGGTGTCGCTGCGCCTCCCAAGTTCGATGATCCGTTGATAGGAAGGGTCCGAAAGAATCGCAGTAAGCGATGAGACGTTTTCTGTGGCTCTTTTCCACCGACTCACGAGAGTGACGAATTCCCTTCCGAGTGGAATGAGGGCCTGTATGGGCAGCACAGCATCCGCTGACCTAACAATATCTGCTCTTTCTATTCGGTCGCGTGAGGGTGAATGCCACGAGTCCGCATCATGCCACTCCCATGATTCGGTTTCTGGATCGCAATAGGTTGCCATTTGTTAACCCCGCTTAGTGATCACGAATGATCAAACTCCTTGAGGCCAGTATCGGCGATCAGGTTATGGAGCGAAGATTCTTTGTCTTCAGCTCTCTGGAGGGCTTTCTTTATTTCGGCAACGTCACTGCCACTGAGCGCCACATAAAACTCCTTGTGCTCGCCGTACTCGTGGTATCCGAGCTTCAAGGTGTGTCCTACGATAACTCGCGTAGGCTTCTGATGCACATCTGCAAATACCGGTCGCATGTCCGTGATGACCTTCACTTCGCAGAATTCGCGTTCGTGATCGTGTCGCAATCCGAACGCCTTCGATGCCAGCCGTATCGAATCGGTCTGGAGTAGGCGCGAGAGCAGATCAACGAAACGCGGACGCGTGTCTTCTGGAACAGAAAGCGTCTCCTTGCTAGTGGCTCGCATCACTTCCAATACTTGAGCGGCAAGGTCTGCTGGCGGTGTATCGCTATCAACTAGATAGCCAGACAATGAATGTAGCGTCCGAATGACGTTTAGGATTTCCGCACGTTTCCACTGCCTCAGTTGAGCATGGACGCCATCAGTAAAAGCACTGATCTGAGACGAAGGGCGGGTACCGTTGATGGCTGTTAATAGTTCGGCTGAGCGCTTCTCGTCGCTGGCAAGCGCGAGCACTGTAACGAGCCCTGGCTCATATCGTTCTGGTATGCGGGTCAGTGCCATCGGATGTTTCTAAAGAGTGTACCGAAGTTCAGACCACACCGGGGTGGGCATGAGAAAAGCGGCCTACTTCGATCGCCTTACTCTCTTCTTGCTCCGTTTTCTACCCGGAGCGTTCGGATTGTCGTTACGAGGAGACTTTTCTGCTGCTTCTTTCAAAAGCTGGTTAAGTTCTTCCTTGGGCACCATCAGCAGTTTTCGCATCCCGTCCTTAAAACGCTGAAAAGCCGGTGTCGATTCAAACGCGGGAACTGGCACAACTCCATTCTACTGTGATCGCGTCCGCCTGGGCTTTCCTCGTCCTTCCCGCAGTCACGTGGGCGGTCGCATTTCTGATTGCTCGTTCGGCACCTTGCCAATTAATTCTTCCCAGGTAAGCCGTTTCCCGACGATCTGACGCATCACGACGGTGAAACGTTCGGCATCGGTCAGTTTGCGATCATTGAACCGCGCGACCTGCTCACCGAGATAGCGGTGAAGGTGGTATGGTTCCACTGAAACGTACGTACCACGCAGCGCACGCTTTAGAAGGCTCCAGAAGTTCTCTAGGCCGTTCGTGTGGACATTGCCATTCACGTACTCAATCGCGTGATCCACGACCTGATGCGCGAAGGCTGAGTCCAGTCCGTCATAGCTCTTGAGAGCATCCGAATAAAGGGCCGCCTTCGGCTCAACGTGTTCATGTACCAGCGCGTGAAGTTGTTTCTTCTTTCGCTTGTCCACAACGGTGGCGCGAATCTTTCCGCCACGTTCCAGGACGGCAGCGACAATTGCTTTGCCGGTGGGGCCACGATTCGGGCCGATCTTGCGGGCCTTAACATCGGCGTGCATGTTGCGAGCCTTCCCGCCAATGAACGATTCATCAACTTCCACTTCGCCCGCCAACTTAGTGAAGGTACCGCTCTGCATTGCGAGTCGGATTCTCTGAAGCATAAACCACGCCGACTTCTGCGTGACTCCGAGATCCTTTCCTAATTCATAACTGCTAATTCCGTTCTTGCAGTTGATGATTAACCACGTAGCCGGGAGCCACTTCTGTAAAGCAATGGGCGAGTCCTCAAAAATAGTCCCGGTCTTTAGCGAGAACTTAGCGTGATCGTGCTTGCCGTAGCACTTCCACACCCGCTCTTTCTCAATCCAAAATACCTTCTCAGAATTGCAGCGTGGGCACTTCACGATGCCATCGGACCAGCGCAGCGAGAGCATGAACGCCTTGCAGTTCTCGAAGCTATCGAAGTGGATGATTGCCTCTCGTAGACTGTCTGGCGTTTCCATAGACTAAGTATGCCCGAAAACGTCTAGTCTGTCAACTATATTATCGCCAAACGTTTCGACCCAATCGCCGAAGTCCAGACCTTGTTCTATGAAGTGCGGAATACTCTGTTCGGCTTCCTGCACGCCGGTCACCGAGGGAAGGAGCTCCTGAAATGAGGTGATATAACAGGCCACACCTACGGCCTTCAGACGATCGTCCAGCGCCGCAAGATACGCTGTCGATGTTCCGCCGCCGGAACAACCGAAAGCGCCGATCCGATTCGCGTCCACATCCTTTCGGCCGGCCAGATAATCGATGCCTCGCATGCTGTCGTTTATGAAGTAGCGGGCGATGTTCTCGCCGATGAGCATGGTGGGGACGTTCGCTTCACCATGCTCACCCGTCGAGCCACCGATGGTCGACTTGCCGTCGGAACCGAGATACTGAAGCCGTTCGCCTTGGCCCAAAGGGTCAATCGCTAGCGCGACCATCCCGTTGCGCGCGAAGTTCACGCCCCAGGAGTACTGACTCTGCTTTCCGGTCGCCTCATGGCCCGGCGCAAGCAGCACCGCCGGAAACGGACCGCTGCCGATCGCAGGAACATACAGGTTCGCGGTCACCCAGAATCCGGGCAAACTTTCGTAGGCTAGCTTTTCGATGCGAAAACCGTCGCCGGACAGTGTTCCGAATTGCTTTGCGGTTATCGAGCTAGGGTGCTTGGGCAGCCCGCCGATTAAGTCGAGGATTTTGCGGCGGATTAGATCCTTACGCTTCTCCGCATCCGCGCGCGTCTGGACTTTGGCAACTGCTTGTGCACGTTCCGCGAGCTGGACGTTAGCCAACGCGTTGAGGCTCGCAATCAGCTTCTCTCGAGCCGAGTTGTCCGACTGCGCGAAGATCAGCGTTGTGCATAAAAATGTCGCGCATAGAAACAACCCCACCATCGCCCGTCTATTCATAGGAGCCATCTTCCTACTTCAGGACATACGTTGTGGCCGGGGCGGAAATGGGCGCCGATTCCTTGGGTGGCGCAAGTGCCGACGCGCCCTCGATTCCCGTACCCGTTACGTTCACGACGCTGACCAGCGGTCCCGTGAAGCCGGTCACATGAATGTCCCGCAGTTCGGCATTGCGGATATTCGCAAGGCTGATGCCTTTGGCGCAGTTCCCAGTAACATTCGTAAGCTCGAAACCCTCCAAAGGTTTTCGCGAATGAATCCCGGTAATGTCGGCCACCTGCGGGCAATCGTGCAGGCGTATGTTCGAGAATGTGAAGTTCCGGACTCTGGGGATACCTTGGTCGCCGGGCACCGGAACCTCATCCTGAAGGCCGCTGGAGAGTACGTTGCAACGCAGGAATCCGCCCACCGTTCCCGCAACGTCAAGATCGTTGGCAACAATATCCTCGATGAAAGCGCCCCGGCCGACCCGGCTCTTGATATAAATCGCGAAGGTTTGCGCGTGAGTGATTTTGCAGCCCTCAATCCGTACGTTGCGGATACCGCCCGAAGTTTCGCTGCCAATTCCGATGCAGGCGAAAATGGAATCCGCCAACGTGCAGTTGGTAATTTGGATGTCCTCGCAGGTTTGCATCAGCGAGTAAGCTTCGCTTCCCCGTCCGCTCTTGATGGCGATGCAGTCATCGCCCGTCGCGATATCGCAGCCGTCGATGCGGACGTGCTTGCAGGAATCGATATCGATGCCGTCGCCGTTCCCGCCGATCGTGCGGATGGTCAGGTTCCGAATCGAGATGTTTTCGCAGTTGGTGGGATGGATGCACCACATTAACCGGTACTCGGCCGAGAAGCCGTCCATCCGGATATCGCGGCAGCGGATGAATTCTATCAACGCCGGATGGCGAAGCGGGTTCTGTGCGGTGGGCCTTCCGCCGAGTGCTGTGTTGCCGATGATCTTTCCCGGACCAGCGATCCCGATTTGATTCGCATCGATCGCATAGATCAGCCCAACTCGCCCCGGAATCCATTTACCTTCCCAACGGACCTGAGTCACGGGATAGTCGGCGAAATCCGAAGACCCGGCGATGACAGCGTTTTCAGCGAGCCGCAGCGTGGTGCCGGATCGCAGCGCGATTGCCCCGGAGAGATAGGTACCGGCTGGGAACAGAACGTCTCCGCCACCCAACACGCCACGACGGTCGAGCGCTTTTTGTATAGCGGCCGTGTCTTTGGTCGTTCCGTCTCCGGTTGCTCCGAAATCGCGGACGTTCAAGGTCAGGCGTGCAGATGCCGCTGTCGTCTGCGCGGAACCAGGTTCCGTTACGAGCTTCGCCAGGGGAACGGCAAATAGTCCTCTTATGAAGTTACGTCGCGCAAGCGTGAATCGTCGATTAAAAAGTATAGCTCCGGGCTCAAGTGTAGAATGGCTGAGGTGCGCCGACTCGTCGCGATCGCGGTTTTCGGGATTTGTATGGCAGCCATGCAAGGCGCCTCCCTCTGCGATGTGAGCTCATACGGTGCGAAAAACGACGGAAGCACCCGCAGCACCGCCGCGATCCGCGCGGCGATTCAAGCCTGCGCGAAAGCTGGCGGCGGCACCGTCTACTTTCCGGCTGGAACGTACGAGACGGGCGCCATTGAACTGGCCAGCAACATTGTGCTGAACATAGACGCCGGCGCGACGCTGCGCTTCCACACCGATCTCTCGGAGTATCCTCTGGTTCCGGGACGGTCCGAGGGCACCGAAGGGCTCACGCCGGCTCCACTGATCGGCGGGCGCAATCTCCAGAACGTCACGATCACTGGTCGCGGGACGCTCACCACAGATAACGCGGCCTGGGTCCGGACCATGAACAATCCGGATGCGCGAGCCATGTGGACCAGCATCCAGAATCGGCTCGAAAACAAAGAGAAGGTTCCGGAGGCGGATTATCGCACGGCTGCGCTGAGTCTGCGACCCTCTTTCATCCGGCCCATGGACAGCAAGAATATCCTCATCGAAGGGATTCATGTCGTCGGGTCTTCCATGTGGGTGATTCATCTGCTGTATTGCGAGCACGTGGTGGTGCGCAATGTCACGATAGAAACCTATCCCAGCGCCAACGGGGATGGGATCGACATCGATTCGAGCAATGACGTGCGCGTCTCGGATTCGTACTTCGATACGGGCGACGACGCGATCGTGTTGAAGTCCGGCAAGGGCGTGGACGGAAGGCGGGTTGGCCGTCCCACGGAAAACGTGACCATTACCAATTCCACGTTTCACCGAGCTCACGGCGCTGTGGTGATCGGCAGCGAGACCGCGGGAGGCGTGCGCAATGTGGTGGCGAGCAACATCGTTTCGAAAGGCACTGAAATCGGCATTCGCATCAAGAGCGGCCGCAGCCGCGGGGGTGTAGTCGAAAATCTCCGTTTCGATAATTGGGTGATCGATCATCCGCTCAAAGACGGTATTCTCGTGACTAACTACTACGTCAGGATTCCCCAGGAGCCGGTCTCCGAGCGGACCCCGGTGTTCCGCGATATCGCCATCAGCAACGTGACGGTCAGCGGGGCACCCGTGGTGGCGGATATTCAAGGGCTTCCGGAAATGCCGATTGCCGGCCTCCGCATCCACGACCTGATCGGATCGGGCAAACGCGGTGTTCAGGCATTCAATACCAAGGGGCTTGAATTGCATGGCATGAAAGTGGACGCAGAGGAAGGGCCTGCGTTTCTGATTCGAGACTCCTCGGATCTTGAACTGGATCGTGTCGAGACGGATAAAGCGCTCCCGTCAGTGCCCGTGATTCGGTTGGATCGTGTCGCGCGGGCACAGGTTCAGCCCAGCCGTGAGTCGCCCGCCACGGGGACGTTTCTTTCTACCGGACCGTCATCCATCGATTATTGGCAGGGTATCGACAGTCCGGATCGGGAGCGGAAATGAAAGTTCTGCCGGGCGTTTGGATTTTGTGCGTCGCCGCGGGCCTGGCGTCCGGACAAACGGTTTCTGCTCGAGGAGATCGGCGAACTGTGCAAACCGTTGACGGCCGGAAGCTGGAAGGGCGTGTGCTCAACGAGACTTCCTTCGATCTTCAATTGCGCACGGACGACGAAAAGATCCACCTGCTGCGACCAGTGTCGGACCGTTATCGCGAAGTGACGTCGCAGACCGACTGGCCATCTTACAACGGCGGGCTGGACGGCAATCGCTTCACGCGTTTATCTCAGATCACGAAGAGTAACGTTTCGCGCCTCGCGCTCAAGTGGATGTTCACGATGCCCGGTGTGACGCTGGCAGAGACTACGCCCGTGGTCGCCGATGGCATCATGTATGTGACCAGCGCGAACGAGTGCTGGGCGCTGGACGCAGGTACAGGACGGCAGCTGTGGCATTTCCAGCGCTCGAAAACGCTGGGATTAATCGGCAATGCAGCGGGCGGATTTAATCGCGGAGTCGCGCTGGCCGGCGACCGCGTTTTCATGGTGACGGACAATGCGCATATTCTCGCGTTGAACCGGCTCACTGGCGATCTTGCGTGGGAAACGACGATGGCGGATTGGCGCCAGAACTACAATGCGACCTCGGCTCCGCTTGCGGTTGGGAATCTGGTGATCACTGGAACCGCCGGCGGCGAACAGGGCGCGCGAGGCTTTGTCGCCGCCTACGATCAGGCGAGCGGCAAAGAGGTGTGGCGTTTCTGGACGGTGCCGGCCGCGGGCGAGCCGGTATCCGAAACCTGGAAGGGGAAGGGAATCGAGCACCCGTCCGCGGTTGCATGGTTCACCGGCAGCTACGATCCGGAACTCGGATTGGTGTATTGGCCCACGGGAAATCCCGGACCGGATTATAACGACGCCGAACGGGGAGGCGACAACCTGTACTCGTGTTCGATCCTGGCGCTGGATGCCAAGACCGGAAAACTCCAGTGGCACTATCAATTCACCCCGCACGATGTATTCGATTGGGATGCAACTGAGCCGCCTATTCTGGCTGACATGGAGTGGCAGGGGCAACCTCGAAAGCTGCTGCTCCAGGCTAATCGCAACGGATTTTTCTACGTGTTGGATCGCACCAACGGGAAGCTCCTGCTGGCCAAACCGTTCGTCAAGAAGATTACTTGGGCCAAGGAAATCGGGGCTGACGGGCGTCCGGTTCTGAATCCACTGCCGGTCACCTCCGATGGGTTCACGCGGGTCTGTCCCGCTCAGGCGGGCGGGACGAATTGGTATTCGACGGCGTGGGATGCCTCATCAGGATTGTATTTCCTGCAAACCGTCGAGCATTGCGGGCTGTATTCCAAGCGGCCAATCGAATGGGAGGCGGGGAAGGCGTACTTGGGAGGATTCCAGCGAAACGCTCCGGAGGATCCGCCGCAGAAATTTCTTCGCGCGATCAATGTTCGCACAGGCGATATCGCGTGGGAATTTCCGCAGATCGGACCCGGGAGTACGTGGGGAGGCGTGCTGGCGACCGCAGGCGGGTTAGTTTTCTTCTGTGAAGATGGCGGGGCCTTCGCCGCCGTGGACAGCTCGAATGGCAAGCTCCTTTGGCGTCTCCAAACCAATCAGCGCTGGAACGCTTCGCCCATGGCGTATCAGTTTGACGGGCAGCAGTACATCAGCGTGGCGGCGGGCGGAAATATTCTCGCGTTTGCGCTCGGGGAGTAGAAAGCATTGCTAAACCCGTTCAACGAATATAGTTCAGCATTTCCGATCCTGGAGTGTGTTCATATCCTCGGGATCTTTTGCGGTGTGGGGACTGCGGCGTTGGTAAACCTTCGCCTGCTCGGCATCGGGCTGACTCAGAAGAGCGCGGGGCAGCTCTGGAAGGACGTGATGCCCTGGACGCTGGGCGGGCTTACGCTTGCGATTCTTGCCGGGCTCTCACTCTTTTCCATCGACCCGGAGGCGTACTACGTCAATCCCGCGTTTCGTTTGAAGATGCTGTTTCTCCTGCTTGCGATCGCTTTCTATTTCACGATGGTTCGTAAGGCAGCGGCCGCGAATACGGGCGGCGGGATTGTCGCGTGCATCTCACTGGCGCTGTGGGCGGTGGTGCCGTTCGGCGGAATCCTCATCGGATTCATTGGTTCGACGGCATACGCTTATCCGGTCCTCCTGTCAGTCCACATCGTGTCGCTTGTGCTCTTGGGCGGTATGGTCGTGTTGACCGACCTCCGTTGGCTCGGTCTGGGGATGCGTGACTATTCCGTGCGGGATGTAATGGACGGACTACGCGTGCCCAAGCGGATCGCTTTCGGCTTCGCCGCGGTTTCCGGCGTCGTGCTATTTAGCGCCCACGCGGGGCAGTATTCGAGCAATCCCTGGTTCTGGCTAAAAATCGCACTGCTGGTGCTGCTCGCCGCGAACCACCTCCTTTTCAGGCGAACTGCATATGACGATGCAGGCAGATGGAAGCTCACATCCGGTCTTTCGCTGCTTCTGTGGACGGGAGCCATTGTAGCAGCGCGCGGGCCCGCCACCGTCAAGGACATCATGCACTCCATGGTGGACCCCGATGGCGATTTCCTGTTTCATTCGGTCCAAACGATCGTGGATCGGCGCGGCGTCACGGAAATCGCGCCCCACACGGATGCCGAATGGGAGAATGTCCGGGAGCGCCTCATGGTCCTGCTTAGAACGCCAGAGCTACTGCGGGGCCGGAGGGCCGCGCATCCCACGGACCGGTCGAAAAACCCCGAGGTGGAAAGCGAGCCGGAGGACATTCAGAAACTGTTGGACACCGACAGTGCGACCTTCCTTCGCCGCGCACAGGGGCTCCACGATGCGGCTGCCATAACGATGAAGGCGGCGGATGCAAAAGATAAAGACGCTTTACTTCTCGGGCTCGATCGCATCGACAAGGCTTGCGAGAGCTGCCATTTGCGCTACTGGTACCCCAAGGACGAAAGAGCCCACGAAGCTGCGAAGGAGGACGGGATCATTGAATAAAGACTGTGGCCTCGATGTATCATGAGACGATTGTTAGAGCGCACAGGACGCCGCGGCGTTCCGTTGTGCGCGGGTTAGCAAGGAGCCAGGCCAAATGAGACCCAAATTACCCGTTCTTCTGTTCACGTTCATCATGCTCATCGCGCTCGCATGGGTTACCGCGTTCGCTCAACAGCCGCCCGGACCGCCTGGACAGGGCAAGCAAGGGAAGCAGGGGGGACGCAGGCCTCCACCGGTGATTTTAGGACCGCCGGCGGGAGTTGAGCCGTTGCCCATCGATCTGTTTACCTCGAAAAACTTCTACAAGGATCAGGCGAACTGGTTGGACAAGCGTTACTACCGCTGCAACGTGCCGCAGCGGCTGACCGAGATGTGGAATGAGCAGCGAATCGGTCCCAATCCGCCCCAATCGGCTTCCTGGGGGGACTGTAATGTCGACCTCAAGCGCGAGAGCATCCTCAGCCCGTATCCTTACAAGACCGCCAAGGAACACTACGAGGCGTTGATGGCGGCGGCCAAGGCCAAGGGAGGTCCCACGGTTTACACGAAGGCGACCGTTCCCGATTGGGATGGGTACTATTCGCGTGACACGCAGGCCGATCATGGCTCGGAATGGATCTGGGGCGTGAGCCAGGCTCCCACAGTTCTTTCGTTACTCACTCCGGAGTATCAAAAGCGCATGGTGCAGTTGATCTATCACGAGTCGGTGACCAACGCGCCGCAGTGGAACGCCTCTTTCTGTTATCCGGAAGGATTCATCCGTTGGTGGGCCGCGCCTTCGCAGGCCGGAAATTTCCAGCTCACCATGACCACGTGGAATGTCCAATTCATATCGGGCATCGCGGATAATTTCCTGCGCCAGGTGATGGTCGGCAAGGAGCAACATGTGCAGAAGGTTCCGCAGTGGTACGGAGAGACCATCGGATTCTGGGACGGAACAACACTGGTTACGTGGACTGCAAATATTCAACCTTGGACGCTGACTCACGCTATGTTCGAGACCAGCGCCAAGATGGAGACTGTCGAAACCTTCAAGCCGGCTTACGACGCCCAGGGCAAGTTCATAGGCCTGGATCATGAGGCAATCTTTTACGATCCGGAAGCTTTCGTTGCTCCGGTTCGCGCGAGCTATCGCTTCGCCCGGCGTGCGACACCGGAGGATCCCAATCGGCGGTACAGCTACATCGAGTGCCTGAGCAATATCCAGAACACCGATGGCAGGCCGACGCAACTGACCGCAGCTGATCCTCGCTACGTCGACTACTATGGGCGGCCGTGGGCCAAGGACTGGGAAAAGTATTTCGAGGTTGGCTGGGATAAGCCGCAGGATACGCTTCCGCAGGATATCCTCGACCTCTTTAAGTAGGAACGATGGGCAACGGGTCGTTGTCCCGGATTGTCCCCCGGATTGTCCAAAAGCAGAGTCTGTCACCCTTTTCTGCTGGACAATCCGGGAATAAAGGGGACACCTCCTGGTGTTCGCTCCGCTACCGGCTTTGCGGAAGCTAGGAGGTGTCCCCTTTATTCCCCTAAGAGCTTGCGGCTATTTTCAAGACAGTGACCCCTTACTCCTACTTCTTCGGTAAAGCGAAGACCACATATGCGTTCGGAGGTGGACCAGTCTGGGCGCCACGCCTGCCTCCCAGGTTGAGGCCGTCCCCGGCCGCCACGCAAAACGCGATGTACTCGCGTCCGAGCCGGTCGGCAGTTGGTGCTCCCATAGGGGGATCAGCAGGATCGTGAGTTTCTGCACTGGTTTACGTACCACGGGAACGTCCTCCAACGGGCAAGTGTACAACGCCGGCGAGTGGCCGTGTTGCTCGTGTGCTATCAAAGAATAACCATGAGAGCTCACTCGAAGGCCCTACCTGTTCTTGGCGTATTTCTGTTGATCGTTTTGAGCAACCCCGTGGGCATCCCAGGCCAGAAGCCCGCGGCTGGATTTGTCCCCGTCACCAGCCAGATGCTTCAGGAACCCGATCCGGCCGACTGGCTGATGTGGCGCCGCACGCTGAATAGCTGGGGCTACAGCCCGCTGCGGCAGATCGACCGAACTAACGTAGCGAACTTGAAGATGGTGTGGACGCGCGGCATGGGACCGGGGGTTCAGGAAGCGACTCCGCTGGTGTATAAGGGCGTGATGTATCTGCCGAATCCCAGCGACTACATTCAGGCGATCGATGCCGCTACGGGCGACCTGAAATGGGAGTATAAACGCCAGGTCCCCGACGACCTTGGAAAATTTATCCCGGTGCCCAGCATCAACCGGAATATCGCGATTTTCGGGGACAAGATCATCGACACGAGCGAGGACGATTTCTTGTTCGCGCTGGCGGCCGTGACGGGAAAACTCGCCTGGGAGACCCGCATCGTGGATTACCGCGAGACACCGGCGCAGGAAACCGCCGGGCCGCTGATCGCCAACGGCAAGATTTTTTCCACGCGCGGATGCGAATTCAAATTCAGCCCCGATGGCTGCATCATTACGGCGCACGACGCGGTTACGGGTAAAGAGCTGTGGCGCACTCGCACGATCCCTCGGCCCGGCGAACCAGGTGATGAAACCTGGGGCGGGATTCCCGACGCGAAACGGCGGCACGTGGGCGCATGGATGGTCCCCAGCTACGATGCCGAGCTGAATATGCTGTACGTCGGCACTTCCGTCACCTCGCCAGCGCCGAAGTTCCTTTTAGCGGGGAACGATAAGACGTACCTGTATCACAACTGCACTTTGGCGCTGAACGCGGATACGGGCAAGATCGTCTGGTACTACCAGCACATCGTGGATCACTGGGATTTCGATCATCCTTTTGAACGGTTGCTGGTGGATACCGCGGTCGCTCCGGATAAGAGCGAGGTCACCTGGATCAATCCGCGTTTGCGGCCCGGCGAACGGCGGAAAGTCGTTACCGGAATCCCCGGCAAGACTGGCATCGTCTACACGCTCGACCGTCAGACCGGCGAGTTTCTGTGGGCGCGGCCGACGGTGAGGCAGAACGTCGTTTCGAAGATCGACGGAGCAACCGGCGCAGTGACGGTGAATCCCGAAACTACGTTCACCGAAGCCGGCCAAACGCGATTCGTTTGTCCGACTGTGAACGGCGGGAAGGGCTTCCAGGCTGGCGCGTACAGTCCGTTGACCAACGCCATGTACTACGGGTTGCAGAACACCTGCATGGATGCAACCGCGATCAACAATCCGAATACGGCCTATTCCTTCAACTCGCGCGCGGAGATTACGCCAGGTACTGAGAACATCGGGACGATTTACGCGATCTCGGTCGAAACCGGCAAGACGCTCTGGAAATACGAGCAACGTGCGGGGATGATGTCGCTAGTCGCCACCGGCGGCAACCTCATCTTCGGCGGCGACACGAATGGCCATTTCCGGGCCTTCGATCAGGACACGGGCAGAGTGCTGTGGGATGTGAACCTCGGGTCGCCCGTAACCGGCTACCCAATCACTTACAGCGTTGCCGGCAAGCAGTATGTCGCTGTGAGCGTTGGCAATTCGCTCGTGAGTTCGGGATTGAACCGCCTGGCCCAGGAGCTTCATCCCAGCAACGTCAGCAGCGTTTTCGTGTTCGCGCTTCCGAATTAGCGGGCTGAGTGAATACGGCGTCAGGGCGCCATACAACGAAAGTTTGAGGCTTCATCGATGCTGCCATTACCTGTATAGCGGGCGACCTCCGGGTAGGAACAAAGCGGCCGTGTGCGCACCACCTTGTTATCGACCACGCGGCTGGCCACTATCGAGACGGGGGGTATGTCCTTTTCCACCCAGTTGACCACCGCCGTCATCGGATCGTGGCGATCCGGGCCGATGCCGCCGCCGCAATGTGCCATGCCGGGCACCATGAACAGGCGGAAGAAATCCGGCGTTGCCGAGCCGTTCGTGGCTAGCGCCCGCTCGTAGTAGTTCACGCTCGCCATCGGCTGAAGGATCGGGTCTGCCCAGCCGTGGGTCATCAGCAGCTTGCCCCCGCGCTTGTGGAACTTCGCAAGATCGGGATTCTTCCCGTCCGCCTTCTGGCTCCATTCGTCTAACTGGTGAATATCGCGGTCATAGTCGAAAGTCTTGTAGTCGCAGTTTGGCTGCGGCGGCGTGAACACCAGATAACGCATTATGTTGTCCGCTAGGTTGAAATCGGCGGGCGTGCCGTTCGGCTGCGCGCTGACGATCACGTTCATCCATCCACTTACCGGGCCGCTGCCGGCGCCTGCGCCGAACCCACCCGTCGTAACCGCTTCGCTCCCCGGCATATAACCGAAGAAGAAAGGCTTGCCGTTGCTGGTCGGGCCGGTATAGATTTTGGCGACGGTTTCCGCTTGCGCGCCCGTGAGGCAATCCGCGCTGTCGGCGCCCGCGGCGCAAGCCGGAACGTCGCGCGCCGGATTGAAGTTGCACTTGCGCGGATCGTCGATCAGCCCGTCTTTGAGACCGTCGATGGCATCGCACTTCGCCATCACCTTGTCGGCTACCAGGGCGAGTTTAGCGGCCGTAACTGGCACCTGGCTCAGCGCCTTCTGATTCCACATCGCGCCAATCGTGAAGCCGGTTTGATCCGACCAGGGTGCGTTCGCTACGATGCCGTCGAAATCGTCCGGAAAGCGCTGTGCTTCGATGAGACCCTGGCGTCCGCCGTTGGAACACGAGTTCCAATACGCCTTCGAGACCGACTTGCCGTAGTAGTCCTTCGTAATGTCCTTGGCCATGGTGGCTGTGACGTGCACCGCTCGCCAGGCATAGTCGATGGACTTCTGGGGATTGCTCATCACGAAGGTTCCGCCCGGTTCCTTGCGAGCGTCATGACCGGTGTTGGTCTGCGCGAACGCGAAGCCGAGCCGTAAAGCATCGTTGCGTTGAGCGACCCTGCCGGCGTCATCCAACGCCTCACCCGCGAGCCCGCCGTTGCCGATCATGTAAAAGCGCCCATTCCATTTCGATGGAAGGCTCACTTCGAACGCGATCTCGGGCGAGATGACGCCGGTGACGCGGCATTGGGCCGGTGAGTTGTTCGCCGCCGGCATCGCCATCGCAGCGATCTGCACGATTTCCTTGGATTTGAATTTGCCCAGATCCTCGCAGGTCTTATGCGGCTGCAAGTCAGCTTTCGAGTAGTCCACTAGAGCGGACTTCACGTCGGCGAAAGCTTGGGCGCGGGCCGGGGGCGTTCCCAGGACAATCATACCCAGGGCCATCATAGTAACGGTGAATGCGGCGGTGCCCGTCAAGCCGGGGACTTGGTGCTTGTGTAACATGCGGTTCTCCACTCACCACAGTCTACGCGAACTGGCAGTTTCCAGGGGTGACCTTGACATGAGTTAAACAATAGTTTAAATCTACTATCTAACCCCCAAGGCGATCGCCGCGTATCCGGCGTTGGTCTCTAGCCTATGAATCCGCAAATAACCAGCCCGAAAAAAGGTCCTCCGCCCGGCGCCGGTCTGTTCCTCCTGTTGAAGCCGTACCGGCCCCAAATCGCGACGCTCGTTGTCTTAACCATCGCGGGCAACGCACTCAACCTGGTTGTGCCGAAGCTTATCGCGCACGCGATCGACGCCTACACCCAGCGCACGTTCGTCCTCTCCACCACGGTGCTGCAATTCTTCGTCGTCGCGTTCTTCGTGTTTGCCCTGACGTATCTCCAGAGCATCGCGCAGACGTACGCCTCGGAGCGCGTGGCCAAGGACCTGCGGATACGACTCGCGGGGAAGATCGCCCAGCAGTCTTATAGCTCCGTCGAGAAGCTCACGCCGGCCAAACTCCTGACCAATCTGACGTCGGATGTCGACGGCGTCAAATTGTTCGTTTCGCAAGCCGTCGCGTCCATCATTTCGTCGCTCTTCTTGATCGTCGGTTCGAGTATCCTGCTGCTGACGATTAACTGGCGGCTGGGGCTAGGTGTCTTAGGTGTCATCCCCGTTATCGGCGGTACGTTTTACTTCGCGCTGAAAAAAGTGCGCGTGTTGTTCAAGCGGGGCCAGGAAGCCATTGACTGGCTGAATCGGGTCATTAACGAAAGCATCCT
>Ga0265313_10001959_pt1 | contig 18615 bp, 17 predicted proteins | sample 4123metaG_FD_203122 | JGI IMG/M metagenome (GOLD analysis project Ga0265313, IMG submission 203122) | Rhizosphere microbial communities from Carex aquatilis grown in University of Washington, Seatle, WA, United States - 4-1-23 metaG | ecosystem: Host-associated > Plants > Roots > Rhizosphere >...
GAAGGAGCTGCCGCAGTCACCGCTCTACACGGTGTTTTTCTGGGGCAATGTCGCGCCGGGCATGCTCCTCGGCGCGTGGTTCGTGCGACGGGCGGGTGTGAGGCGCGCGCTGATCGGCTACGCGGTGGCGCTGGTGGCGTTGTCGGGGTTTGCGTGGGCGAGTGACTGGGGCGGACGCAAGCTGGCGTTCGCGCTCGTGCTGCCGTTGCTCAATGGCGTCCCGTTCGGGCTGATGGGCGCGTATTTCAACGAGGTGTTTGCCGAGTATCGGACGATGCTCTCGGGCGCGGCGTATAATCTCGGGCGAATCCTGGCTGGGTTCGCGCCGGTGCTCGTCACGGCGCTCGGTTTGCAGGCGGGGGGAAATTATTTTCTGTTCACCGCGGCGCTGGGGATCGGCGTGCTGGCGGTCGGAAGCGGGATCGCGCAACAGGACGAAACTCGAATCGCCACCAGAAAGAATGAATGATCTCAAGGTCAGTCATCCCCGAGAGCGAACCAACCGAACTGTTTGCTTCGGGAACTCGGGTAAGAATCGCGGCAACTCCAGTCCTCACTTTTTTCCCGGCAATTCGTAGATCATTTGGGCTGCCACTGCACTGGCGGCCACGCGTGCAGCGGCTGCCGGAGTTGAGTGAGCATGTCGCCGATTGCTTTGACGAGTTTGCGGAAGGATCGATTGCGACGGTGTGCCAGCCCCATGTCGAATACCGCGCTCATCGACGGTTGGTCACCGGTCGCGGAATAGGCCCGATCGGCTGGCATGAAGTCTTCAAGCGCGCCCTTCGCATCGCGTTTTGATTCGGGGTTCTCGGGTGCAGCGGCATCTTGGCGAATGCCACAATGTCCGCGTAAGGATTCAGCGGCTGCGAGAAACCATGTCTCGTATTCCCGATAAGCGATTACGACGTCACACGGTTTGCCGGCAGCGACCTGAAGCGCCCAAGCGCGAACCTCAGCGCCCCGCTCTTTGGGGCAGTCGTCTTCGCCGTCGAACAAGATTATCACGGCGGCACATTCGGGCTGCAATAGGGCGAGCCGGACGCCGGCCTGAATCCCCTCCTTGCTGCGCAACTGCGATTGGGTCCGTTTGATGGGTCGGCCGATGCCGACTGAGTGACAATTAGCTTCGGTGAGGAGGCGGCGAAGCAGAACTGGCGCCGCCTCCACTTCACCGTAGCCTTCTACAATCGGATAGACCTTCATGCGACAGACTCGAAGAGATTGCCGCTGTGCAGGTCGTCGTTGTTGGCAAACAGGTCTTCGGCGTGCAGCGCATTTGAGCGAAGCAGTTCGCCCGCGCCCATGAGGTGCTGCCGCAACGCCTGTCGGGTGGCTTCGGAGGGGGGAAGCAAATGCGATGCGCCTTCCTGCCATGATACGATACGCAGATTGTCATCGGTGATCCAAGGGGCATCGAGCAATTCCGGGCTATGCGTGGTCACAACGACCTGCATGGTCTTCGCAGCCTTGCGGATAAGATCGAGCACGGCGCCTAATGCTCCAGGATGAATGGTGGCCTCTGGCTCCTCAATGACGAGCAAGCTAGGGCTGGGCTTCTGAAAAACGGCCATGATGAGGCCGAGCGAACGAAGGGTGCCGTCGGACATATTGAAGGCGTCGAACGTCAGTTTTTTTTTCTCTCCCCACTCTTGGGAAAAGCTCATCGAGAGCTTGTTGCCGTGTTTTTTGGGAGAAACCGCTTTGGTGGCCGGAACGATGGATTCGAGAATGCGATTTATCTCTGCTTTGGTCGCAGTGGCGCCTTCACCGCGCAATAATTCCTGAAGAACGCTGGCGGCATTGCTGCCGTCAGGTCTAAGGGCAATGCCGCTGTCGGGGTCCTGCATTTCCCGGAGCTTAGCGGGTTGGATAGAATACACCCGCATGCCGCCCAACACGCGGAAGATCGGAGCAAAGCGCTCGTCACCACCCACCAGCGGCAACGCTAGCGCGGACGGCTCAAGCGCGGGCGTCAGTCCCTCGACATTGCTTTTCCACGTATCCGCCCGGTCAAACCACCAACGGATCCCGTCTTTCTTGCGGATGAGGCATTGCTCGCGGACGATGCGATAACCATAGTTTGGCAGCGCCTTCACCTCGAAGGCAAACCGCCCGCCTTCGATCCCGTTAATGGGGCCGAACTCGAAGGCGAGGCCGAGATTAGGCGGGAAGCTCTGTTGCCCGGAGCTGCGGTTTCGCACCGCTCCGATGCCGCCACGTCGGTCGAACACGGCTTGGAGCGGAGAGGACATTGCTTCGGAGACAAAGCTAAAGGCGTCGGACAGGTTGCTCTTGCCGGAACCGTTGCGCCCAACGACAAAAAGCGGGTTGTCAAAAGTGAGTGCTGCTGTCGGAAAGCTGCGAAACCGCTTGATGAGAAGTTTGGTAATCGGTGCCGATTTCATATCAACGGGGCATCGTGCGATGAAATGATTCCGCTGTCAGTTCTATTTGCACGACCTTCCTGCGAATCGTGAATTTCGAACCTAACGATTCCCACTGTCCAGTTTCGCTGGTCCACCTCATTTTCTGTTGCCTCCTATAAAAGGGATTGGCGGGAATTCAGAGGATCGCACGCAGGCCGGGGACGCGGCGGGCGAGGTCGGCGAGGGCGAAGGCCGCGACGAGGCCGGTGAAGGTGAGCAGCGCGGCGAGCGCGAAAGGATTTTGCGGGAGCGCGCGGTAAAGCATAAACAGCGCGATGATCACTGGCGCGTGCAGGACGTAGACGGCGAACGAGCGGTCGGCGAGCCAGCGAAGCGGGATGGTTTCCCGATTCAGTTTTTTTGAGAAGAGCGCGATCAGGCCGAGCGAGAGCGCGAAGAGCCAGAGAGCGCACGCGGACGGCGCAGGCGAGGTGGCGGGCGAAGCGGCGGCGGGCGGTGGTCGCAGCGCGCGCCACGCGACTAGGACGAGAGAGAAGATCAGCAGCGCGAGCGCGAACCAGAGTGGGCCGGTCGAGCCGATGAATTTTCCGGTGAGGAGGTAATTGGAATAAAAGGCGGGCGCGGGCGGGAAGTGGGCGTGCCACGGATTCAGGACGAGCAGGATGAACGGATGGATCGCGAGCATGTAGAGCAGCGTGGGCGCGCCGAGGCGGAGGAGCCGTTCGCGGGCGAACGAGGCGGGACCGCGGCGGGCGAGCGAGCCGTGCGCAAAGTAGCCGGAGACGAAAAAGAGCAGGCCCATAAAGAACGACTGGAGATGCGCCTGCCAGATGATGAACGGAATTTTGGCGACGAACGACGGCTCGCGTTCGCTCATGGCATACCAGCTGCCCACGTGACTGTAGGTCACGCAGGCGTGCATGTTGACGACGAGGAGAATCACCAGCGTCCGGAGGTGATCGACCCACGGCAGCCGGGCGGACGGGGTTGGCGGCATGGGCGGACGGATCAAGGTGCCTGCAAACAGGCGGCCGGCTAACGATCGGCGTAGCCGCGCGGGTGGGTCGAGTGCCACTTCCAAGCTGTCGCGACGATGGACTCGATGTCGGGGAATCTCACCTGCCAGCCGAGTTCGCGCAGGGCCTTGGACGAGTCGGCGTAGAGCGCGGGCGGGTCACCGGGGCGGCGGGGGCCTTCGACGACGTTGACCTTGTGGCCGGTGATTTTTTCGACGGCACGGATGACTTCGCGATTCGAGGTCGGCGTGCCGGTGCCGAGGTTGTAAAAGAGCTGGGTGCCGGGCTTCGCGAGTTTGTCGAACACGGCGATGTGCGCCCGGCTGAGGTCATCGACGTGGACGTAGTCACGCAGACAAGTGCCGTCGGGCGTCGGGTAATCGGTGCCGAAGAGTTGGAGCTGCGGGAGCCGGCCGGTGGCGACGTTGATCGCGATGGGAATCAGGTGGGATTCGGGACCGTGATCCTCGCCGATCGTGCCGTCCTCGGCGGCGCCAGCGGCGTTGAAGTAGCGGAAGGCGGCGAAGCTGAGGCCGTGGGCGTGCGCGAGGGCTTTGAGGAGGTTTTCGACGTCGAGTTTGGTCTGGCCGTAGGGATTGATCGGCGCCTGCGGGAGGTTTTCGTGAATCGGGAGCGTCGCGGGGATGCCGAACGTCGCACACGTCGAGGAGAAGACGAATTTCTTCACGCCGGCGGCGAGCATCGCGCGCAGGAGATGAAGCGTGGCATCGACGTTGTTGAAGTAGTATTTGAGCGGGTCGGTCACGGATTCGCCGACGTAGCAGTAAGCGGCGAAGTGCATGACGACATCGATGCCCTCGGCGGTGAGGATACGCTCGACCGATTCCTCGTCGCCGAGGTGCGCCTCGTGAAAGGCGACGGTGGGCGCGACGGCGGCGCGGTGGCCATAGACGAGATTGTCGAGCACGACGGGCCGGTGGCCGGCCGCGATGAGCTGGCGAACACAGTGACTGCCGATGTAACCGGCTCCTCCGACAACGAGAACATTCATGGGCGAGAGCGTTGTATTGCTTTCGGACGGCGGTTGGCTAGCGCTTTTCGTTTCGCTCGATCCATGAAGTCTTCGCGCATCGTAATCACGGGTGTCGGTTTGACGGCGCCGAATGGGAACTCGCTGGCCGAGTTTCGGAAGAACCTGCTGGACGGCGTCGCGGGCATCGGACGGACCGAGGTGCACTACATGGGTTCGCAGATTGCGGGTGTCTGCCATTACGATCCGCTGCGCTACCAGAAAAAAAAGGAGGTGCGCGTCGGCACGCGGGCGGGGAGCATCGCGATTTACTGCGCGCGGGAAGCGCTGGCGGACAGCGGGGTGGCTTGGGAGGCGGTTGCGAAGGACCGGGTCGGCATCTACATCGGCTGCACGGAGCACGGGAACGTCGAGACGGAGAACGAAATTTTCGCGATCTCGAAGTTCGATTACGACGTGAAATTCTGGTCGCACTATCACAACCCGCGCACGGTCGCGAACAACCCGGCGGGCGAGGCTTCGCTGCACCTCGGCGTCACGGGGCCGTGTTACACGATCGGGGCGGCGTGCGCGGCCGGAAACATGGGTCTGGTGCATGCGACGCAGATGCTGCGGCTGGGCGAGGTGGACTTCGCGATTTGCGGCGGCGTGAGCGAGAGCATCCACACGTTCGGGATTTTTGCGGGGTTCAAGTCGCAGAACGCGCTGGCTTCGCACGAGGATCCGATGAAGGCGTCGCGGCCGTTCGACAAGGCGCGCAACGGCATCGTCATCAGCGAGGGCGGCGGGTTGTTCACGCTCGAGCGGCTCGAGGATGCGCAGGCGCGCGGCGCAAAAATTTACGGCGAGATCGCGGGCTATCACGTGAACTCGGACGCGAGCGACTACGTTTTGCCGAACCCAGTGCGGCAGGCGGAGTGCGTGCGGGCGTCGATCGCGCGCGCCGGGCTGACGCCGAAGGACATTCACATCGTGAACACACACGCGACGGCGACGCCGCTCGGCGACATCCAGGAATGCGAGGCGATTCGCGCGGTTTTCGGCGAGGACTGCCCTGACACGCATATCAACAACACGAAAAGTTACATCGGCCACTGCATGGGCGCGGCGGGTGCGCTGGAGCTGGCGGGCAACCTGCCGTCGTTCGACGACCTGGTCGTTCACCCGACGATCAACGTCGATGACCTCGACCCGGCGTGCGCGCTGCCGGGGCTGGTGTTGAACCGGCCGGTGAAGGTGGCGAAGGTCGATACGATCCTGAACAATTCCTTCGGGATGCTCGGAATAAATTCCACGTTGATTGTTCGGCGGTTTGTCCCTAGTTCCGCCGGTTAGCCCAACCCATGACCAAAGACGAATGCAGGAAAGTCGTGCTCGACATCATCGCCGACATCGCGCCCGACGAGGATTTGAGCAACGTGAAACCGGACGTGCGCCTGCGCGACCAGCTGCAGCTCGATTCGATGGATTTCCTGGACATCGTCATGGAGCTGCGCAAACGCTACGGCATCGAGGTGCCGGAAAAGGATTACATTCAACTCGCGTCGCTCGACAGCTCCGCCGAATACCTCGTGCCGAAATTCAACGCGCTGGCGGCGAAGGCTTGAGCGGGAGCGCGGCCGACCCCGGCCGCGTTGGGTAAAATTCACTGCAGCCCGGGCCGGCCGCGACACCCGCATGAACACCCGTTCGCACTACGACGTCGCCATCATCGGTGCGGGCATGTCGGGGCTCGCGGCGGGCATCCGGCTGGCGCATTTCGGAAAACGCGTGTGCATTTTCGAGCGGCACAATGCCGTCGGCGGGCTGAACAGTTTCTACAGCCTCGGCGGGCGGAAGTTCGACGTGGGCCTGCATGCGATGACGAACTACGTGCGGCCGGGCGTGAAGGGCACGCCGCTGACGAAAATTTTCCGGCAACTGCGGATCGAGCGCGACGAATTCGCGTTGTGCGAACAGAAGCAGTCGCGGATCGCCTTCGGCACGCGCGGCGAAACGGCGCTGCGGTTCACGAACGATTTTGCGGTGTTCGAAGGCGAGGTCGCGCGCGTTTTCCCGGCGCAGATCGACGGATTTCGGCGGCTCGTCGCGACGATCAAGGGCTACGACGATGTCGCGCTCGATGCGCGGCCGGTGTCGGCGCGCGCGATCGTGCGAGGGCACATCGGCGATCCGTTGCTCGAGGACATGCTGTTCTGCCCGGTGATGTATTACGGCAGCGCGCAGGAGCACGACATGGAATTCGGGCAGTTCGCGATCATGTTCAAGGCGCTGTTCCTCGAAGGCTTCGCGCGGCCGTTCGAGGGCGTGCGCACGATCCTGCGTGTGCTGCTGGAAAAATATCGGGCCGGCGGTGGCGAGCGGCGGATGAAATGCGGCGTGCAGCGGATCGTCGCGCGCGAGGATCGCGCGGTCGCGCTCGTGCTCGACAGCGGCGAAGAGGTGACGACGGATCACGTGATTTCGTCGGTCGGCGCGCCGGAGACGGACAGGCTGTTCGAACGTGTTGAAGACCGCGCTGCACGACCCCGAAAGACGGGGCGGCTTTCTTTTGTCGAAACCATTTCGATTCTCGACCGGCAGCCGGCGGAGCTGGGCTGGGGCGGCGACACGATCGTGTTTTTCAACGACTCGGTGCGTTTCGATTACGCGCGGCCGGCGGGGCAAGTCGATTTGCGCAGCGGAGTGATCTGCGTGCCGAACAATTTCGATTTCGGCGGCGATCGCGTGCTGCCGGAGGGGATTTTCCGCGTGACGTGTCTCGCGAACTACGATGGCTGGGCGAATCTCGCGGAGGACGCGTATCGCGCGGCCAAGGAGCGTTGGTTTGCCGAGGTGCAACGCAGCGCGCAGCGTTTTTTGCCAGCGCTCGCGAAGCCGGATGCGTTAAGCGCGGCCACGGTCGCGACCGACATGTTCACGCCGCGCACCATCACGAAATACACGGGACACTTCGCCGGCGCGATTTACGGCGCGCCGGAGAAAGTTCGCGATGGCCGCACGGCGCTGGCGAATCTTTACCTTTGCGGCACGGATCAGGGGTTTCTCGGCATCGTCGGCGCGATGCTCAGCGGCATCTCGATGGCGAATTACCACATCCTGCAAAAGGAGTCGGCGAAAAGTCCGGTGTGATTTCCGCGGCGCGCGCGGCGTCGCGGCTTGCAAAACTTTCCCGCGGCTCGAACGTCAGGCGCTCGACCCCATGAAAACAAAACTTCTGTGTTTGCTACTGCCGTTCGCATCGTCTGGCGCCTTGGCGGCGACTCCGGCGATCGATTTTCACGACCACCTCGGGCTTCAGATGTGGAGCCTCCGCGAGATGGCGAAGGACAGCGAGATCAAGGCGCTCGACCAGGCGAAGGCCTATGGCTTCGTCGAAATCGAAGCCGGCAAGCCGGCGAAGGTGCCGCTCGACGACTACGCCGCCGCGATCAAGGAGCGCGGGCTCATCGCCGTCGGCATTCACGCGGGCTATGATGCGCTGGCGAAGGACGTGAACGACGTGATCGCGACGGCGAAGGCGCTCGGATCGACCTACATCGTGTGCCCGTGGATTCCGCATCCGAAGGAAGGGCTGAGCATCGAGCAGGCGCACAAGGTCGCGGCGGATTTCAACACGTGGGGCAAGGCGATCCGCGAGGCCGGGCTGAAATTCGGCTGGCACCCGCACGGCTTCGAGTTCGCGAAGTCGGCGTCGGGCGAATCGCCGTTCGAGATCATCGCAAACGAGACGAGCCCGGAGAATCTCCTTTTCGAAATGGACGTGTTCTGGGTTTTCCACGCGGGCCAGGATCCGGCGGCGCTGCTCGAAAAATACGGCAGCCGTTGGGAGCTGATGCACGTGAAGGATATTCGCAAGGGCGCGGTCACGCATCTTTCGACCGGCAGCGCGCCGCCGACCGATAACGTGCCGGTGGGCACCGGCCAGATCGACTGGCCGACGGTGTTGAGCACGGCGCAAAAGGTCGGTGTGAAGCATTATTTCATCGAGGACGAGACGCCGGCGCCGTTGCAGTGCATTCCGGCGAGCCTGAAATATCTGCGGGCGCTGAAACTATGAGCGCGGGCGATCCGTTCGAACACCTGTCGCGCTACATCTACGGCACGACGCGGCTGGGCGACGCCAAGCTCGCGTTTGCCGAGCGCGTGAAGATGGCGCGCGCGGCGATGGAGACGGGCGTGTGGTTTCACACGAGCCATCAATACGGCGATGCGCTGCAAGTGCTCGGCGCGGCCTTCGCGCAGGACCGGACGCGCGTGCCGAAGTTGATTTTCAAGCTCGGCGGCGCGGACATCGCGGAAATGCGCGAGCAACTCCGGCGGCAGATCGAGCCGCTTGGCGTCGATCACATGGACATCGCGCAGCTTTGTCTCGGCGGCGAGATGGCGGAGCAGTTCCGTCAGGGCGGCGCGTGTTACGGCGAGTTTCGCCGGCTCCGCGACGAGGGGCTGGTCCGGCAGTTTGTCGTCGAGGTGTTTCCTTGGACGTCGGTGGCGCCGCTGGACGCGCTGCGCGGCGGCCACACGAACGGCCTCGTGGACGGCTGCATCTTTTACCTGAATCCGTTGCAACGTTTCGCGTCGAACGCGCTGTGGGATTTTATCGTCGGGTCGCATACGCCGTTCATCGCGATGCGCACGGTCTGCGGCGCGCCGGTGCACACGCTGCGCGATGTGCCGGGCGCGGCGTGGAAGGATTATCTGCAAAAACGCTCGGTCGAGGTCGCACCGGTTTTCGAGCGCTCCGGCGTGGCGAACTGGACGGAGTTTTGCGTGCGGTTCGCGTTCGGGTTTCCCGAGGTGCGCGCGACGGTCGGCGCGACGAGCCGGGTGGCGAATTTGCAGGAGTTCGTTCGCGCGGCGCGGAATCCGCAGCCGTTGCCGCCGGGGATTCACGCGGAGCTGGTGGCGCTGCAACGGCGCTGGTCCGACGAAACGGACATCCACGCGGAGCCGTGGTCGATGTGAGTTCGCCGGCGCGCGCCGCGAAACGCGCGCCCGCGAAACCCCTTGCGCTGGCGGTCGGCGTGCCTTCATTCGTTGCCGTTCATGGGGTATGACTGGCTCAAAGGTGTGGCCGACGAGTATGACGTGATCGTCATCGGCAGCGGCTTGGGCGGACTCACCGGCGCGAACGTGCTGGCGAAGGCCGGCCATCGCGTGCTGCTGCTCGAGCACCATTACCAGTTCGGCGGACTGGCGACGTGGTTCACGCGCAAGGGCGGGCACATCTTCGACATCTCGCTGCACGGCTTTCCGATCGGCATGATCAAGTCGTGCCGCAAGTATTGGACGAAGGAGATTGCCGACGCGATCGTGCAGTTGAAAGGCATCCGTTTCGTGAACCCGCAGATGGATGTGCGGACGACGTTCACGCGCGAGGACTACACGCGCGTGCTGGTCGAGCAATTCGGGCTCGAACGTGCGCATGTCGAAAAATTCTACGAGCACCTGCGCGGGATGAATTTTTACGACAACAATCCCGAGACGACCGGTGAGATGCTGGAGCGGTTTTTCCCGGGGCGCGACGACGTGAAGCGGCTGCTGATGGAGCCGATCGCCTACGCCAACGGCTCGACGCTCGACGACCCGGCGATCACGTATGGCATCGTGTTCTCGAACTTCATGGGCGCCGGCGTATGGACGTTCCGCGGCGGCTCGGATGTGTTGATCGAGAAAATGATCGCCGAGCTGCGCCGCAACGGCGCCGAAGTGCGGAAAAAAGTTCTCGTCGAAAAAATCCTCGTCGAGGAGCGCGACGGACAGAAGGTCGCCTGCGGCATCGTGGGCACGAACGGCCGCATCGTCCGCGCGAAGGCGGTGCTCTCGAACGCGAACATCAAGAATACGATTTTCCGGCTGGCGGGCGCGGAGAATTTTTCCGCGGACTACCTCGAAGCGGCGCGGGCGGTGCGGATCAATTCGAGTTCGTGCCAGGTGTATCTCGGCATCCGCAAGGGCGAAAGCATCCCGCACATCGGCGACCTGGTGTTCACGTCGGCGAATCCGAAATTCAACAGCACGGAGCTGACGGATTTCCACACGACCAGCCGGACCTTTTCGGTTTATTACCCGGAAACGCGGCCCGGCTCCGGGCGCTACACCGTCGTCGCGTCGCTGAACGGCTGTTACGGCGACTGGCAGCAGCTTTCCGCGGAGGATTATGAGCGCGAGAAGAAACGGCTGGTGGAGGAATCGATCGCGGCGCTCGAGAAGTTCATTCCCGACGTTCGCGCGAAGATCGACTGGACCGAGGCGGCGACGCCGCGAACGATCGAGCGCTACACGCGGCATTTCGGCGGGACGTCGTTCGGCACGAAATTCGAAGGCTTGAAAGTTTCGATGGACCTGCCCGAAAAACTGCCGGGACTTTTTCACGCCGGCTCGGTCGGCATCATCATGTCGGGCTGGCTTGGCACGATCAACTATGGCGTGATCGTCGCGAACAAGATCGACCAATTTCTGTTCAAGCAGCGCGCGTCCGCTCCGGCGGCGCCCGCCGCAACCGTTGTCACCGCATGAGCGCAAACCCGACTGTTCTGCAACTGATCCCGCATCGCCCGCCATTTTTGTTCGTCGATGAGATCGTCGCCGAGAGTGGCGATAGTTTGACGGCGCGGCGGACGTTCCGTTCTGAGGAGGATTTCTACAAGGGCCACTACCCGGGCGCGCCGATCACGCCGGGCGTGATTTTGTGCGAGGCGGTTTTTCAGGCGGGGGCGCTGCTGCTCGCGCGGCTGGCGCAGGCGGCGGGCGTGGATCGCGGCGCGGGTGTGCCGCTCCTCGCGAAGATCAACGATGTGAGGTTTCGAAATCCGGTTTTCCCCGGCGACACGATCATGATCGAGGTAAGAAAAAAAGAGTCACTGGGCGGCTTCACCATGTTGAGTGGAAACGTGAGGTGCGGCGAGAAACGCGTGCTCTCGGTCGAGTTTTCCGTTGCGTGGAAGATTCCCGATGGCGTCAAAGTAACGCCGGCCTGAAACCCGCGCCGCGCCTGATGCCCGACTTTCTCCAGCTCACCGGCAAGACCTTAGTGGTGTTCGGCGTCGCGAACCGCAGGAGCGTCGCGTGGTCGATCGCGAAGTCGCTGGAGGAGCAGGGGGCGATCGTGGTTTACAGCGTTCGCTCGGAGGAGCGGAGAAAATCGCTCGACGCGCTGCTCGCCGGGCGACCGGTTTTCGTTTGCGATGTCGAACACGAAGGCGCGGCGGCGCGACTCGCCGCCGAGATCGCGGCCGCCGGGCACGCGCCGCTGGCCGGGCTGGTCCACTCGATCGCGTTCGCGAACTATAGCGAGGGATTCAAGGCGTTCCACGAGACTAAGCGCGCGGACTTTTTGCAGGCGACAGCGGTGTCGGCGTTTTCGCTGGTGGAGATCGCGAACGCCTTCAAGCCGCACCTCGCGAAGAACGCGGCGGTGGTGACGATCGGGATTTCGTCGCTGCTCGTTACACCGGACAATTACGGATACATGGGCCCGATCAAGGCGGCGCTCGAATCGGCGGTGCGGTTCCTCGCGAAATCGTTCAGCGCCGACAGCGAAGTGCGGTTCAATGTCATCGGCGCCGGCCCGTTGAAGACGAGCGCGTCGGCGGGAATCCCGGGTTATCTCGAAAGCTATCTTTACGCGGAGAAGCTGACGTTACGAAAACGCAACCTCGCGACGCAGGAGGTCGCGGACGTGGCACTGTTTTTGTTGAGCGAGCGGAGCAGTGGTGTGAATGGCGCAACGGTCGTTGTCGATGCCGGGCTCGGCTCGAACTATTTCGACCAGGAAATCATCCGGCTGGCGATGCGGCCGGAGCGGTGAGCGAGGCGCCGATGCGTTTTGAAAACACCTGTATCGAGTCGCTCGCGGTCGCGCTGCCGGATGAGGTCTGGTCCTCGGCGCAGATCGAGGAGTGGCTGCGGTTGCTCTACGAACGCCTCAAACTCCCGGCAGGCCGGCTCGAGTTGATGACCGGCATCCGCGAGCGGCGGATGTGGCCGGCGGGGACGCGCGCGTCGGACGCGAGCGCGGCGGCGGGGCGCGCGGTGCTCGCGAAGTCGGCGCTGCGCGCGGAGCGGGTCGAACTTTTCATTCACGCAGCGGTGAGTCGCGACATGCTCGAGCCGGCGACGGCTTCATTTGCGCACCGCAAGATCGGTCTGCCGGGATCGGCGCAGATTTTCGACGTGTCGAACGCGTGCCTCGGATTTTTGAACGCGCTGACGATTGCGGCGGGTTTGATCGAGAGCGGGCAGATCAAATGCGGGATGGTCGTCTCCGGTGAAAACGGACGGCCGCTGGTGGAGCAGACGCTGCGGACGCTGCTCGAGCAGCCGTTCAACCGGAACGAAATCAAACCGTATTTCGCCAACCTCACGATCGGCTCGGGCGCAGTCGGCGCGATCGTTTGTCATCGCTCGCTGGTGCAGGGTCGCGCGCACCGGCTGCTCGGGGGCGTCGCGCGCGCAGCGACGCAACACAGCGAGCTTTGCCGGGGCGACACGCACGGGACCGAGGCGCTCGCGATGCAGACCGACTCCGAGCAGTTGCTTGTCGCCGGCGTGGAGCTCGCGCGCGAAACGTGGCGCGAATTCACGGTGGAACAGGGCGGCGAGTTCGCCCGCTTCATCTGCCATCAGGTCGGCAGCACGCACCGGCGAAAACTTTACGAGACGCTCGGGCTCGATCTTGCGAAGGATTTTTCGACGTTCGAGACGCTCGGCAACACCGGGTCGGTCGCGCTGCCGGCGACACTCTCGGCGGCGGTCGAGGCAGGCGCGGTGCGCGAGGGCGATCGCGTGGGCTTGCTCGGCATCGGCAGCGGCTTGAACTGCCTGATGCTGGCGCTGGAATGGTGACGCCGCCGCAGATTCCCGACTGGCTGGCGCGGCTTTATCCGTTCGCGCCGCAATCGTTTGTCACGCCCCGCGGCGCGCGGATGGCTTATCTCGACGAAGGCCCGCGCGGCGACGAAGCGGTGCTGATGCTGCACGGCAATCCCACTTGGTCGTTTTATTATCGCGAACTCGTGCAATCGCTCGCGCCGAGCCGGCGTTGCGTCGTGCCGGATCACATCGGCATGGGTCTTTCCGAAAACCCCAAAAACTACGATTACACGCTCGCGACGCGGATCGCGGACATCGAGGCGCTGGTCGCGAGCCTTGGGCTGAAGAAAATCCATCTCGTCGTGCACGACTGGGGCGGCGCGATCGGATTCGGTTTTGCGGCGCGGCACCCGGAGTTGATCGGGCGGCTCGTGATTTTGAACACCGCGGCGTTCGCGGCGAAACGCATCCCGCGGCGGATCGCGCTCTGCAAGCTGCCCGGGCTCGGCCCGCTGGTGGTGCGCGGGCTGAACGGCTTCGCGCGCCCCGCGACCTGGATGGCGATGCACCGGCGGGCGCTCACGGCCGACGAGCGGCGTGGTTATCTTTTTCCGTATGACTCGTGGGCGAACCGGGTCGCGGTGAACGCATTCGTGCGCGACATCCCGCTGGGGCCGGCGCATCCGAGCTGGGCGACGCTCGCGGCGGTCGAGGCCGGGCTCGCGCAATTTCGCGACCGGCCCGCGCTGATCGTTTGGGGCGGGCGGGATTTTTGTTTCGACGACTCGTTTCTCGGGCGCTGGCGGGAAATTTTTCCGCAGGCGGAATCGTTGCGAATCGCCGATGCCGGGCACTATGTGATCGAGGACGCACGCGAAACGGCCGTGCCCGCGATCGCGCAATTCCTCACTCGGGCTTAGGCGTCGCGCGGTCGCGCCCGTAGAGTTCGGCGAGTTCGCGCAGGTAGCCGGCGGCGCCGTCGCGGAGCGCGCGGAGCTGCTCGGGCCGATAGCGCCAGGTCCAGTTGAGGCTGTTGGATGTGCCGGGCGTGTTGAAGCGCGCGTCGGAGCCGAGCGTGAGGAGGTCCTGCAGCGGGATCACCGCGAGGTTGCACGGCGAGGCATAGGCGGCGCGGAGGAAATCCCAGCCGATCTCGCGTCCACTCACGCGCAGGTAGCGGCGGACGTGATCGGCGGTGCGCCCGTCGAGGCGGGCATACCAGCCGAGCGTCGTGTCGTTGTCGTGCGTGCCGGGATAAACGACGCTGTTGGCGTGGTGGTGGTGCGGCAGGTAGAGGTTGTCGCCGCCGCCGCCGAAGGCGAACTGGAGGATCACCATGCCCGGCAGGCCGGTGGCTTCGCGCAACACCTCGACGGACGGCAGGAGTTCGCCGAGGTCCTCGGCGATGAGCTTCGCGTCGGGGATCGCGGCGTGCAGCGCGGTGAAAAAATCCAGACCCGGTCCGTGTTCCCATTTGCCGGTGCGGGCATTCGGCGCACCGGCGGGGATCGCCCAGTAGGTGTCGAACCCGCGGAAGTGATCGATGCGGACGATGTCGTAGAGCTCGAAGTTCGCGCGCAGCCGTGCGAGCCACCACGCGTATCCGTCGGCGGCGTGCGCGAGCCAGTCGTAGAGCGGGTTGCCCCAGAGCTGGCCGTCGGCGGAAAAATAGTCCGGCGGCACGCCGGCGACGACGGTCGGACGGAGCGTCGCGCGGTCGAGTTGAAAGAGCTCCGGGTTGGCCCAGACGTCGGCGCTGTCGATCGCGGCGAAGATCGGCGCGTCGCCGATGATCGCGATGTCGAGCGCGGCGGCGCGCGCGCGGAGCTGCGCCCACTGGCCGAAGAAAAGATACTGGACGAACTCGTGGGCCTCGGCGCGCGGCGCGAGCCGGGCGGCGAGCGGGGTCTGCTTCGCGGCGGCGAGCGAGCGGACTTCGGCGGGCCATTCCCACCACGGCTGGCCGCCGAAGTGTTCCTTCAACGCGGAGAACAGGCTGTAGGCGCCGAGCCACGAGGACTGCTTTTCGCGGAACGCCGCGAAGTCGCCGTAGGGCAGTTTAAGCTTCGGATCGCGCCGCCACGCAGCGTGCGCGGAAAACAAAATCGGCAGCTTGAGCCGGTAGAGCGCGCCGAAATCCACACGCTGCGGGTCGAGCGCGCGCAACGGCTGAACGGCTTCCGCGGTCAGCAGGCCGGCGCGGACGAGCGCGGCGGGATCGACGAGATACGGGTTCCCCGCGAACGACGAGAAGCACTGGTAGGGCGAGTCGCCGTAGCCGGTCGGGCCGAGCGGGCAGAGCTGCCACGCGCGAATGCCGGCCTGCGCGAAAAACTCCAGCAACTCGAACGCCGCCTCGTCGAACGCGCCCACGCCGTAGGCGTTCGGCAACGCGGTCGGGTGCAGGAGCACGCCGGCGATGCGTTCGCCGAGCCAGTTGAAAAGCGGAACGGGCGCGAGCCTGGGCGCGGCGCTCGCGGCGGGAACGGATTTGGTTTCGAGTCTGGCCATGCGGTGTGGCGGTGACGCGAAGCTTCAGGAGTTGCCCCGCGCTTGTAAAGGGGCGCTTCGCCGCACCGCCGCAATCCGCGACGGGCGCTACCGGTGGCCGTTGGTCAGCTCGCCGGCGAGGGCGGGCACGTCGTAAACGTGGCGGAGCGCCTCGATGATGGCGCGGCTGTCCACGCTGACGGCGCGCGACTGCACGTCCTCGTAAACGAAGTCGCCGATGAGCGACTGGATGTTGCCGTCGAAAATGATCCCGACGAACTCGCCGGCGCGGTTGACCGTCGGGCTGCCGGAGTTGCCGCCGATGATGTCGCCCGTCGAGACGAAATCGAACGGCGTGGCGAGATCGAGCGCGGACTTTTTGCCAACCCAGCGCGGAGGCAGGTCGAAGGGCTCGCGGTTGTGGTGGCTGGCGGCGCGCTCGTAGAGGCCGGCGAAGTCGGTGAAGGGCGACACGTGCAAGCCCTCCTGCTCGTAGCCGCGGATCGGGCCGTAGGAAAGGCGCAGCGTGAACGTGGCGTCGGGCGGGTTGCCCGTGCCTTCGAGCGCGAAGCGCGTGTGCTCGATCGTCGCGTGCGCCTGCTGCTTCGCCTCGTCGAGATTTTCCCACTCGCGGCGGGCGGCGCGCGCCGCGCCGTCGATGGCGCGGGCGACCTCGATCATCGGGTCGTGCGACGCGGCGACCGCGGCGGCCCCGCCTTCGTAGAGTTTCTTGCGGAAGGCCACGTCGCGGACCTGCGTGCCGTTGATCAGCGCGGCGGCGCGCTCGCGGGGCGACTGGCCGCCGAGCGCGGCCTGCACGACCGGATCGTCGTAGCCGAGCTGCTCGGCGAGGAACGTCAGCGAGTCGCCGAGTTTCAGGATTTCGAAGTCCGTGTAGATCGGCTCGTCGGAGAACAGCTCGAGTTCGAGCGACTCGTGGCGGGCGTCGGCGTATTCCTTCAGGCGGTCGCCGTTGGGCTTCGCGCGCTCGTCGGCGGCGCGCAGGAGCACGCGCGCGAGGGTGAAGCTCGTGCTGTAAAGCCCGTGGGGCGCGCGGAAGGCGCTGCGCATGTCGCCTTCGAGGAGGCGCTCGCGGCGGAAGAGTTTCGAGAGCGCGGCCTGCGCGGTCGCGATGCGGTCGAACGCCGCCAGCGTCTCGGCGCCGTCCTTCACGTCGTGGAGTTGTTTCCTGAATGCGGCCTCCTGCGCGGCCTTCGCGTCCATGATCGCGGGCGAATAGAGCCCGGCCTGCTCGCCGTCGTAAACCTTGCGGCTGTTCTGGAGGCTCATCAGCAGCTCGTGGCCGCGGCGGCTGTTTTCCTCGCTGCGCGCCGTCCAGCTATCGAGCAGGATTTCGAGCCGCTTCAGGAACGCGAGCATGTAGGGATTCTGCGTGTCGCGCACGGTCGCGAGCTCGGCGGTCGTGAACTGGCGCGAGGTGCGGCCGGGATGGCCGGAGACGAAGACGAGTTCGTTTTCCTGCGCGCCGGCGGCGGACCATTTCAGGAAATGCTCCGGGTGGACGGGCTGGCCGTTGTCATAGACGCGAAACAGGCAGACATCGAGGTTGTAGCGGGGGAACTCGAAGTTGTCGGGATCGCCGCCGAAGAACGCCGCCTGCTGCTCGGGCGCAAAGACGAGGCGGATGTCGGTGTAGCGCTTGAACCGGTAGAGGTGATACTGGCCGCCCTGATAGAGCGTGACGACGTCGCTGCGCAGGCCGGTCTGCTCGCGGGATTCCTTTTCGATCACGGCGATGACCGAGCGGCGCGCGTCGGCTGCGGTCGGGCCGGTCGCGCCGGGCGGGATGGCGGCGTTGACGCGGGCGGTTACGTCCTCGATCGACTGGAGGACGTTCAATTCGAGGTCGAAGCACTTCTTCTCATCGGCGGGCGTGGCGGCGTAGAAGCCGTCGTGAAGGTAGTTGTGCTGCGCGTCGCCGAATTTCTCGAGGTCGCCCGCGCCGACGTGGTGGTTGGTGATGACGAGGCCGTCGGCGCTAACGAAGGAGCCGGAACCGCCGCTGTTGAAGCGGACGGAGGCCTGCATGAGGTGTTCGAGCCAGGGGTCGGTGACGTCGAAACCGTATTTGGCCTTGATCTGGTCGCGCGGCGGCGCGGAGAAGAGCCACATGCCTTCGTCGGCGCGAACGACCGCGCCGAGCACGAGCAGCGCGGCGAGACAGGGGAGAGCGAGGCGGAATTTCATAAGCCTCCAGAACTGCCGCGCGGTCGTGCGAAGGCGAGCCGGAAGCGAGGAGGAGGAGTGAGCAGGGTGTGACATGTGACATGTGACGGGTGACGAGCGACAGGGCGGCGAGCGGCGGGAAACTGGAAGGCGAGCGGCGGACGGAAAACAAAAAGCCCCGGCGGCAGGCCGGGGCGCGAGTGCGCGCGCAGTCGAACTATTCTGCGGCTAGGCCGGCGTGGGCGCGGGGGTGCTTTTTGGACCCGAGGCCGGGATATTCGTGTTCGTGCTCGCCGTCGCGGGCGTCGCGGAGGCGCGACCGCCGCGGTCAACGATCACCCTCGCGACGCGATAGCCGGCAACGAAGTCGGGATTCGTCTGGCGGAACTTCGTCACGAGTTTGTCGATGCGGCCGCGGAGGATGCGGCTCGCTTTCGCCACGCGATCCGGCAGCGCGGAGGTGGCGGCGGCGCGCTCGACCACCGCGGTGCGCGGCGCGGTCTTGATGGCAGAGAACGCGCCGGTCAGCGTGGTCAACTGGGTGACGTCGGCCGCCGTCACGAGGTAGTCGGCGAGCGCCGGGAGGTTGGCGGTGGTCAATCCGCCGACCAGGGTGGCCGTCGCTCCCAATTCGTCGTCGCTGAACTTGTCGAGCGCCGAGCGGGTGAGCTCGACCCTGGCCGCGAGTTCCACGTCGCCGTTGGTCTCGGCGAGGGCGGAGAGC
>Ga0265313_10001960_pt1 | contig 18614 bp, 17 predicted proteins | sample 4123metaG_FD_203122 | JGI IMG/M metagenome (GOLD analysis project Ga0265313, IMG submission 203122) | Rhizosphere microbial communities from Carex aquatilis grown in University of Washington, Seatle, WA, United States - 4-1-23 metaG | ecosystem: Host-associated > Plants > Roots > Rhizosphere >...
CCCGGATATCCTCCGGCGACGCGCCGGTCTGTTTGGAAAGCATCTGCGCCATGCCGCGGATGATGTTGAGGGGATTGCGCGTTTCATGCGCCAGCCCGGCTGCGGCCAGATTCATTTCCTTGAGATGTAGGTTCATTTCGCTGGCGCGGACCAGGCGGATTTGCAGTTCGGACGTTTTGGCCACATTACGCCAGGCCAGCCCCGAACCGATGACGGAAATGGCGGCCAACAGGAGGATGATGGACCGAAGCCAGAAATCCTGGCGGTTGATGGTGCGAATGGGTTCGGTGGACATGACGATGACAAAACTGCGCACACCTTGTTTCTGAAGCAGCACCTGATATTCCTCCTCGCTCATCCAGCGGGGCCGGCCGAAGCGCGGTCGGGAACCAGCCTCCCGGGAACGATCGCGGTTGGTGGTGACCTCCATGGCCGGTGGTGGCGGACCGCCGCCGGTAACGGCGGGATTGGTTGGATTATCTCCGGGCGGAGGCCAGGGTGGCGTTTCCTGAGGCGAGCCGGCGGATGGCCGGGGCGGCGGCACGGTGATGCCATTGGTGGCCAGGCGATTGGTAAAATCCTGCCGGGACATGATGATCGGCGGGTTGGTGCCTTCAATGTCGAAGGTCAGGTTGGTCCCCAAATCCACCGGATTCATCAGGGTCACCGTCTGGGCATCCCAGTGTTCGGAGGCACCGGTGATGCCTTTGGATTCCAAATCCGTGTCGGTCCCGGCGGAAGCCACGATTTCACCGGCCGCATTCAAAAGCGCGATGCCTCTCAGTTCGGCGGTATCCTGCCTGACCAATTCGGTCAGTGACGCTTCGATCCGTTCCTTGGACACCACGCCGCCGAAGCGCCGTTGGGAACGGAGGACAATGCCCAGCGTCGTGGAAATGTCCGTGGCCCGGTTGACGAGCGCGGCCCGCGCCTCATTCAGAACGTGAATGTGCTCCTCGACCTGCCAGGCGGCAATCAACACCCAGATGCCCAGCAGCAGGCCGAAAATCAGAGGGCTATGGCGTTTGGGTAGCATGCGCTGCGTTTAGTTAAAGGCGGGCATGGGAAAAAATCAATCGCGGCCTAGGGATTTTGCTTCATGGGCACGCGCTCCAAAAACTGATCCAGTTCCTGCTCGGAGTAGGATTTGGGCATAAGCATCTGCCTTTGCTGGCTCGCGGCCAGCACGGGCAACTCCGACGGCAACCGCACAATGTGGGGCGTCATGAATATCATCAGTTCGTTTTTGGTATCGCTGCTGGTTTTATGCTTGAACAGAATTCCGAGCACCGGAATGTCGCCGAGAATCGGGATTTTGCTGTCGCTGGAGGTTTTGTCGTTCACCATCAGGCCACCGATGACGACTGGCAGCCCGTCGGGCGTGACCACCACGGTATCGGCCGTGCGGGTGTCAATTACTGGGGCGTTCACGCCGGCGGCGATGGGTTCCGTCTGCGTCGGATCAATCTGCGAATCCTGCGGCGTGACTATCATTTCCACATAGCCGTCGGAAGAGATGTAAGGCGTGACGTTCAGCTGGATGCCCACGGGCGTATAGGTGACGTTGTTGATCGGGATGGTCGAATTGCCGACCGCCGTGTAACTGACGCCGGTGATCAGGGGCACCTGCTGGCCGACGAGAATGGTCGCCGGCTGGCCGTCGCGCGCCAGGATGGACGGGCGCGAGAGCACTTCCACCTTTCCGGCCGTGGCGATGGCGCGCAGGGTCGCCTGAAAATCGCTCCCCATGATCTGATAAAATCCATTGGCGCCGCCCGCCGTGGTGGGCGACAGGGCCGGGGTCGCCGCCACCGCCGACCCGACGGTACTGAAATTGGTCACAATCGAGTTCAGTCCGCTCAGTCCAAACACATCGGCGGCGCTGCCGCTGATCCCATTGCCAAGTCCCTTGCCATAGGAGCTCTCGACGCCGACATCGAGCGAATTGTTGTGCGATACCTCCAGAAAGACGACGTTGATCAGCACCTGCGGTTTCGGACGGTCCAGGCTGGCAATGACGTTGCTGATCTGTTCGCTGGTCGGTTGGTCGGAGATGACGATGATGTTCTTGGTGTCCGGATCCACGTAAATGGTCGCGTTGCCGACACTGCCATTGTTGTTGTATTCGTCACTCGAACTGCTGCTGGCGGCATTACGGTTGTTATTATTGAACCCGCCAAAGCCGCCAAAGCCCCCGAAACCGCCGCCGCCACCGCCACCACCGCGCTGCTGGGCGTGAGTTGCCATCACGGCGCACAGAATCAAAACCAGGGCGCCGCTGAGTTGTTTCCGATGATTGTTTGTTTTCATAAGTTCTTTTGGTGTTAAAAGGTTTCCTGCCTTAAGGGAGCCGGCCCGCGCCCACTCCGCCGCCGGTGCTGCCATTGCCGGTGGTGGTTCCGAGTGACGACGTGGTGTTGCCCGCCGACGTCGCGCCGGCATTCGCGCGGGTTTCCAGCGCGCCCTGCTGCGTGCTGGTGGTGGACCGCGTGTTGCTGTTGCCGAATGCATTTTGTAACACCTGCACCACCTGGTTTGGATCACCGTGGTCGAGGTGATACACATAAACCCTCTGGTCCCGTTGCGAAGGAACGTCCAGGTCGTGCATCATTCCCGCGATCTGTTCCATCAAATCCTTCGGCGCGGTCACGATGACCGACTGGATGCGGGCATCGGCCACGGCGGTGACCTGCGTCGCTTTTTTGAGGCGGTCGTCCGAGCTGTTGTTGCCGGCGCCGGCGTTCGCGGCCGCGAGGCGCGCAAAAAAACCGCCCGGCCCGCCGCCCCCGCCGCCGAAGCGGATCGGCGCCTGGGTATTGTTTCCCGAACTGCTGCTGGGGAATACATTGCCCAACTCGGTGGCCACGTCGGTGGGATTGGCATATTGCAGACGGAACACGCGGATTTCCGTCTCCGCCTCGGCACTGTTGTCCACGGCCTCAATGATCTGGACCAGATGCCGGATGTTGGATTGGGTATCCGTGACGACGATGGAGTTGCCGGCTTCGTTGGCGATAATCGTCGCTTGCGGTGAGACGAACGACGCCAAATCCGAGGCCAGTTGCCGGGCTTCCACGAACCGGATGGGAATGATATACGTGGCGATCTCGTCATTGTCGGGAATGGCATTGGGATCGTTGCTGGTTTTCACCGGGATGTTGCGCGTCTTCGCGTCATTCTTGCTCATGATGGTCAACTTCCGTCCGTCCCGTATGGCGGCATAGCCGTTTTTGTTCAGAACGGAATTCAGCAAATCCACCGCTTCATCCCGGGTCACCGGCCGGTCGCTCCAGAGATCCACGTGGCCGCTCACCGTGGTGTCGAGCACGATGATGAATCCGGCCGCGTCGCTGAGGTAATCCAGCACCGAATCCAGTGGCGCGCCACGGAAGTTCAACCGCAGAACATTGGTGCTGTCTGCATTGGCGACCTGAACGGCCGGGGTGGCCGGTGCGGGCATGGCCGTGACCGTGGGCGGCGCACCGTTCGTCTGCGCGGCGATGGGGAAGGTTCCGGCGGTCAAAACCGCCGCCAAGAGAAATATGATTATGTTTTTCATTGTCCTGATCCTTGTCCTAATTGTTGTTCTTCCTGTGCGCGCTGTTGCATCAATCGTGTCAAAGCGTCGTTGCCGCCGCCGGCCGGAGGGCTCGACGTGTCCGGCGCCGCCGTATCGGTCCCCGTATCCGCTGCGCCCTCGGGAACGGTCGTGTTCGGGTTGTCGGAGGGCAAATGCGGATGGCGGCTGGAACCGGAAGTGGCGGAATTGCCCGTGCCCGCGTAAGCCGCCGGATTGGTCGAAATCACCCAATGACCGTCATCATCACGGTGCATTTGCGCGCCGAGCGGCAAAATCGTTTCATTGGTCCCGGCCAGGAGCGTGACGGATTTCTGGGTGATGACCGTCACGTTGAAATCAGCCACGCTGCCGCCCAGTTCCAGCACTTTGCGGAAGTCCGGACTGGTGCCGTCAAAAAATGCGAACGTACCCTTGGCGTAGCTCATCGTGCCCACGAAGGAAAAGGAATCAACCACCCGCGCCGTGGCATGGGCGGAGCTGGAGCGCACATGTGGCACGCGATTGGGATCAAAAATATCCCGCTGCCCGATAAGTTGGTACGGCGTAAAATCCGTTCCCCCGGCCGATGGCGCCGCCGCCGAAAACACCGCGGCCGAAAACCAGACGGCGCCGGCAATCGCCGAACCAACCAGTTTGAGTGCTGATGTTTTTAAATTCATTTTGAAGGTGAGGTGAGGGCCAGTCCGTTGACTTGCAGGCCCAGCGTAAACTGCTGGCCGGTGTCGTCGCGCGCACTGAGGTCCACGGATTCGAGTTTCAGCGCCAGCGGGCCCTTTTCAATGTCATAAAGAAAGCGGGCCAGGGTGTCGAGGTCGCCGAACGCCTCCACGCGCCAGTTGACCGTGAGGTAATTCGTCGCATCATTGTTCCACTGCGGCGTGAGGCCGGTGATGCTCGCGTTGCTTTCCTGCGACCAGTTGTCAAAGGCCTTGAGCACCTGCTGCTCCGCCAGCGACGTGTCGGCCGGCAGGGTGTTCGTGCGCATCTGGTCCCAGTGACTGCGGATGGCCTCCTCGCGCTGGAGTAGTAATTTTCCGTCACTGACCTGTTTGCGCAGGGCGGCGATCGTTTGGGAACGCGCCGTCCACCAGTTCGCCAGTGGCTCGTAAACCAGGCGTTGGCCGACAAACAGCGCGACCACCGCGATGGTCAGCACGACCAGAAATTGTTGGCGGTTTTTAATTTCCATGGCCGCCTCCGTTGCCGTAATGGATGTCGAACGAGAATTGCATGGGGGACTGGCCGCGGAGCTGCTGCAGCTTGACGTCCGTCACGCCGTCCGCGGTGCGCAACTGGTTCAACGTCCGCCGCAGCGCGGCGTTGTCCTGCGCGGTGCCGGTGCAGGTGACCGTGTTGCCGTCGCGGATTTCCACCGTCTTGGCCGTGACCGATCCATCCTCGGGAAATGCCAGCGTCAGCTGGCGCAAAATCGTCAGGTTGCGAAAGGAGCCGTCAAACCAGGGACGGTATTGCTGGATTTGTTGCTGCAACCCGTCCAGCTCCTGCACCTTCGCCGACATGGCCGACCACCGGGAACGGAGCAGGACCAGTTCAAACTGCTGGAAACAAAACAGGCTCCCGACCAGCACCAGCACCCCGGCCGCCACGGCCCCGGCCGAGCGCAACCGGCCGGAGGAATATCGGGTGACCAGCTGTTGGAAGGCCGACGGTTTGGGCGGTAAGAACTCGAACACCGGCGTCTCGCCCGCCAACCGGCGCGCCGCCAGGCTGAAAGCGGGTGAAACCGGGGCCTCCGGCGGGAGCTGAACGCCAAATTCGTTTGGCGCGTAACCGGGGACAATCTCAACCTTCAATCCCATCGGTTCAAAACGCAATTCCATTTCGTCGGCCAGTTGCTGCGCCAGCTCGCGGGGACCAAAAATGCGGATGTGTTTCACGGCCGCACGCAGTTCCGCCGGCAATTGTCCCAGCGTGATCCGCGCCTCCCGGGCCACGAGATCGGCCTGCAACCCACGCCGGGCGCCCTCGTCTTCAATGGCGCCTTCCAGCGCGCGCAAAGCCGCCACGCCGCCACAGGTGACCTGCAGTCCCACCTGGCCCTCACCGATCGCCAGCGTCAACACCCCGCGGGAGGCATCCGCGTCGGGCGGTTGCAACGCCGTGATTCCTAGTGAAAAGCTGACCGGCTTGAGTTTTGCCGCCGCCAAAACCTGCTCCAGCGCCGACAGGTGAGCACTGGAAATGCCCACCAGCATCACATGTTGTTTGCCGGCAAGCAACGGACAACGCGAATCCCCCAGCCGCAGCGTGGCGACATCGGAGGGAAAACCGCGTTCCGCTTCCAATTGCAGAAGACTGGCGGCGTCGGCGTCCGGCAATGGCGGCAATTCTGTGTGCGCCACCAGCGCCCACTTCAGCGGCACCCCCACCACGCAACGCCGTTCGCGCACGCCGGCGGCGTCGAGGTGATTGCGAATTTCGCGCCCGACGAGTTCCGGCGCCGCCGTCAGCGGATCCAGTGACAGGCTGACCGAAAAGCTCTGGTGCCGTTGCAGTGACCCGTTGGTGCGACGGAGCACCACGCCTTCGAGGCGGCTCCCATCCAACGTCAGGCCGAGCAGGCTGGTCAGCCGTCCACGCTTTCCAAAATTAATTTTCAGCACGTTCTTCATGGGGTTGCCTGGGCGACCCAGGTTTCGCGGACTTTCTCGCCCAGTGCCCAGCCCAGCCGGCTCAGGTCCTGGCGATAAATGATTTTGGGCGTGCCGTCACTGGTGTCGAAAATGAACTTCACGCGCCGGTAGCCACGGCCGAAGGGTCCGACCGCCGCGATGTCGGCGGTGAATTGGAAGGTCTGTGTGGTGATGTAGTCGCCCCGGGCCAGCGCCCGCAGGACAGCGCTGGTGTTGCCCAGCGCATCCACCACCCAGGCGATGGAAGTGAGATTGTTCGGATTTTGCTGACGGTAGGTAATGAGTGACTGCGCAGTACCCGACGCGGTGTTTTGGTCAACACCGGCTCCGGTCAACAGCGCCGTCAATACGTCCACCCCGGCCGTATTAACATTGACGCGTCCACGGATGTAGGCGGAAGTGCTGGTGGTCACGTCGCCAGAAATTTTGGCAAAGTCATCCGAACTCATGCCCGCGGTTTCACATCGGAGACAGAAATCCAGCAGGCCCCGGCAAGGGCCTTGCCGGGCAAAAGCGCTGGAGACAACGGCGGCACGGGCCGCGGCGCTGCTGATGTCGGCAGCTTCGAAGAGCGATTGCAATCCTTCTTCGCCGGCGGTGTTCACGTTGGTCAGCGTGGTGCCGTCGGAATGGAAATTCGGTTCGCGTGTATAGACCGTGGTGTAATCAAACAGGCCGCTATTAAGTTCTGCGGCGCCGCTTGAATTCGTCTCGTTTGCATCAAGCACGCCGTTGCCGTTGACGTCGTCGCCGGCCAGCAAATCCATTGTTGCGCCATAGACCAGCCGCAATTCGTCCACGCTCTCAAACGGCGCGCCCTTTTCCGGGTAGTCCAGTTGCGCGTAATCCAAAGTATAGGTGCCGGAGCTATTCGTGCTTCGCCAATCCACAATGGCCTGGGCGAAATCAGCCGTCATGTTGGGCAGATAGGCAAGGGCATTCGTGTTGGCGTTGTTCAAGTTCAGCTTGGAACCTTCGTCAATCAGGCCAAATGAGGGTTCCGATGAAGGCGTGCCGGACGGGTCACGGCCGATCAGCCAGAACCGGGCATCGCCGACGGGCACGGCGGCGGAGACATACAGGTTGGTGGCCGGCATCGCGCCATTGGTGGCATAGGTGGTCAACACGTAGTTGACATAACGGGCCGCGCCTTCAATGGCCTGGTCCGTGACCAGGCCGGAGGCGCGGTTGTCCGACGCCCGGAGCTCATAGGTCATGGAGTTGGCGAAATAGAGCGCAATGGCAACCAGACCGATGCACACCCACAGCACAATGATGAGCACGGAACCGTGTTGATTTTGAGGACATTCAACATTCAACGTCGAACGTTCAACATCCAAGGCACGGCCGCCCTGCGCCGGTTTGGGCGTTCGGTGTTGAATGTTGAATGTTGAATGTTGGACTTTCATGTCCGCTTCAGTTGAGGTTTGTGCGCGATTGCGAATCAATCGGCACCAGCATTTCAATCGGCGGCGTGGTGGCGGGGTTGGACCCGGCCAGTTGAATCCGCACCCGGACGGCCGTGGGCAGATTGGTGTTCACCGACGTGAGACCCGTGGTGTCCCAGGTATCGGACCACTGCGAACCGTCAAAACAGGAAAACTCGACACTTTGCACGCCCCGCAGCATCCACTGGTCCTCCACGTCGGGCACCGCCGTGGTGGCCATGAGGTTCCGGGTGACACTGCGAAACAAATCCTTGCCCGGCTCGTTTCGGTCGGTGGGGTCCCTCAATTCATAGGTGACTTTCTGGATATCACCCCACGGCGCGGTATCCCGCAACGCTCCGGTGGCGGTGTACATCTCAACGGCCACCGGCTGGCGGATGCCCGGACTGGTCAGGGTCCCGACCCGGAAATCGCCGGACAAGACTTTGCTGGTTCCATTGGTGGGCGTCACTGCACACTCCAAATCACGACGCATCACCGCCAGCGCCTGGTCCACCGGCGTCGCGCTGTCCACCGCTGCCTGGGTCGCGTCCCGCAGATGCAGGGCGGCAAACAAGACACTGCCGGCGACCGTCAGCACCAGGGCCGCCACGCCCATCGCCAGGATCATTTCGATCAGCGTGAACGCGCCGGTTTTGAATCGGTTAATTTTCATGGTTGCATGCCCGTCGCGGCCGGCGCCTGTGAACCGGCCAGTGTGCTCAACTGGACCGAATAATCATGGCCCTGCGCCGAGAAAGTCACCTCGGCGGTCAGCAAACGCATCATCGCCTTCGTATCCCCGGGCCAATTCTGGCTGTTCAACGTCCAGCGGAACTCTCCGGCGCCCTCGGCGGCGGTTCCGTTTTGTGATCCCGTGTTCCAGTTGGTGGTGATGATGCTTTCATTCAAAATCCGATCGGCAACCCGCGCCGCCGTGCCTTTGCGCGCGGCCACTTCACCGGCGAGACTGGCCACGTGCAGCGCCTCCACAACCGCCGGAATCACAATGGCCAGGAACAGCATCGCCGCCAGCACTTCCGCCAGCGTGAAGGCGGAAGCGTGGCCTGTGACACGCGACACGTGACACGAATTGGCCGCCCTGGCGCCGGTTTTTTTCATGCCACCTGCCTGCCGTGCCGAAGCTTTCGAGCGGAGGCTGGTCACCTGCCAACTGTCACTTTTCCGTGTCCCGGATTTCATATCCATTGTGGTCGCGCGATTCGATCAGCCACAGGGCCTGGCCCTTGGCGTCGATCAGACGCAACGTTTGCGGACTGTTTTCATCCACTGTGCCATCCGGCAAAAAACGGATGGCCGGCAAACCGCCAAGCCGGTTCGGGCCACCCGAACCGGTGTTCACAACCGTGATCTGTAAATTTTCGTCCAGCGACAGGTTTTCCGCCCTGGGATCGCCACCCCGCCCGGTCGCCTCCGCCTGGAGTCCGTAGGTCCCCTGCTTTTCGTTCACCCACAACACCATCGGCAGACCTTCCGAAACGGCACGGCTCTGGCCGGCGTGCATCAACGCCACCAGCCGGCGCGCCTCGGACCCCAGCGCCTGCCCGCGGATAAAATTCGACATCGCCGGCGCCGCCAGTGAAGTGATGATGACCAGCAGGACCAAAACCAGAATCAACTCGATCAGGGTGAACGCACTTTGGAAAGCGCCGGGCCGCGAAACCTCACGGCGCCTTTGCCGTCGGACAGGTTCAATTCGCGCGTTCATCACAGATGCCCCATCTAATTTGTCCAACTGACAATGTCGTCCCCGGTTCCTTCCTTGCCATCAGGCCCAGCCGACAGCAGGTCGTAGCCGGTGGGGTTATGTTTGCCGGGGTAATAATAGATGTACGGATTTTGCCAAGGGTCTTTCGGAAGCACCGGCGGATCAAAATAGGGCCCGTGCCAATTCTTGGCGTTGCCCGGCTGTTGGATCAAATCCTGGAGGCTCTTGGGATAAAAACCATTGTCCACCTCATAAGAGTCGAGCGCGGATTTGATGCCTCCGTGAATATCGGCGTACGCCGCTTTGACCCGCGCCTCTTCGCCCTTTCCCGCGATTTTGGGAATCACCAACGCCGCGAGAATGGCGATAATGGTGACCACCAGCATCAATTCAACAAGGGTAAACGCATGGCGGCGGTTTGGGACCTCGGATTTTGGAAATCGGATTGGCATGTTCATGGTTGGTCAGAGGTTGGATTTTATTTGATGTATTCACTCATTGAGAGCACCGGCAGCAACATGCCGATGAAAATGGTGCCGATAAAACCGGCGATCAAAAACAACAGCAGCGGTTCGGCAAAGGCCACCGCCGTCTTCAGGTGACGGTCCAGATCCACCTCGGCAACGCTGGCGATACGGACCAGTTCCGTGTCGAGTTTGCCGCTTTCCTCCGATACTGAAATCATTTCCAGCACGGAGCCGGCGAACAGGTCCTTGCAATCCGCGAGACTTTGGCCGAGCCGGCCGCCCTGCTGAACGCGCTGGATGGATTGGGAAACGGTATCCACGAGGATCTGGTTGCCGATGGATTTGCGCGCGACGTTCAGACCTTGCACCAGGGGCACGCCGGCACCCAGCAACGTCCCAAGCATCCGGCAGAAACGCACCATCGCAAATTGTGCCACCAGCGGGCCGACCAGCGGCGAGCGCAGCACCAATCGCTCCCAAACGCGCCGGCCTTTTTCGGAGGCAAACCAGGTTCGCACCAGAAAGACCGCGCCGGCCAGGCCGGCCGCAACCAACAATCCGTACGAGCGCACGGCGTGACTGACGCCAATGATAACCTGGGTGATCAAAGGCAGGGTGCCATGGAGGCTGGCAAACACCTTTTGAAACTGGGGAATAAAAAATATCAGCAGAGCGGTCAGGACGATGATCGCCAGACAGAACAAAATACACGGATAAATCATGGCGGTGAGCACCTTCGATTTCAGTTCCTTCTCGCGCGATTGGAAATCGGCGATCTGCGCCAGCACCACGTCGAGAAACCCACCCGCCTCTCCGGCCTCCACCATCGCGACATAGACGCGTGGAAAGACATCCGGCGACTTCGCCATGGCGTCGGCGAGCGACATGCCGTCCACGACCAGGTCGTGAATTTCCCTCCACTTCGCCGCCACCGACGGCGCCGAGTTTTCCTTGTAAAGAATCACCAGCGCGCGGCTCAACGGCACACCCGAGGCCAGCAGGCTGGACAGGAGGCGGGTGAAATTTTCGAGTGCGTTGGCGGAGACTTTCCGGGATGGGAATTTGAAGGAAAGATTGCCGAGGTTTTCCAGGCCGGCCGGCAAACCCGAAGTGTTTTTGGCGACGGCAACCGCGTTTTCGACCAGATTCACCGGACGCAGGCCCAGGGTCTCCATCTGGCGCAAGGCGTCGGGCCGGCCCGCGGCGTCAAGCTGACCTTGCGCCATGGTGCCATCCGTCTGCAACGCTTTGTATTGGAACGTGGGCATGCTTCAATTCAGTGTCAGGTGGCAACCGCCGGAACCCCCGGTAATCGGTCTTTTGCCGACTGCGCCACCTCCTTGGCGGTGGTAACGCTTAAGACTTCTTCGACCGTGGTGATCCCCATGCGGACGAGCCGCCAGCCGTCTTCGGCCAGCATTTTCATGCCCGCGCGGCGGGCGGCGTCACGAATCTGATCGCTCGAGGCGTTTTTCAAAACCAGCTGCCGGATTTCGCTGCCGGTGTCCATCCACTCAAAAATCGCGTGACGGCCAAAAAATCCGGTATTGCGGCATTCCCGGCAGCCGGTGGAACGGTAAATCGTGGTCTCCCCGGGGATGCCGAGTTTTTCCTTGAGCGCCTGCGCGGTCGGTGAATTATCCGCCTGCTTGCAGTGCGGACACAGCACGCGGACCAGGCGCTGGGCCAGCACGGCTTCGAGCGACGACGCCACCAGGTAGGGTTCGACGCCCATGTCCACGAGGCGGTTGACGGCGCCCGGGGCATCGTTGGTGTGCAGGGTGGAGAAAACCAGATGGCCGGTGAGCGACGCCTGTACGGCAATCTCCGCGGTTTCCTTGTCGCGAATTTCACCGATGAGAATCACGTCCGGGTCGTGGCGCAGAATCGAGCGCAATCCGCGCGCGAACGTCAGCCCGGCTTTCTCCGAGACCTGGATTTGGTTGACGCCCTTGAGTTGATATTCGACCGGGTCTTCAATCGTGATGATTTTGCGGACGGAATCGTTGATTTCGTTGAGCGCGGTGTAAAGCGTGGACGTTTTGCCGCTGCCGGTCGGGCCGGTGACGAGGATGATGCCATGGGGCAGTTGCAGGACGCGGCGGAAACAGTCCAGCTCGCGTTGGTCCATGTCGAGTTCGGCCAGGCCGCGGAGCGTGGCGTTTTGCCGGAGCAAACGCATCACCACCGCCTCGCCATGGAGCATGGGTATGATGGAAACGCGGATATCCACCTCGGCATCATCAATGCGCACCTTGATGCGGCCGTCCTGCGGCAAGCGTTTCTCCGCGATATTGAGGTGGCTTATAATTTTGATGCGCGAAACGATCGCGGGTTGGAAACGCTTGAGCTGCGCGGGCACGGGAATGTCCTGCAACACGCCATCGATGCGGTAACGGATCCGAAATTCGTCCTCGAAAGGTTCCAGGTGAATGTCCGAGGCGCGCAGTTCGATGGCGTCCTTCAGCACCTGGTTGACAAAGCGGATGATGGACGCCTCATCCTCCGCGGCGCCGTCGAGGTTGGTGTCCTCGGCGTTTTCATCAACGACTTCAAAGCCTCTTTCCTCGTCGAGGGTGCCGATGGTATCGGCCCCGACGCCGAGGCGTTTCTTGATTTCACGCTGAATGGATTCGCTGGAAGCCAGAATCGGCTTGAGGTTCAGGCCGGTCATGGTCTTGAGCGCATCGAGGCCCTGCGTCGCGAAGAGGCGGCTGGTGGCGACTTCCACCGTGCCGTTCAAGCGCTTGAGCGGAAGCAGTTCCTCCTTCAACAAAATGCGGGCGGGAAACAGGGAGAGCAGCTGACGGTCCGGTTCGACGTCATCCAGGGTGGTATAGGCGACGCCATATTCGCCGGCCAGCCAGCGCAGAACGGCTTCCTCGCTTTGCAAGGGCGGCTGGGTGCGGGCCAGCGCCACGGCGTCGATGGCAGACAATTGCCGGGCGGCAACCATGCGCTCCAGCAACGGCTTCAACGTCGGGTCCGGATGGACAGTTTCGTTCACTTGTTTTTGGAGCGGCGTCTGCGACCGCCGCCGTTCTCACGTTTCAAGTGGGGCACTCATGGAACGCCGCTATAAATTTCAGTTAGTTCAGCAATCCCAACAAGGTGGCCTGTGCTTCCTGCTTTACCGTCAGCACCCCGCGAAGTTGTTCTTGTGCCTGGACCAGTTTGTCCTGTTTGGCCTTCTGGGAAGTTTCGTATCGGGCCAGCGCGGATTGAATCTGCGCCACGGGGGCATTGTCATCGATGGCCTTTTGCAAGGCTTCCGCTTCGGGGCTGGGCGTGCCGCCAAAGAAGCCGCCCCGACGACCGCCGATGGTGGCATTATTGGCATTGCCGCCGTTGCCACCCCGATTGCGGAACAGGCGGCCCATGCCGCCGCCGAAACCGACATCCCGCCGCGCATCCATCACTTTTTGGACCAGCGGCTGGACGGCGTTCCAGTCGGTATCGTTGGTAAAGCCGAGTTGATCCCGAACTCCGTCCATCATGCGCTGCTGCATCTGGGCGGGATCGAAGTTGCCTCGACCTCCGCCCCCACCCGGGCCGCCGCCGTTGCCGCCATTGTCGTTTTGTGCCAGGAGACTGCCGGCGCTCAGGCATAAGGCGGCAACGATGCTCCGAATTAGAAACTTTCGATTTGATTTTGTCATAATGTGCTCATGTTGAAGTGCGGTTAAACTTGTTTTCAGCCGCTTGCAGCGAAACATCATGTCCACGCACACGGCCGCCGTTCACTAGCAGGCAGGGAATGTGCCAATCGAAAAACTCCAACAAACTGAAGCCGACCAGGCCGCCTTTCGCGCAAATGTTTCCCACCTCGGCCGCGGGCGCGCAGATTTTGCGCACCCGAGGCCGCCTGATCCGTTTCAACTCCCGGGGCGAAGTCACCGATCCGCGGCGTCGTCGCGCGTGAGCGGGAATTCATTTTGACTAACCGACTTTAACCGTTGTAGCCTTGAAACCGGTTGCCAAAAAGTACGGGCAACATTTGCCACAACAATTTCACAACCATGAATCATTCAAATTGCGAGGCCCTGATGATAAAGAATCCCCTGGAAAAAACTGTGCGACGTGGAACTCGTTTTGGCTCCTGGCTGGCGATGCTGGTAGCGGGCATGGCGGCGCTGGCGGCGGTCACGGGTTGTCAAACCGAGCCTGACCAGTTCACCTCGCCGGCCCCGGCCGTTACCAACACACTGCGGCCGGTCATTCCCGAGGCCGTCACCGCCCCGACGACAACGAATACCGACGCATTTACTTTACGGGAAGGTGACATCCTGAAAATCACCTTCCCCGGGTCCCCCAACCTGAACAACATCCAGCCAATCAGGACCGACGGCAAAATCACCTTGCCCTTGATCGGGGAAGTACAGGCGGCGGGAACGACACCCATTGATTTGCGGCAAAAATTGATGGATTTATATGCGCCGCAACTGTCGTCGAAAGAGGTTACCGTGGAGGTGCAAAGCTCCTCCATCCCGGTTTATGTGACCGGGGCAGTTCTCCGCCCGGGAAAAATTACATCGGATCATCCCATCACGGCCCTGGAAGCCATCATGGAGGCGGGTGGATTTGATTACACCAAGGCCAATTTGAAAGCCGTGGTGATCATCCGGCAGGTAGGAAACCAGACGAAGAAATACAACTTGAATTTGAAGCTGGAAATGGAGGGGAATAGCAGCGAGCCATTCTACTTGAAGCCCTCCGACATCATTTACGTGCCGGAAAAATTCTCCTGGTTCTGACCCCGGCCGTTCCGGGAGCCATCAAGGCAGGGCCCTAATAGGCAAAGCCGATTTCGACCCCGTACTGGTGGCTGGAAAAACTGAAGCCAGATTGGGAGGAGGTATCCGCGCTGAGCTGGTAGAAGACCGCGATCGTACCGCGTTTGAGAAAGGTCGTGCTGAGCCGCGTATTGAAATAATAGTAATCGTCCGTCCGGCTGGGAGCCGGGTTGACTCCCGAATTGACGTATTTGATGTTTTGATAGCCACCGCTCAAGTCCAGGTACAACCTGCCCAATAACCGCTGGTTGAGGTCACCGTCGAAACCGACACTCTCCGAAATTTGATTCTGCAAGGTCGACACGGCCACCACCCGTTCCGCGTTCAAGGAAATCTTGGTCTGTTCAAAAGGCTGATATTGAATGCCGCCGCCAAAAACGGGGTTGAGAATGTCGCCGGAGTTGCCGCCAAAAAACTGGCGGTCTTCCACACCCCCGTTAAGTTGAAAGCTGACCTTGTCCGTCGCCCGCCATTTGATCCGTCCCTCGTATTGTTCAAAAAGCATGTCGGGGCTCGCATCCACGTCGTCGTAACCCAACCCCACCCCGAGGGCCACATCGAACCGGGCCCAGAAATGGTAATTCAACCAGTCCAGGGTCGACCATTCGCGGTAGCTTTGAAACTGGTCGGCCGAAACGAAATCCTGATTGACGCCCAGGTCCAGTGACATTTTGCTGTTAATGGTATAGCTGCCATTGACCGCCGTCGCGTACGTGGTCTGTTTGGTCTGGGTGGCCGTTTCCGCCTGCGGCGTGTCCGTGACGACAAAACTCTGCGACAGTCCCAAAACCCAGTTCCCATAAACGGTGCCACCGGTCAATTTGGCCGCTTGATTGAAGGTATTCTGAAAATGGTTGTTGGAATAAAGCGTCCAGCTGGGGGTGTAATCCAAACTCCAATGCTCGCCAACGTCCAACCGCAGTCCCGGCGCAATTTCCTGAATCACGGTGTTCTCCGGGTGGCCGGGCGCGGACTGGATTCCGTCACCGTAGAGAAATTGATAATCGACGTGCGGGCGCAACGTCAAAAATTTATAACGAAAGGGCTGTGCCAGTTCCTGGCCGGGGACCGCCCCGCCGGGAACAAACACATCCATTTCCGTGGTTGCAAACGGCTGCAAGGCGGGCGGGGTCTCGGAAGTTTCGGGCTCCGAGGTGATCACGGATTGGGCGTGGGTCCGGCGACTCAGGGCCAGCAGTCCGAGCAATACCGCGCCCCGCAACAGCCAATGATTCCGGTGGGCCCGGACAAACAACCGCTTCGTTTTGTTTTTTAGGTTCATAAAGGTTGGATCCGTCATTTTAGGTTCTGGGAGGAAAACAGGGGGACATTTCGCGGCGCGCCGTTGTCCGCGCGCAAGGCCGCCACATTCCAATTGCGCAGCGAATCTTCCAGGGCTTCCTCCACCGGGCGCATTTTTATCCCCGCCACCAGCATTTTGGAAACGTCCAGGACGCAATTGGAGCGCGGCGCCCTGCCGCTCTGACGATAGAATTCCTCCTCGTCCTTCCAAAACTCAAAGCGCCGGCCTGGCTTCAGGATCCGCTCCACCATTTCGACGACCTGTCGCGTCGAAACCGCACCCGGATTTGTCATATTATAAATCCCGAACGGCGCCTGTCGCTCCCAGAGGTCCAGGCAGGCCCGCACAAAATCGTCCAGCTGGGACAGCGAATTAACCCCGTCAAAAACCCGGGCGTAGTTTTGAATTCGCCAAAGAAAATTCCGGGGTTCGCTCCGTCCGTTGAACGGCATGCCGGGACGCCAGAGGTAAACCCCTCCCATTCCCCGGATGGCCTCCTCCGCCAGCACCTTGGTGCCGCTGTAAAAATTGCAAGGGGCGTTGCGGAATGAAAAATTGGGCTCGTCCCACTCGGTATAGCCGAAGACTTTTTCGGGGGTGACGGCAAACAGCTGTCGCAGTTCCGCACCTTCCACAATCCGTGTGCCCTGATCGTCGATCCATTTCGCACCGCGGTAAAGGCAACCCGACGAGATGTGCCCCCATGGGGTGCTCGTCATCGAACACGCCCGGGCGATGGTCTGGGGCAGCAACGTGTTCGCACAAAGGGTTTCCTCCCGGGCCGTCTCGCAGGCGTCCACATTTGGCCGGCCCGGATACCCGGCGGCGTTGATGATGAATTCCGGTTTCAATTTCCGGATGTAATCGAACAACAGGTCAAAGTCCGTGTAATCAATCGCCTTGCGGGTGAGCGGGATGAAACCGTACCTCCGGCGACGCAGCTCCGTGGCGAAGGCCTGCCCCATGTAACCGCTCGCTCCCAACAGCAGGATCATGGCGAATTGATTTTCAGCGGATTCAACTCAGGCTTTCCAGACCTGGCTTGATTTGGTTTTCACGCCGGCCATGGCGTTTCGCGTGTCAACAATGCAGGGCGCCCAATCGGCCAGCTCCTGGTAATTGACCGCTTGATGGTTGGTGGCAATGATGACCGCATCGAAAGGTTGCAGGGTCTCACGGTTCCAGCCGGTCGAACGGGTGCCCGCCCAATGAGGATGTTCCCGGGTCGGGCGAATCACCGGCACGTACGGATCGTAGTAGGCCACCTCCGCGCCACGCGCCTTGAGGAGGTCCATCAGGACGTAGCTGGGTGATTCGCGGTCATCATCCACATTCGGATTGTAGGCCAGCCCCACGATGAGCACCCGGCTGCCGTTCATCGGTTTCCGCAGGGCGTTGAGCGCTTCCGCGGTCCGATTCACGACATGCGCAGGCATGGCCGTGTTAATTTCGCCCGCCAGTTCGATAAAACGCGTGTGCTGGCCGTACTCACGCGCTTTCCACGTCAGGTAAAAAGGATCAATGGGAATACAATGACCACCCAATCCCGGTCCCGGTGAAAACGCCATGAATCCGAACGGCTTGGTTTTGGCGGCCTGAATCACCTCCCAGACGTCAATGCCCATGGCCCCGTAAACGAGTTTCAATTCATTGACCAGCGCGATGTTCACGCTGCGAAAAATATTCTCGAGCAACTTGGTGGCTTCGGCGGCGCGACAGGAGGAAACCGGCACCAACGTCTTGATGGCCCGGCCATAAAGCGCCTTGGTGCGCTCCAGACAGGCCGGCGTGTACCCGCCGATCACTTTGGGAATGATTTCAACCTTGCTCTGCGCATTTCCCGGGTCCTCCCGTTCCGGTGAAAAGGCCAGGTGAAAATCCACGCCGGCCTTCATGCCGGAACCGGCTTCGAGCACTTCCCGCAGATCTTCATCGGTCGTACCCGGGTAGGTTGTGGATTCCAGCACCACCAAAGTCCCCCGGGTCAGATGGGGCGCGACGGACTTGCCGGTGTCGGTGATAAATGAAATATCCGGCTCGCGATTCTTGTTCAACGGCGTCGGCACGCAGATGATGATGGCTTCCACTTCCTTGACGCGGCGGAAATCAGCGGAGGCGACAAACCGGCCGGCCTTCTCCGCCTCGGAAATGGCCTCGGCGGAAATATGTTTGATATAGCTGCGGCCGGCGTTGAGCGATTCCACCTTGGATGGGTCGATATCCAGACCCAACACGGTCACTCCTTCCGAACGCGCGAATTGAAGTGACAACGGGAGTCCCACATAACCGAGACCAATGATTGCGATTTTCATTTATTTGGTTTTATTTTTTCTGGATTTACAATGTTGGCGAACGATCAAAGACGATATAGGGCGTCAGGATGGGTGCGTAGCTTCATGGTGTCTGACGAACCGGCGCTGCAAGTCAAAGGGGGGGCACCTGCTCGGCAATCATCCGGCCGATTTCGAGCGAGGCGGTGGCCGCCGGCGAAGGCGCGTTGCAGACGTGCAGTGCCCGGTCGCACCGGACCACCAAAAAATCATCGACGAGCCCGCCGTCGGGACGCAATGCCTGGGCCCGCACCCCTGCCGCGCCGGGAACCAGATCCTCCGCGCGGATTTCCGGGATGAGCTTTTGGAGGCTGCGCACAAACGCCTGCTT
>Ga0265313_10001962_pt1 | contig 18597 bp, 14 predicted proteins | sample 4123metaG_FD_203122 | JGI IMG/M metagenome (GOLD analysis project Ga0265313, IMG submission 203122) | Rhizosphere microbial communities from Carex aquatilis grown in University of Washington, Seatle, WA, United States - 4-1-23 metaG | ecosystem: Host-associated > Plants > Roots > Rhizosphere >...
CTAGAGCCAGGAAATCAGAGACTTTCCTCGTCTCTCCCCATATTCCTTTTTAACGCGCAGTCTTTACTGCCGGGAAATTACTATGACTACGAACACCTCCCCGCAACCGTGGGTTGAAGGTGATCGTTCGCATCGTGATACTGCAAAAGTGGTATCAGATTCGACCGATCGCATCCTCATGTCGGACGTGGACTTCGCTCGTGCACAGCCACGCTTGAAGCCCACCGACGATGCAAGAACTCAACCAGATCATATAGAGTTGGCCAGCATCTTCAACACTAGCGGCGACTCGCATGTGCAGAAGCTAGAGTCTCTGGCGCTGAAATACTATCAGAGCCAAGATCCGAAAATATTCGAAGTGAAATCCGGCCGGTTTGCCGGCATGCAGGTTCCAGAATACCTGCGCTGTGCAATATTCCAAAGCAACCTGGCAGTGCAGGCAGGTTTGATCAAACCAGGCGAAGTCACAGTCAGAGCAATTGAATTCGGCAACTTGATGAAAAGCAAAGGCTATTCAGAAGAAACTTTTGTGCCTGGAAAATCATATCCAAATGGAACATACATAGTCGGTGCAGGCGGAGGATCAAACGGCGAGAGAAATCACGTTGGTCTGGTCTTGAACGGAAAGCTGCTGCACACGCAGGCTGGAGGAATCAACTACGAATCGATCGGCAACAAATTTAAACGCGGCGCTTACGATGAGATGCACGTCTATATTCCTCCGAAGAGTAATGCCAGCCGCTCTATATAGAAATTGCTGCTGGACCGCAAAATCAAATGCTTGCAAATTTCTGTCCAAAACTGAAGTTTATCGTGTATACCCATACATCGGCAGAAAAACTCATGCGGGATAACGGCAAGGAAGCTTGCAGTATTGTCGCGCGCAGTTTATGACTTTCTTCCGACTCATCGCTCCGATTTCAAAGTGTTCTCAGACAAGGCAGCGCAAGCGGCCGGACTTCACACGATAAAAATCAGCGGCAAAATTAGCCGCACAAACTCCTTCTCTAATCAAAAAGCAATAAAGCAGCGGCAATGCTGCTGTTTTCTCTCGACTTTATTCAGCAAGCAGCCCAAATGCTTGTCACTTACCCTGGCACAATAGGCGCGACAAAGGTCGCTTCAGATTTCTGCACGCACTCAAACTACGAGTTAGGGGGCCGAATCATGGCGGACGTAATTACTACAGCACAATCGCAACCACAGCTGAGCAATGATGCTCAACAAGCACTTCTGACTCTGCATGCAGAAATAGACTCGCATCGCAATACCGAAAACAATCGCAGCTATCTAGGAAAAGTTTTCGATTGGCTGTATACCTCCGACGAAAAATCATTCAAGAAGATGGAGGATCTTGAGGAGAAAGCAGTCGACAATATCAAGCACGGCGATCTTGCCGCAGTCGAGAAAATGCAAGCCGAAGTAAGACAGGCAGTAGATAAAGACAAAAGTGCAGTCAAATGGCAAAACGATATTTCTTTCCTGGGCTCTAGCGGCGTCAAAATCGGCGCCTTGTTCTTCGGCGGGCCGATTGGTTGGACAGCCACAGCGGCTCTCTACATGGCTGATGAAGCCAAACCGCATGACAGCGTCGGCACACAAGTTGTGGATGCCACTCTGGGCGCCGCTAAAGGTCTCGCTTTCAAAGGACTTTTGGGCGGCGTCATGGATGCCCCCTGGAATATCGCCTTGAAGGGCGGCGCCATGAGCCTGGGCGGACGCGCCATCGACACTGCCCTTACACGTTCCAACTACTACGATCAAAAAGAACAAGATTATAGTCTCTGGCAGGGCGTTAAGGCAACTGGTGCCGAATTAGGCAATGTGCAACATCTGGCCATCGATGCAGCAGTAATGGGGACGGCATTTGCAGGCGGCTATGCATTGAGCCAATTCGCTCCCAAAGTGATGACGCCTTTCTCCTCGAAGATCGCTACCAGCTCTATTGCCGGTGCCTCGCGCGGTATGATTTCCGAAATCACCGCAGAAAGACTGGCCGGCGAGCAGCTCAACTGGGGACGCATAACCGGCAAGGGACTGGCCACTTCAATGGTCTACGGCTTTGCTGCCGTACCGGGTGCAATGCAGGCTGACTATCAAGTTGCCCATCAACATGACCATGCCGGTGATGGACAATTCCTCATGTACAAGAAAGCCGGCACGGTGAAAGCCGAGCAATTGACGCATCCGCAAGAATGGACATCGACCAACGGCGATCAGCTCAAAGGCGAAGCCGGCGATTGGAAACTGACAGGACCGGACGGCAGCACATGGACAGTAAAACCCGACATCTTCGCCAAGACCTATGGTGAAACCGAAGCGGGCTCCGGCGTCTATGCCAAAACAGCCTTGGCACGGGCAATGAAGCTGAAGATTCCCTACAGCGTCAATTCACTGGAAGGATCGAGCTCTGGTGGTCCCGGCGATTATTTGATCATCGGACCGAACAACGAACCTTACATCGTCAATGGCGCCAAGTTTGAAGGCATGTACACGCAAACCGCTCCGAAGGGTTCGTAATCCGCAGAATTAAGGATCCATCAAAAGATCAGCGACGTCTTCTATTTTCTGGCCGTAAACCATTTGCATGAATTCGGCTGTATATGCGAGATCTTTTGGATGATCGAATTCGGAGTCAGGCAGATTGACGTACTTCTGAGAGATGGTTTTAAACTGATATCGTTTCGTGCCGTCGGCCAATTCCGAATAGTATTCGAGCGGAATCTTTTCAATAAAAGAAAACTCGAAGTATTGTCTCCAAATTTCCCTGACTTGAACAGGCAGCGCAATTGAGTCGTCAGCCGTCGCCATCACCATATCTTTGACGAAAGGCGTATCCAGCTTAGATCGATATGCGTGGCCGAATCCTTCGCTGGCCTCGACTCTGCGGTTGACGGGCATCACATACTGCATGGCAGGAATTCCGGCAATCTGGACCTTGCGCCTCATCCCGCGAAAACTTTCGGCGCGAATACTGTGCGAAACTTTGTTGACGAATTTGACATAACTGATTTTGGCGGCTTTCTTTTGTCCCTTACGAAAGACCACAACTTCCCAATTGGGTGCTCTGGCCACCAGGATCGAACCGGTGGCGGCCTCAATGCGAAGTCCTTCCGCATTAACCTTAACGATCGACTTGCCCCAACTGCCGGTTTGATCTAACAGCCAAACCTTGTATAGTTTCGCAGTTTTGGTAGAAGCAACTTGTCCCAACTGATCTTTTCCGGTCGAAGCTGCACCGACACCATGCGGGCCGGAAGCCATTGTCGGCGCGCAGCTAAAGAGAAAAATGCAGACTGCACTGAGAATTGTTTTGAACATTGGGATTCCAGATGCGCTGATTGCCAAATCTTCTTTCTGTCGCTAAGGATCTACTAAAAGATCTGCAACACCTTCCATTTCTTTCCCGTAAATCATCTCAACGTACTGCGCAGTGTATTCCAACCCCTTCGGAACAGTGAAATCAGAAGCAGTCATATTGCCGCGTTTAAATGTCTTGGTCTCCATCGGCATCCGCTTGTCACCATTTGCCAGAAAGAGGATGGTTTGGAGGGGAATCTCTTCCCTGACTGGAATCTCGAAATATGATCTCCAGATCTCCTTCGCTTGTTTTGGAATCAGGTCATTTGGCGGGGCAAATAAAACCTCTTTCCTGAGCACAATCGGCTGAATCTGTTTGGAGCGATAGAGACTGCCCAGGCTCATGGATTCATCCAGGCGTTTGTTGATGTTGAAGTTGAACTGAATTGCCTTCATTCCCAGAAAATCAATGATTCTGGGTCTCTGTCCTATTTCAGAGAGTTTCATGGCATATTGATTCTTGGTCTCAAACCTTGCATAGGTCAGTTTCGCCGCCCGCTTCTGCCCTTTTCGGAATAAATAAACCGTCCAGTCGGGAGGGACTGCCACCAGTGTGGCGCCGCTTCGGGTGACGATTTGAATGCCGGCCGGACAGGCTTTAATGTCGTAAACACCCCAGCCAGTGGTCTGGTGAGCGATGATTCCCGAATACGCATTTGAGGAACCGGCAGGCGGCGAGGCCGGATCGGGTGCGGCAATGCAATTACCAAAGAATGCAGCAACCAGCCCAGCCAAGAAAACTGATAGAAAGACTGGAATCAGCAAAGACCGCCGCATCGTAAGAGCACCCGATCAATCTATGTACAAATGCGCTATAAAGCGCACGAACCGCAGAATGGTTTCCTCTAGGTCTCCAACTTATAGCCAACGCCATAGACGTTCTTTATCAAAGAATTTTCCTTGTCCTCATCAAGCCCCTGGCGCAATCGCATCAATGAAACTCTGACTGTCTTTGCCGTTGCTTCGGTGTCCGACTGCCAGACTCTATCTATTAAGGTGTCGGCGCTGAAAACTTGATTGGGGTGGCGCATAAAAAATTCCAGCAAGGCAAACTCGCGCGGGAAAAGCTTCACCTCTTGACCAGCCTTGGTAACGCGGTGTTCGTTGGGGTCGAGTTCGATGTTCTTGACCTTTAAAACATTGTGGTGATAAACAGGCGAGCGCCTGAGCAATGCTCTTACCCGCGCCGCCAGCTCCTGAATGGAAAAAGGTTTGGTTATGTAGTCGTCACTGCCGGCATCCAGACCAATCTCCTTATCGGCAATGTCTGTCTTGCCGGTGAGAAAAATGATCGGCGCGCTGCCACCCTGCGAGCGGTATTCCTTGCAAAGGGCAATGCCGGTTATTTCCGGAAGCGACCAGTCCAGAATAATCACGTCATATTGATAGGTCTTCAAGAAATTGCGTCCATCCGCGCCGGCAAAAGCCTTATCGACCGTATAACCAGCAACGGCGAAGTATTCAGATACGAGATTGCACAAGTCCTTATCGTCCTCGACAATCAAGATCTTTGACATTGACTACCTCATCTGCCTGTACGGGTACGGGCCCGAATAATTTGAATACTAATAAGCTTACCTTACCCTGCCACGGCGGTCGGCAGTTCTTTTTGAGCACCTGACTTCCAGCTGAAATTCTTGCGGCTTTGCAGCACCTGTTTCCTTTCACGCCCTGCCAAGTAGCCAGAGACAGAAATAATTGCCGGGTTGTTACGCCATTGCTACTTTCGTTTCCTAAAGTGAAACTGTTCCCCACGTCGGAGTGCGATTGTTGAGTCAGGTGAGCGGAAAGTTCGCCGATAGGCCTCGACCAATTCAAAGAACCCCTCACACTCTTTGAATGAAGTTCGAGAAAATTCAGCTATTTCCTATCTCCGCCACCTGAAATTCAACATTCGATTTCTCAGTCCGCCCCTTCATCTTCTCCTGCACACAGTTAGCCGCAGACATAGAGTCGGCGCCTAGATTTATAAACATGAGGATCTTGCGATGTTATCTCATCCTCCTTCGATCACGCTTTCATTTGCTGTAGAAGAGCCAACCGCAATTGGAACTCTGCAGACCCAAACCCCACTCACAGAAGCACAAAGACTCAAGGCGATTGAAAGCTACGCTTTGATCGCGGCATCACATCCGGTATCAGTTCAGAAAGACCTGGTCGATAGCCAGACAATTCGTCCATCCAATCATGTTGCCTCCCCCTCCTATCTGAGAAATTCCGCCCCTTCAAATTTAAAAGGGCTGAGCAAGAGCAGGTCTGAAAAGGCCAAGCTTCCGCAAGTCCACAAAAATCAATCGTCGCTTGGACTTTCGCTGCGTCTGCAGGACACGTTCCGAAACTACGTACGGCACCATATTCCCAATCAGATCAGCTATCCGCAAACGGCGGTACGCCACAGACCATCGAGAGAATTGAGACAGCTGTTCGCAAACCACGAAGAAGCGACCAATAGATGTGACCGTGAAGAAGCAAATTCCATATTCAACAAAATGCGCAATCTGACTGAACTCAGACAAGCGTATTGCCAGAGCTGATTTACGCTCAACTCAATTCAGTGTTCAACAAAAAAGAAGAACCAAGAAAATGCCCGAGCAAAAAGTTCATCAAGAACAACAACCAGATCAAAGAAGAGAGCACCACCAGGATCATAGAAATGATCAACCTAAAGCTGTCGTGGTTCCTCCAAACGGGCAGCAGCAACAACACCAGAGGCCCTTTGAGCACCCATCGGGCAATCAGCCGGGCTATGCGGGCTATCCGCGCTTTGCTCAACCGCAGGTTGCTTATCCAATCTATCGGCAATACGAAGATCCACGGCAATTCCACGAGCGCCGTTTTCAAAACCCTTACGGCGGATTGAACAATCTCTGGGGTGAAGACTGTGACAACAACTATTACAACGGACCTTATCGTCGTGACAACGACAGAGATAATTTCATCCCCCGTGTCATTGAGGGCATTCTGGGTGGGATTTTGACCGGCACTTTGATCAAAGACAACCAGTATTCAGACGACGTCGAAGACAACGACGACAACGGTCAAAGTGAAAAACTCGAGAGGGCGTATAAAGAGGAGTTTTCGCCCGACAAACAGCTACAGGCAAACCTCGACTTCAGTCCGCAGGGGCAATCAAGCGGAATGGAAGCCAGGTTTGAAAGAACAGGTTAATGCGCGAAAGGGACGCGGGTGTACGCCTGCCGCAGGGTAGAATCTAATCATTCAATCAGGCGGCGGGTGGCATCCGTGAATATAGCGCAAACCAAAATTTGTATCTTTGCTGTGTTCATCGCTGCATCCTTACCGGCTCTTGGCATGACGGCTCAGGCTGATGAAGCGGTTATCGAAAAATTGTTCATGAACACACAGTTTGCAGACGCAATAAACGCCTGCCGCAAAGCGCTTAAGGAACATCCTCAGGACAGACTGCGCTTCTTGAACAAAATAGCGGAGATGGAAATTGCCTCGCCTAGAGGAACCGACGGGCTGATAGCCGCGCGCGAAGCGGCAAAACTGGCACCGAAAAACGCACAGGTGATCGCGACCTGCTCTATTCTCGAATTTCTGGCCAGCTACGTAGTCAAAGCCCAACAGATGGCTCAGGAAGCGATCGCGCTTGACGATAAAAACGGACGAGCGCATGCCGCCCTGGCACTTTCAGGACTGCGAGACGAATCCATCCCGATGGCGGCTGAGCTGGCTAAGGCAATTAAGCTGGCACCAAAAGATGCCACAGTTTTGACTGTCGCCGGCATCATTCACCTGCGCAAACTGGAATATGATCAGGCGGAAGCCAGTTACAGCCTGATGGTGAAAAACTTTCCCAACACGGCATTGCCTTATTATTTGCGTGGATTTTTCCGTCGGGAGGTCTTCAACAATCCTGGTGCCATCAAAGACTTCAATGAGGTGATCAAGCATTATCCTGGAGACTCTCATGTAATTACTTCGCGGGCAAAGCTGAATAAAAAGACCGGTCACTTCAAAGAAGCAATAGAAGACTTCAATCGCCTTGAAAAACTTTCCGGAGGCAAAATCACCTCATACGGAAGGCGTGCAGAGTGCTATGAAGCGCTAAATCAATACGAACCGGCCATCAAAGACTATAAAAAAGCACTCGATCAAGCAGGTGTGATGAAGCCTGGCTATAAGGAGAAATTTGCCACATCACTGGGATCGACAAGACGATCTGCTTGGACGCAAATGATGGATCCGAAAGATGCCGCCTTGCTCTCCAGCACAAAAGCTACCTGGTTGAAACTAATTATCCTGGAAGAAAAGCACGGCGATTACGATGACGCTATCAAGCAATTGAATCAATTTACGACAGCATTCCCCGGAGATCTCAATTCCATACATGTACGGCACACTCTATTTAAAAAGATGGGCAGATGGAATGAGGCTCTCGGCGATATTAATCTGCTTATTTCGAAAAATCCCAATGTCTCCGATTACTACGTATCTCGTGCCGACATATACAAACATCTGAATAAGCCCGACCGAGTAGCCGAAGACTTGAAACGTGTCCACAACCTGGAAACAACCGGCACGGTCACCGGCGATTAGCAATTTGTCTTGCAGCCGGCGCGTTGCACGCGCCAAAAAGCCGCGTGCAACGCGGCAGCTACGGTGTTTTTTACCCAAATAAATCGGCGTCGACGTGCGGTTTTATGGGGACGACAAACCAGAAGACACTGCCGCCGCCTTCATTTTCATCGATGCCGATGCGCCCGCCGTGGGCTTCTACAATTGATTTGCAGATAGCCAGACCCAGTCCTGTACCTTTGCGCTCGCCTTCCGAGCCGGTGCCGACCTGGCGGAATTTCTCGAATACGGCTTCACGTTTGTCCGCGGGAATACCGGGTCCGTGATCGGCAACACGAAATTCAGCCTCTCCGACTTCGACACTGTGGGTGGTGCCATTATCGCCGCCGTTACTACTGCCGTCGCCGTTGCCGTTGCCGGTCTCCAACTTGCCGCCATCGCCGTTTTCGCCGGCGCCATTTTTGCCTGTGCGGCAGGTGATCTTGATCTCTTGCTCGTCTGGTGAAAATTTGATTGCATTGTTGATCAGGTTTTGCAAAACCCGCTGCAAGCGCTCTTTATCGACCGTCAGGTCGACCTCCTCACACTCTTGCACGAGACGAATCTTGCGTGATTCAGCCTCCGGCAATACGGTGTTGACGGCGTCGCTGACCAACTGTGCCGGTTCGCTCTCTTCGTAATCGAGCTTGAAGCCGGTGGACTCGAATCTTTCAATATCGAGCAAGTCATTGATGATGGCAATCAATGACGCTACAGAACGTCTGCCTACCGTGACAAGACGCTGCCCCCGTTCGTTCAAATCGCCGGCCACACCTTCGAGAATGAGGTCCAGCGTAATGCCGAGCGAAGAAAGCGGAGCGCGCAGATCGTGGCTGACCATGGCGATAACTTCCTGCTTCAACCGCTCTGCTTCTTTGCGCGCCGAAACGTCTCTGAGGATAAGGAAAACGTGTTGATCCTGCTTGGACCAGTTGCCCACCAGTTCCATGTCGCGATAGCGCTCGTCTTTGCCTTGAATACGTGCTTCGAATTCGACTTCCCGGCCTTCTGTTTTGCATCGATTCAAAGCTTCGTAAGCAACTCGCCTGTCTTGCTCGTGCACAAAAGATTGAAAGAGGCTGCCCCGCACTGCATCAGGATCGTAGCCGAGCCTGCTGGTTATGGCCGGGTTGACCTCAGTAAACCTGAATGTTTCATCGAGCGAACAAATGATCTCGGCGGTGTTATCGATCATGGCTCGCTCTTGCTGCCGCGTAGAAGCAAGGTCTGTAGCCAGGCTGTGCACGACCTGGTCCAGGCGCGCCAATTCGTCATCACCTTCCATCGGCAGCCCCAGCGGTCTTCCGAAAGAAACGGACATGGTGTCATACATCAATTGCCGGAATCTCATACCGACATTCATCGCAAATATGAGGCCACCGGCCAGCGCCAGACCGAGGTTGGTGATAGTCATAATGCGCAGCATGCTTTCCAGCTCGGCGCGAGCCTTCTGTTCCTTGGCCCTGGTCAACGCTCTGACTTTCGCCTGTTGCTCAATTGTTCTTTCACCAATCACCCGAATCCGGCGGCAGAGGCTCTTGATCGTTCCTGAAATATGAACGCTCTCGATATCCCAGACTTCTTCTTGTTTGAAGTCGGCAGCTCCTTCCAGCGCTGTGCTCACTTCTTGAATGATGCTGGCGAATCCTTTTACGCCGGAGGAATTATCAGTTGTTCGTGCCGCCAGTCTCTTCAGTTCTTCTGTGTGAGTATCCAGCCTTGCATAGTTAGATTCGATTTCCATAAGAAAAGTCGGGTCTTTAGCGGCCTGGAACATGAACATGCCGGCGCCGATGGACATAACATCGTTCAAAACTTCATTGACCAATACCAGTCCGTCGACTGCTTCCGATTCTTTCTCGCGCTGTTTTTCCAGGTCGGTAACGATGTTGGTCAACCAGACAAAAAAGCCTATCTGCACGATCACCGGAACAGTGATGAGCATGACTATCTTATGAGCTAGTGTGAGGCGCAGTTTCATTCGCCAAATGTTCTTTCTGAAAATCCCATATATAGCAATTAATTCTGTAGGCTTTTTGCCCGTTTCTTAGAGTTTTCGTCCGTTTTTCAAGGAGTTTAGCCAGGAATGCCTAAAGCCTATCCAGTCCTGAGCCGACTGGCCGCCTGATAATTACGGCGCTGGGGCACTCATGTCTCGTAAAGGTGGCCCGGCTCTCAATTATCGCGAGGGCACTGTGGCTGAAAAATAACGGGATTGATACGCCGTTGATATTTTTGCCCCCTAACATTCGAAACATCCTCCCCTTCGGAAATCAAAGGACGCAGCCGACAGCCTCAGGGCATGAAGCCAAATCCTTTTCTGCAAAAGTTACCAGCCGATAAGCAAGCCCAGCTTAAAAGCAAAAGAACAAAGCAACAGCCCAGTTTCAAGCCATTAGTCCGCAGTTTCACCCCTCACCAAAGAACTGTTACTATGACAAACCCCGTCATCGCGCTATGCGAGGTGGCTTTCCGCCGCCCTGTCGCACCCTTCTCGCTTACCAGAAAAACCAACCAGCAATCCGGCATCATCGCCCGGATGACTGCGCTTTTTCTGACTGCCTTTGCAGTATTCTGCTCGCTATCTTTCTTCTTTCTGACTGCTGTCTCGCCAGAAGCATGCGCCGAAGACGGCGACTTTGATTCCAGTCTGGCCAAAATGCAGAAGAAGTGGAACAAGGACATGCCCATGTCCAAGACGCACGACGGGCAGCCGCGACCTGATTCGAGCTTAACCGGGCAGGCGATTATTCACATGTCGCAACCGGCGCCCGATCGCACGATGCAGCACTTTTACATGATTATGTTTCAGCCGCAAAAGCAAGGAAAACAAAATCAGCAGGGACAAGAAGGTGGAAATAAGGGTAATCAAAATAACTACAATCCCAACAAGCCTCAGTATCCACCGGTGCCGGCCGGCAACGCGCACGGCGGCAAAATATCGAAAACCAAAACTGATCTGATAGAGCAAGTAGGCGGAGCACCGCAACAGAAAATCGCCGCCGCCATAGCCAACATGCAAGGTCAACAGCAAGGCGCAGGCGATGCCGGACAAAATGCCGGAATCAATGCGCTCAAAGAATACATCCCCATGATCGTCGCCGGCAATGTCAATGTAGCCAACGAAGCAGCCGGCGGCGGCATCGGCAATAGCGGTCAGCCGTGGCGTCCTTTGCCGCAAGCGATCGGCATGGTGCAACACATGTACCATCATTGCTATCTGCCCATGGCATTACTGCTCTTGTTGCCGGGCGCCGTTCTTTTGCACATGAAAAACATGTGCAGCCAGTTCGCCAATCCAGATGAAGATTCGCAAGGCGGACCCTGGAGTCATATTCTGCGCGCCATGATCGCACTGTTTTTAGTTCCTTCCACGCAGTTGATCATGAGCTATGCCATCGACGTAGGCAATTCAATGACTTACACAGTTGCTCAACAGTTCTCTCCGATGGAAATTGTTGCTTGGGCAGAAGGAATGCAACGAGCAAGGGAAGCAGCCGGGAAGCCTCAAGAGAGGCTGGATCCACAACCATTCAAAGAACAGATGTGGCAAATGGCCGCTGGCGTCATCAACATGTCCCTGGGCTACGGACTGGTGATTTTGGCAGCGTTTCAACTAGCACTTAGCTGCTATCTGCTCTTATTGGGACCAATCGCCGCCGCCTTTTATACCTGGCCTGGTAGCGTGGGCAAGCTATTCAAGCCAATCTTCGTAAATTGGGTCAACGGCGTAGTGGTTCTTTCGTTGTGGCGTTTCTGGTGGGTCTTGATTGTTTTCGTGATGGTGACACGAATTCACTGGCTCCAGGAAATCGGCGAATACGTGCCGAACACAGAGTGGGAAGCTCTCATGCTCGGCTGCTTCCTGGTGATGATGATGTATGTGCCGTTTGCACCATTTGATTGCAGACCAGGCGACATGGTCGACAAAATCCTGGAAAAGGGCAAGGAAATCAGCCAGGCCGCTGCCGGTAAGAAAGCAGGCTAAGAGTTTCATTCCCGGTTTCGCTTTTTAGATTTGAGGAAAAACACAGTGCAAGCTTCAGCTAAAACTACTCAAACCATCATCCTGGCCGGCATTGCAGCAATTGTTCTGGCAGTAACCACAGCCAGCGCGCTCTGGGCGCAAGAACTGCGCAAACCCGATGTCTCCGGCGGTGAGCCGAAAACCAACGCCCTGCCGCTGGCAAAAAAATATGACGACGACATCAAGAAAGACCACTTGGACGCACTTGCTGAAGCTTATGCCAAACTGCCGCCCGATAAATTGAAAGCCAAAACATTGCTTGAGGCTGGTTTTAATGAAGCCGAGCGTCTGATGGGCAAAATGAATCAACCGCGCAATACGGCTCCCGCAGCCAAAGCGACCGGTCAGGCACAAGCCACTCAAATGGGCAATTCGGCAGCCGATATTGCACGCGACCAGGGATGCGCAGCCATCGACTACTGCTCGCGCTTCTTGAAGAATTTTACTTCTGAAGGCGGCAACCGCTGGAATCGTTTTCGCGACGGCGTTTTCGTACCGATCGGCATTCTCTTCCTTTTGCCCGGCGCCGTCATGACACAAGTACGCGCCATCATGGCCCAGAGCAATCCGGTGCTCGGTCAAATCAGTCCCATCGAAGGTATCTCACGGTCCTTCATCGCCGTTTTCATGATCCCCGGCAGTTATCTGATCGTCAACTACGCAGTCGATCTGGCCAACAGCTTCTCGTATACCATCTCGCAGGAATACACCAACATGTGCGGCACCGACATGTACCACGATGCGATGTGCGCAGAAATCCGCGCCTTCGGAGTGCGTTATCTGTCCGAGAATGAAGGCTCTTTGAAGACTCCGGATCCTGACTTGAGCCCTTACTTCCACGGCATCTTCTCTCCTGCCGAAGGCAGACTCTGGGGCAAATTGAACGATCCCTGCGCCGGACTTTTTCTGGTACCGCCCAACCGCGACGACGCCAGCATGCCGTCTTCATCGATCGCCGCCCGCTCGGTTCTTTTCTCTACGAATGCAGCCGCCAACACCGGCTGGACAATCTGCTGCGCTTTCCAGACAGCCTTCTTTTACTACCTTTTCTTCATCGGTCCAGTATTTGCAGGGCTCTGGGTTTGGCCGATGAAAGTTTTTAGAGACTCTTTCGGCATCTGGGTTGAAGGTGTAATCACGCTCTGCTTCTGGAGCTTCTTCTGGACCACGACAATTCTTCTCATCGCTTGTTTCAAAGGCACCGATGACACCGGCATCTTCATGCTCACCGCTCTGAATTTCCTGGCCACCGGCTCGGTCAAACATGCATTCGACTTCTCCGGACTGGTCAAAGCTGCCGGAATGAAGGCTGCCGAAATCGGCGAAAAAATGGGCAAAGCAGCGGCCAGCGGCAAATAACAGGTGCGGCCGCCGAGCGTGACAGAAAAGTATCAAGGTTTGATACTCGGTTGATATTTTTGACCTCTAACATTCAAATCATCCTCCCCTTCGACTTCCAAGTACGCAGCCTGAAGCCTCACGGCAAGACACAAATCACTTTACTAGCCGATAAGCCAAGCCCTGCTTAGAGGCAAAAACAAGCCAATAGTCTCCAGTTTCACCCCTCATCAAAGACTGTTACTATGACCAATCCCGTCATCGCGCTTTGCGAGCTGGCTCTTCGCCACCGTTTCATACGGATTGCTTCCGCACCGACAAACAAACAACTGCAAATCGTGAGCTTTGCTCTGGCCGTCGTTGGCTCGATTTTTATCAGTCTTTCTTTCTGCGGACTGCAAGCCTTCAGTCAGGACGCTGACAGCACAGGCCTGAACAAGCAGGAAGAAAACTTCCTCAAAGAAACTCAATTGCTCAAAAAAGAGCAAGAGATGGAAGCGCTGACCAAGAAGGAAGGGGAAGTCGACGACCAGCAAATCGGCAAAACAGCAAAGAACCGAGCCGAAACGCTGCCCGACAAAATGATGCGTCCGAAAAACGCCACCAAAGGCGCTGCCGCAGAATCGCAATCCGGACAGAGCCAGGCCGGCAATACCGCCGGTGATATCGCGCGCGATATGGCCTGCATGGCCATCGACTACGCGTCGCGCTTCATGAAGAACTTCACCACAGAAGACGGCAACCGCTGGAATAAGTACCGCAATCAGGTCTTCGTTCCGATCGCTCTTTTGCTCATTTTGCCGGGCGCGGTACTGACACAAGTTAGGGCGATCATGGCCCAAGGCAATCCTGTAGTGGGCGGAGCCAGCCCGCTGGAAGGAATTCAAAGAGGCATGATTGCCGTGTTTCTCGTCCCCGGCAGCTGCCTGGTCACCAATTATTCCGTCGACCTGGGCAACAGCCTTCACTACACTGTCTCATCCGAATACTCCCGCATCATCGGCGGCGACATGTACAAAGACGCCATGTGCGCAGAAATTCGTGCTTTCGGTGTACGCTACCTTTCTGAAAACGAAGGCTCGCTTAAGGACGTCCCGCCCGATCTTTCGCCGCGCGGCAGCGAGCCGTTTGCAAAAATCGAAGGACGGCTCTGGGGCAAAATCAGCGATCCTTGCGCCGGACTTTTGCTGGTTCCGCCCAATCGCGACGACACCATTATGCCGCAAGCATCGCTGGCCACGCGCCTGGGCATGTATACCGCCAACGCCGGTATCTGCGCCGGATGGGGCATGCTGACAGCATTCCAAATGGCGTTTTTCTATTACCTGTATTTCGTCGGTCCGATCATGGCAGCGCTCTGGGCTTGGCCGACGCAAATGTTCAAACAAGCTTTCCCCACCTGGGTGGAAAGCTGCGTAACATTGGCATTCTGGAGCTTTCTCTGGCAAATCACCATCTGCCTTTTGGCGATGACCAAGAGCCAAGCCTCGACCGGACTGTACATGGTAACGGCCCTAAACGTTCTGGCCACAACATCGGTCAAGCACGCTTTTGACTGCGCCTCGATCATGAAGAGCGCCGTCCAGGCTTGCGAAATGATCGGTGCTGAAGTAGCGGCCGCGGCAGAAGGCGGTGGTGGCGGCGGCGGTGGCAAAGGTGGTGGCAAGAGCGGTCAAAAAGGCGGCTCCAAAAAAGGCGGCAGCAAAGTCGGCGCCACACCGGACAAATTGGCGGCCACACCGACACCGGGCACTCCTGGCACACCAGTCAAAGTGGCTGCCCACTCGGCTGAGCCGGCCGATGATGCGCGCGAACCAAACAAAGTTCCGGCAGTTTTGGAGCCGTCAAAAAAATTGGCAGCAATGGACGGTGTTGTCGTTCAAACCACATTGCCGCCAGCCGCTCAAAATGCTCTCAACCCGAATGCGGCAGTTGCGCAAAATACTGTCTGGGACGATACCGGACTGGCAGCTTTCGCCGCCACGGCATGCGTCGAACCAGCAGACTACACGACTACCCTCAATTCAACCACCGGCGTCTGGAACGACCCGGTCATGGTAAGCGGACCACCTCAAGCCGGCCCGGCCTCGCCTGTCAGCCCGAGAAACACAATCGGCAGCGTGCTGGGCAACGCCATCGAAGCAGTCATGCATTACCCGGCCAATGTGCCAATCCAAGATCCTGATCTTGTTTATGTAAAAAACTCAGAAGAAAAATCAGAAGCAGAAAACCAAAATCAGAGCGAGTCAACAAACCAGGAAGAAACACAACCCAATTCCGTCAGTGAAAACTTCTCCCCAGATTCTAATTCCCCAGACAAGGTGCAAGAAATGAACTCGAATGACGATCCCAGAATTACAGTGTTGAGAGAGCAACGCTTCAATTTCCCGCCGCCGCCGATGGTGAGCGGACAGCCGGCAGCCGGTTTTGCCAAGGTTCCGACCGGCGTAGCACTGACTCCGCAACAATTGCTCTCTAAACTGCAAGCAGTGGCAGAGCCCACCACCAGCTTCGCACCACCACCTCCTCCAGGCTTGTCGAATTGCCAGCCACAAGCCCCTATACGCGGATTCAGCCGCCTTTATGAGGCAGACCCGGATTGCTCAGGGCAAGAAGAAACGATTGTCACTGTTGCCGACTTTACCAGCGACCTGCAAGGTCAATCCGAACCCGCGCCTCGCCAGCCCAGTTTGAACAATGCGCTCAGCAATGTGCTGCGCCATAGGGGCGCCTGGGCTCAAGCCGAATCGCAAGTCAAGCCGCCAGTCAACGAGACCGTTTCCACCAGCTGGTGGTCTTCATAGCCCACTCCAAGGAGGTTTTTATGAACCGAATCAGCCACGTTAATCGCAATGATGAAGATTTCGATTGGGAAGAGCAAGAGGAAGCCACAGCCAGGGCTGCCGGCTCCAAAGTCGACCGGCAAGGCTATAGCTTTCCCCAGCCACGCCTGGCTGAATTCAACGCGGTGCACGGGTCTGTTCTGCACCACAGTGACTGGGATCAGGGGCTATCGCCTGTGAGGCCGCCATTCGACCTGACCATTGCCACCTACTGGTGGTCTTAATTACCAATTATTAGAACCTGAAGCTACAGGAGTGACAGCAAAAAAAGAGCCAACCGAAAGCCGACAGATGCTTTTTAAGGTCTTTTATTAGATAGCCGGGTCAAAAATCGACCCGATTGCCCCCGCCTTCCCGGAAGATTAAATCTGGGAGGGCGCGCCTGCTTGCGTTTCAGGGCGTTCACGCTACTTTCACGCAGCCTTGACTACTATCTTCACGTAGCCCTGACGCCCCCAGAGCCCACAAAATGACAAACACGGTTTTTTCGCCGGACGAGTCGGCTGTTACTCGCAATTCCCTTACCAACATCGCCAAAAACGCAAAATCCGGTCAAACGACCAGAAACTTTGAGTTGATGACGCTCTTGACGCTGTTGGTTATCGCGTTTTGCGCGACCGCCGAAGTCGCTTCCGCTAGAGGCGGCAACTCACAAACCGATCGTCAGAAAGCCTGGAACAAAGACAACCCGTTGTCTGCTTTGCACGACCAACAGCCGCGTCCAGATGCCAATTGCGAAGGCAACCCCTACACCCACGAATCAAAACCGGCTCCGGACAGAACCAAATTTCGCGATTACACACTTACCATCGAACTGTCGAAGCAACGCAAGAAAAACGAAGAAGGCTCGAATACTGGTAACAAGGGCTATCAGAGCAACTTCACAAAACAAAATCCGAAGTACAAGCCGGTTCCGGCAGGCAACCCCCAGCAGGCCACGGCAGCTGTCAACGCCGTCAATCAAGTCGCTCAAATCGGCGGCGCTCCTCAGCAAGCTCTTCCCAACGCAGTCAGCGACATGCAAGGTCAGATGCAGGGAGCAGGCGATGCCATGCAAAACGGCAACTGCGATGCACTCACCGACTACATCCCTATGCTTCTGGCAGGCAATATAAATGTAGCCAACGAAGCAGTCGGTACTGACGGCAGCACCAAGGCTCCGTTCCGTCCAGTTTCACAAGCAATCGGCATGGTACAGAAGATGTACCACAAGGTTTATCTACCGATGGCTCTTCTCCTTTTGCTCCCGGGCGCAGTTATTCTCCAAATGAAGATTATGATCTCCCAGTTCGCCAGCCCGGACGAAGACTCCCAAGGCGGACCGCTCGGTCATATCCTGCGCGCCATGATTGCTCTCTTTCTCATTCCCTCTACGCAGCTGATCATGAGCTATTCGATCGACGTCGGTAACTCAATGACTTATTCAATCGCTCAGCAATTCAGCGCCAATGAAATCGTTCAATGGGCAGTAGGAATGCAAGAAGCTAAAGAAGCCAAAGGCAAACCGCAAGATGGCCTCGATCCTCAAGAATTCAAAGATCAAACATTCCAGATGGCTTCCGGCATGATCAATATGTCCATGGGCATTGGCTTATTGATCCTGGCAGCATTCCAATTGGCGATGAGCTGCTACCTATTCCTTATGGGACCGATCGCCGCCGCCCTCTACGCATGGCCCGGCAGTGTCGGCAGGCTCTTCAAACCAGTCTTTATAAATTGGGTAAATGCAGTAGTAACACTATCTCTTTGGAGATTCTGGTGGGTCCTTATCGTGTTCGTAATGGTCACTCGTATTTCTTGGCTCAAGGAAATTGGTGAATACGTTCCAAACACTGAATGGGAAGGACTCATGCTCATGTGCTTCATGGTTATGATGATGTACGTACCCTTTGCACCATTCGAATTAAAACCGGGCGAATTGGTCGATAGATTGCTCGAGAAAGCCAAAGAAGCCAGCGAAAATGGCGCCAGCGGCGGTAAGAAAGGCGGCTCGCCGCACCACCAAGGTAGAGCTTAGTCATTGGTTCTCGACCCGGAGAGATTCTAACGTGAATAACTTGAAACACCGAAGATTATCAACCGCCTGTAGCCTACTGACACTGGGAGCGATTTTACTCTCGACTGTAAGCGTCTCGGCGCAAACGCATTCTTGTGAGACAGGGGCAACAGATAATTGCAAGAAGGGCGGAGCGCATCATTCAGGCCAAAAAGGTTCACACCACAATTGTGAGGGCGGTTCAAAATCGGCCGTTGGATCTTCGGCACATGGTGAGTGCGTGAAGGGTGGCTCGTCTTCGCTGCCCGGGACCGGAGCAATCTCGTCTGCCAACGGTTCTGGCTCTCAGGGCGGTTCTGGGTCGCAAGGTTCGTCAGCGTCCCAGAGCGGTTCTTCCGCGCAGGGATCAGCACAGCTTTCTGATCAACAGCAGCTGCAGCATCAACAATCCT
>Ga0265313_10001965_pt1 | contig 18591 bp, 14 predicted proteins | sample 4123metaG_FD_203122 | JGI IMG/M metagenome (GOLD analysis project Ga0265313, IMG submission 203122) | Rhizosphere microbial communities from Carex aquatilis grown in University of Washington, Seatle, WA, United States - 4-1-23 metaG | ecosystem: Host-associated > Plants > Roots > Rhizosphere >...
CGAAGAGTAGTATCCGCGCCGCGATGAACGTCCTCTTCGTCGGCGGCACGGGCATCATCAGCTCCGCGTGTGCTCGTCAAGTGCTCGCGCGCGGCATCGACCTCACGCTCCTCTGCCGAGGGCAATCGGGCCGTCACGCTCCTCCGCCGGGCGCCAAGATCCTTCGGGCCGACATTCGCGACGCGGAGTCGGTACGGAGCGTGCTCGGCGACCGCTCGTTCGACGTCGTCGTCCAGTGGGTCGGCTTCGTGCGCGAGCACGTCGAACTCGATATCGAGCTATTTCGCGGGCGGGTTCGCCAATACGTCTTCATCAGCTCTGCGTCCGCCTACCAGACACCTCCCGCGCGCCTTCCCGTGACGGAATCGACGCCGCTTCACAACCCGTTTTGGCGGTATTCGCGGGACAAGATCGACTGCGAAGAACGACTCATGCACGCCTATCGGCGCGAAGGCTTCCCGGCCACGGTCGTGCGGCCGTCGCACACCTACGACGCGGGCCTTCTGCCCGTGCACGGCGGCTGGACGGTCGTCGACCGCATGCGGCGCGGGCTACCCGTCATCGTTCACGGCGACGGAACGTCGCTTTGGACCTTGACGCACAACGAAGACTTCGCGCGCGGATTCGTCGGGCTCCTCGGACGGGAAGAAACCGTAGGCGACTCGTTTCACATCACATCGGACGAGACGGTGACGTGGGATCAGATCCATCACCTGCTCGGCCGCGCCGCGGGCGCCACTCCGAAGATCGTGCACGTTCCGTCGGATCTCATCGCGAAGTTCGATCCGGAGTGGGGGGCGAGTCTCCTCGGGGACAAGGCGCACAGCATGGCCTTCGACAACACCAAAATCAAAAGGTGCGTCCCCGACTTTCGCGCGGTCGTCCCGTATAGCCACAGCTCGCGCGAGCAGATCGCCTGGTACGACGACGACCCGAAACGCCGCACGGTCGACGGCGGGACGAATGCCCAGTTCGATCGGATCCTCGCCGCGTACGAACGCGCTTGCTCCTAGAGCACCGAACGGTTTGGCGGACCTATGCTCGATGCAAGCCGATCCGTTGACAACGGAAGGGGAGGGGGAGGGCTCGCGCCCGTCTTCGCGTCGCTCGCGTCGCTTCGCGTCACGGGTTCCAGGCGATCCAGAATCAATCGTGCTGGCCAAGCGCCGCGAGCGGCGAGTAGTCTCGCGCGCCGTGTTCCCCAGACGTTTTGCGTGCGGAGGATTCATGAGGTTGAAATCGTCTTTTGGAGCGGTGCTCGCGCTTTCGTCGATCGCGGTCGTGGCCTGTAGTCACAACGAGCCCGGCCCGGCGACCGGTGCGTCCGGCGCCGCGCCGCAGAGCGCCGCCGTCGCCACCGGCAAAGAATGTCCAGCCGACTATACGATTGACGACTGCGAGGACGGCCAGAACCAAGTCAAAGTCCAAAAAGGACGAAACGGTTACTGGTACACGTTCGTCGACAAGGTCGGAACGACGATCACGCCGCCCGCCGGGAAAACATTCATCATGTCGCAGGGCGGTCCCAACGGTTCGGCGTACGCAGCCCGGATGATGGGGAAGGTATCGGCGACCGGCGACCCGCTCTACGCGGGCATGGGCTTCAGCTTGACCAACCCGAAGGGGCAGTACGACGCGAGCGCGTATAGCGGCGTTTCGTTCTACGCCAAGGTGGGACCGAACTCGATCAAGGCGGTTCGACTCAAGGTGCCCGACGTGAACACCGATCCGGACGGCAAGATGTGCACGGAGTGTTTCAACGACTTCGGCGCAGACCTGACGTTGAGCGACCAGTGGAAACAGTACGTCATTCCCTTCTCGGACATGGCGCAGATGGAAGGGTGGGGCAATCCGCACCCGAAGGGCGTCGACAAGACGAAGCTCTACGGCATGCAGTGGCAGATCAACGCGCCGGGTGCAGAGTACGATCTTTGGATCGACAACGTCGCCTTCACGGGGTGTCCCTGATTTCCGCTCCGGTGGGTGGATCGCCGGTGGCGCACCGGCCGGGACGCCCACCGGACGCCCTCCTGTCGCCACCTGAGGCCGCACGCGGTGCCGGCGCCGTGTCCGCGGTACAATGGGGAGGTTGAGCGACCAGGCCGACAATCGAGCGCAGGAGCGCGTAGGGACCGTCCTCAACGACAAGTGGACTCTCGAGCGCGTGCTCGGCATCGGCGGCATGGCCGCCGTCTATGCCGCGCGCCATCGAAACGGCGCCCGCGCCGCCGTGAAGGTGCTCCACGCGGATCTCTCCCGTCACGCCGACGTCCGCGAACGTTTCCTTCGCGAGGGGTACGCCGCCAACAAGGTGGAGCACCCGGGCGTGGTCAAAGTCCTCGACGACGACGTCATCGTCTCCGGCCCCGACTCGGGAACGGCGTACCTCGTGATGGAGCTGCTCGAGGGCGAGTCGATGCAAGATCGTCTCGAACGCCCCCCGCCGATGGGCGAACGAGAATTTCTTGCGATCGCCGAGCGCGTTCTCGAAGTGCTCGAAGCGGCGCATTCGCGCGGCGTGGTCCACCGCGATCTCAAGCCGGAGAACCTGTTTCTCCTTGGCCCGCAAGACGGAGCCGACTCCGGCGATCTCTCCGAGCTTCGCGTGAAGGTCCTCGACTTCGGTCTGGCGCGGCTGCTTCAAGGGCAGGCGATCACGACGCACGGGCTCGCGCTCGGGACCCCGTCGTTCATGTCGCCGGAACAAGCCGCCGGGCGGGTCGACGAAGTCGACGGCCGCACCGATCTGTTTGCCCTCGCGGCGACCGGCTTCCGGCTCCGAACGGGGCGGCGCATCCAAGAGGGTGCGAATCCGGTCGAGCTCGTGACGAAGATGGCCACTGTGCGGGCGCCCCGCATCCGTGCCCTCGCTCCCGAGGTCAGCGCGCCCTTCGCGCGGGTCATCGATCGCGCGCTCGAGTTTCGTCGCGAAGACCGGTACGAAAGCGCAGCAGAGATGCTGCGCGACGTGCGCCGGGCCATCGCCGAGCTCGACGCCGGGACGACGGCCACGCAGGTCGCGCTCCCGGCCTTCGTCGACCCGCCGGCGCCCGAATCGACGATTGAGGCCAGCGCGTCGGACTTCGAGCAGTCGTCGTCCACGCTCGACACTGCGCCGCTGCCCCCAGCGCCCAAAGCAAACGAGCCCGAGCCTCTTGCCGAGTCAATCCGGGCTCCAAGTCGCCGTCCCATCTGGCTCGCCCTGGCCGCTCTCCTTCTCGGCGGCGGCGGCGCTGCAGGTGCGTGGCTTCGCGCTCGCGGAGCGGCCCCGACGCCGGAGGCCTCGGCACCTCAGTCGCCGGTCGTCGCCGCCGCCGAGTCTTCCGTGCCCTCCGACAAGCCCTTCGACGCCGGCAGGGAGGCCGCCGCCGCCACCGACGCCGCGGCGAACGGAGCGTTGGCGAGCGCGCCGCACGCGACGTCCGGCGCCGGCGCTCCTCCCCAGGCGACGGCCGTGCATCGCTCGCCGCCGCCGCCCGTCGGCGCCGGGAACGTGCGCAAGCCGCCCCCGATTCACCGCACGGGGACCTCGACGCAAAAAACCGGGAGATAGAGAGGCAACGCGCCTTCTCGTGGCGAGCTTCGGCGCCCGCTCGTCAGTAGGGGTTGCCCTCGTCCACGGGCCTCTTGGAACCCACGGCGTGCGGCGTCGGCGCGACGAGCGGCTTTCGCAGCCCGCTCGACGCGGACGGCGCCGCGGTTGCAGTGGACGTCGCTGCGGTCGTCGCAGTCGCGGTCGCGTTCGCGCCGATCGTATTCGCGCTTGCCGTCGGGGCCGTCGCGGGCGCGGCCGACCCGGAGGCGGACGCGGTCAGCGTCGAGGCCGGCGCCGGAGGCGCGGCGGCCGGAGAGGGCCGTGGAGCAGCGGCGGGCTCGGAGGTTCGCACCCGGTCGATACCGCCATCGAGAAGCAGATATGCCGCCGCGCCTGTCGCGACCAGCAAGAGCAGTACGAACATCCAGCCGCGACCGTTCCCACGCTTGGCCGTCGGCGGCGCGGTCGAGGACATCGCCGCCTCGAGGTAAGGAGCGGCTGGACGCAGCGTCTCTTTGCTCCGGCGCCCGTTTGCTTCGGTCGGCCCCGTCGGAGTGCTTCTGGAGACGAGGTCGACCACGACGCTCGGCTCTCGCGCCTCCTCGGGCTCGGGCGTCATGCTCGGCGGCGCGGCGGCCTCTCTCGGGATGGGTCGCTCCGCAACCGGAAAGCTCGACGCGCCCAGTCCGTGAATCGTCCGTTCGCGGGGCGCTCCGACCGAGACGATGGGCGCCACCAGTGCAGGCTGGGGCGGAGAGTCGATCCCCCCGTCGATGTGCGCGCGTCCCGCGACGAGTCGTTCGATCGTGGCGGCGACCGAGTCTTCCACGTCGATGAGCTTCACGCCCATCCCGGCGGGGCGTCGATCGCCGTCGTCGTGCTCTCGAATCCAGACGACTCGGCCCAGCGCCGACCAGGGTACGAGCTCCCCGGCCACCTGGATTTCCAAGGCGAGCCTTTTGCCGACAGCCAGCGGCCTTTCGGTGCGGACGAACAGCCCTCCCCGTGCCAGGTTCAGCGCATCCGTTTCGGTGTGATCTCCGTTCGCGCTCTCGTAGGTGACGCGCGCACCGGAGATGCGCGCGCGAGGGGCGCTGCGGCGTTCTTCGGCCATGGTCGAGACCGAGCATAGATCAGCCCAGCCCGAGGCGAGGAATTCGTTTCGGACGCGGGCGACCGCTCTCGCCACGCTGTGGCGGTGCGTGTTCCAACGTGGGGAACGCCGCCTACGCCACGCTGCGCCGGTCGATGCGGGGATCGTGTCGGCCGAGTCCGCGCCCGATCGCCAATCGATAGATGGCGAGCAGGATCACGGCGCCGACGATGGAGGCGATGAGCCCCGGCCCGCTCCCCGGTGTGCGGTACATGCCCAACGCTCGTCCCACGAATCCCGCGATGAACGAACCGCCCACGCCGAGCAGCATCGTCACGAAGATACCGCCGCGATCGTTGCCGGGCATGATGAGTTTCGCCAGAGCTCCCGCGACGAGCCCGATGATCAACATCGCAATGATGTGCATCGGGCGTCCTCAAGCAACCGGCGTACCTTGCCGGCTCGAGCGTGTACGCACGCGACACCCGCGCGCGGCCCAGCGCTCACGGCGACAGCCGATTCGCCTCCCAAACGCCCTCTCGCAGCTCGTAAAGCACCCGGTCGTGAATCCGATCCGCCCCTTGCGTCCAGAGCTCGATCGCGGTCGGGCGGAGGAGAAATCCGCCCCAGTGCGGCGGGCGAGGGACTTCTTTCCCCACATACTGCGCCGTGAGTTCAGCCATGCGCCGGCGTAGCTCGTCCTGGCTCGCAAGCGGTCGACTCTGGGCGGACGCCCAAGCCGACAATCGGTGCCCGCGTGGCCGACTCTGGAAATAGGCGTCGGACTCGGCCGGCGAAAGCCGCTCGACCGTCCCGTCGGCGCGGCCTTGTCGCCCGATCACGGGCCAGTGAAAGGTCACGGCGGCCTGGGGATTCCGGCCGAGCTCGATCCCTTTTCGACTTTCGTAGTTCGTGAAGAACCGCAGGCCTCGAGCGTCGATTCCCCGGCACAGAACGATCCGCACCGAAGGCACCCCCGCGGGCGTCGCCGTCGCGAGAGCCATCGCCTCCGGCTCCGACATGCCGCGACTTCGCGCTTCTTCGATCCAAGCCGCCAATGTCTCGAGTGGGGTCACGGCTGGCTCCGGTCCGACGATGCGGGTAGGCGCGTCACGTCCCCGGCGCTCGGGGGGGCTCGGTCATCTTTCCTCGCCGCGCCATTCTCTTTAACGTGCGCCGCAGCTTGCGCGAGGGCCGGTTGCGCCGGGGACGCGGCGCTCTTCGGATGCTCGTCCAAGAAGGCCGCGACCCAGGCGAGCGGGGCGTTCCAGTTGATGGCTTCTTCGTTCGCCGACCAGGCCTCGATGTTGTCGGCGAAGCATTTCATCGGCGCGCAGCCGGCCAGCCCGGCCGCCTTGACGTAGGGGTCCTGCAAACCGGAGTTGGGTCCGCCCGAGAGCACGCCGGGGGGCGGGCTCGGAAACGCGCTGTTCGCCTGATGCGCCCAGAATCGATGGTGCGGATTCTCGAGCGGGCGAAAGCCGTAACCGGTCACGTACGATTGATCGAGGGGGTTGCGACCGAGGATGTAAGCGATGGCGTCTTCGACGCCGTCGAGAAACCTCGAATTTTTCGTGAAGTCGTACGCGAGCGCCATGGCAATCGCGTTGTTCAGCACCGAGGAGTTCGACCCCCAAGGATACCCGGATGCATTCGGCTCGTAGCCGACGCGATAACCCTGGCCTCGGTCGATGGCGAGATACCCCTCGGCCGCCTTCACGATCGCCGCGCGCGCCGCGCCCACGTCGCTCGCGGGTAGCCCATTGGGGACGACGGCGATCGACATGGTGCCGAGCGCCGCCACCTGAGGCCACCCCATCGCGCTCGCGCCCGGGCCGGCCGGGATCTCGTTTCGAAGCGGCGATTTCATGAAAGAATCTTTGTAGACGTCCTTCTTCGTCGTGACGTAGAGCTCCGCCGCCGCCCAGTAGAACTCGTCGGATACGTCGCCGTCGCCGTACGCGCCACCGCCCACCGAATCGGCGTCCGCGGCATAGACGGCTGGATTGGCGACCGCGGCCGCCCATGCCCGCTCGGCCGCCTTGAGGCACCGCGCGGCGAACGCCCCGTCGATCGTCTTCCAGATCCGAGCGCACTGGGCGGCCGTCGCCGCGAGATTCAGTGTGGCCGCCGTGCTGACCGGCCGCAAGAAGCGCGCGATCGGATCCTGATCCGGGCGCGTCGCGAGCCCCGTCCACTCTTTGTCGTGCATCTTGTGGTGCGCCATCCCGGCGAGCGGCTTGCCCTCGGGGACTTGCATCTTCATCAAAAAGTCGAGCTCATAGCGGACTTCGTCGAGCAGATCGGGCGCGCCGTTGTGGTTTTCCGGGATGTTCAGTTTGCCGTCGCCGAAGTCTCCGAGCGAACTGCCGAGATACTTCGTTCGCTCGTACTGATTCATCAGCGTCCAGGCCGAGATGCCCCCGTTGACGACGTATTTGCCGTGATCGCCGGCGTCGTACCATCCGCCGCTCACATCGAGCGAATAGTCGCAATGGGCCTCGGGCGCACACGGGACGCTCTTGTCGCCGGGATGCCCGGCGGGGTGCGTCCACTTCGGGTCCCCGGCGTACGGCATCACGATCGGGATGCCGCTCCGCATGTGGTAAAAGAAGTGGAGCGAATCGTATTTGAGTTTGGTGTACACGTTCGGCGCGATTTCGAACGGATGGCTGGCGTCGCTGCCGGTGCGCAGGGTGTACCCGGGGCCAGGCTTGGCGTACGCGGAGAAGTCGGCGACCTGCACGCGATCTCCAGACGACGGGTCCGGTCCGTGGACCAAGGTGTCACCCGAGGCGACGACCTTGCCCGACTTGTCGAGAAGCTCCCACTTCGACGGGGTCGACGCGTCGGTCTTGACGATTCCGATTTTTCCGACCCCCGGCAAGTACCCAACTTGGTTGACGAGAACGTTGGGGATCGGCGGGCGCGGCACTTCGGGCTTCGGCGTGAACCTTGGATCCTCGACCACCACGTCGTCGATGCAGACGTCGAACGGGGAGTGTTTGGACGCGTTGTGTCCGCCCGCGTGAAACGCGAGCTCCGCGGTGGCGTCGTCGGCCTCGGTCATCGTGAACTCCGAGGTCACCACCTTCGGTTCCGCGCCGAGCTCCATCTGCTGCTGCCAGTACGCCTTGTAGGGCGGTCCGGACATTCCAATCTTCGCGAGAACCGTCGTCGGCTCCGTCGACCCGATCTTGAATCGGATGGAATACGTGTGCCCCTTTTCGATGGTCATCTCGCGGTGACGAACCTGGGCGTCCCAGGCGTTCGCGCCGGCGTTCGTGATGGCGAGGCAGTACGCGCCTCCGGCGGTCAGCGTCTCGCCTTCCCCTGGTTTGCTGAAGGAGGCCATCCAAGGGAGGCTCTTGCCGCCCTCGAACGTCGCATTCTTGATCAAGTTGTGCGCACTGGGAGCGACCGGCGCCGCTTGGAGGAGCTCCGCGAGGCGCGTCCTCGTCAGGGGAGAGGCCGGGCTCGCCGCGGGGGGCGGCGCCGCCGTCGCTGCGGCCGGTGGGGGCGGCGAGGGCGGGACGTTCTGCGGCCCGCCGCAGCCCAGCGCCGCAGCGGCGGTAAAGAAGGGCGACGCGAGCCGCCGCAGGCTGCACAGATCGCTTTGCAATCTCGTTCTCATCGTGAGGTCCCTCTCGCGGCCCGCCGGGGCTCGTGGTCGGCGGAGACTACCAGAAAGAGCGCGAAGATCCGGAAGGTTGGGCGCGGCTCGCCGCCGCACGTCCGCGCGCCTCGTGTACCATCGCCGACTTCGATGACTGCCCGACACCGCGCGCGCCCGCTCCGCCTCACCCGGATCCCGTACGGAGGCGACTACAATCCCGATCAGTGGCCCGAAGCCGTTCAGGAAGAAGACGTGCGCCTCATGCCGCTCGCGAACTGGAACATCGCGACGCTGCCCGTCTTCAGTTGGGTCAAACTCAATCCCGCGGAAGGCGTTTTCACGTTCGCGTGGCTCGACCGAATCGTCGACCGGCTCTCTCGCGCCGGAGTGGATCTCTGTCTCGCGACCGCGACGGCGTCGACGCCGGCGTGGGTCGATCAGCAATATCCGGACGTCTTGACGGTCGACGAGCAGGGGCGCAAGCGCCCGCACGGCAATCGCCACGCGTTCTGCCCGAACTCGCCGAGCTATCGCCGCCTCGGCGGCGCTCTCGTTCGCGAGATGGCCGTGCGATACGGAAATAGTCCGCGGCTCCGTCTTTGGCACGTGAACAACGAATACGGAGGGAACTGGCCGAATTACTGTTATTGCGAGCGGTGCGCGACGGGCTTCCGTGCGTACTTGGAGCGCCGTTACGGGAGCCTCGACGGGCTCAACGCCGCGTGGTCCACGGCGTTCTGGGGGCACACCTACCAGAGCTTCAGTCAGATAGACCCTCCCTTCTCGCACGGGGAGGGAAGTATCCAGATGCTCAAGATCGATTGGCGGCGCTTCCAATCCTCGAGCTACCTCGCTTGCTTCGAGCACGAAGCGTCGATTCTGCGCGACCTCTCGCCCGACGTTCCGGTGACCACCAACCTCATGGGCGCCTTTCAAGCTCTGAACTACCGAAAATGGGCAAAGGCGATGGACGTCGTCTCCTGGGACAGCTATCCGAGGAGCGATACCCCCTTTGCCGAAGTCGCCTTTTCTCACGCGCTGATGCGCGGGCTGCGAGACGGCGAGCCATTTCTCCTGATGGAGCAGTCGCCGTCTCACCAGAACTGGGCGCCCTACAACCGCCCGAAGCCGCCGGGCCACCTCCGGCTCCAGTCGTACCAGGCGATTGCGCACGGCGCCGACTCGGTCATGTATTTCCAGTGGCGCAAGTCGCGAGGAGGGATCGAAAAACTGCACGGCGCCGTGGTCGAGCATCACGGCCGCCCCGACGCCCGCGTCTTTCGCGAAGTCGCCGCGCTCGGTGCGGAGCTCGCCGCGCTCGGGACCCAAACAATCGGCGGTCGAACGCCCGCACGCGCCGCCGTCGTCTTCGATTGGGAGTGCTGGTGGGCTCTTTCGGCGTCGAGCGGACCGAGCCGCGATGTCGACTATCACCGTGAAGTCGCGCAGGCGTACGCGGCTCTTCATGCTTCGGGCATTCAGACCGACGTCGTGGGACCGGACGCGGATCTCGGCCGTTACGAAGTCATCGTCGCGCCGCTTTCGTATCTGATGCGCGCCGACCAAGCCGCGCGGATCGCCGCTCGCACGCGTGCAGGGGCCGCGTTCGTGGCGACGTTCTTCAGCGCCGTCGTCGACGAGACCGACCGGATCCACGACGGCGGTCCGCCCGGCCCCCTCCGCGACGTGCTTGGAATCGTGGTCGAAGAGCTCGACGCGCTCCCGGAAGGCGCCGCGCAAGGCGTACGCTTCGAAGTCGCGTTCGGAGAGCTCGGCGCCGGCATCGAGCACCCGGCGTCGCTCTTGTGCGATCGCGTCTGGCTGGACGGAGCGCGGCCCCTCGCGCGCTACACCCGTCAATTCTATGCGGGGCAACCCGCCGTCACGGTCAATCCTTATGGCGAGGGTAAAGGCTACTACGTCGCCACGCGGCTCGAGGCGCGCGCATGGCGCCAGCTCCTGCGCGCGATCTGCGCCGATCGCGGGGTCGGTTCGCCGCTGCCCGGCGACGCGCCGCCCCCCGACGGGGTCGAAGTCACGGTGCGCGTCTCCCCCGGCGGCGACGAGGTTCTCTATTTGCTGAATCACGACTCGGTCCCGCGAGACGTGGCCATTGCCGACACGAGGGTGGATCTCTTGACCGGCAAGAGCTTCACGGGAACCGTCAGGCTGGGACCGAGCGAAGTCTTGCTGCTCAAGTAATGTCGGAGAGTCTTCGCGGTGCTTCGATCCGCGCGGGCTCTTCGCGCCCCATCAGCGCACGCACCGCACGCGGTTCGGCTGCATCATGTCGACATTGCCGGCGTAGCCGTTGTCGAAGCTGATAAACCAGGCGCTCGCGGGCGGCGACCCGCGGAGCGGTGTCGCGCTCCAAAACGGATCGGACGGCGTGTTGGGGAACGCGTTGGCCGACGTGTCGATCGAGGGGTTCGCTTTCGAGAAATCGACGATCGTGAGAAGCTCCTTTGCCGTGGGGAGCCGGTAGCCGCCGCGCAGGCCCGCGCAGTAGCTCTTTGCGTTGGCCCACGTCGACCGCCCGGAGCCGTCGTCGCCGCCGGTGGTCGCGATCGTCTGCTGCCACGCAAGGCCGGTGGCGCTGTCGACGACCGTTCCCCCCGATGCCGTGTAGCGACCGGGTGGGGCGTCGGCGAGCACCGGGCTCGTGGCGGCGACGCTCGCGACGACCGCCACGGAGAGCTTCAACGGACGCATCGAACCTTTGCGACCGTGCTCAGGTCGTATGCGTAGGTAAAGCCCACGTCCATGTACACGGTCCACGCGGACGTCTGCGAGGCCGCGGACTTGGTCGAGGACCAGAACGCGTCGGCCGGCGTATCGGGGAAATAGGCGCTGGCGATCGGCGGCTGACCCGTGCCCAAGTTGCTGTAATCGAGGAGAGAAACGAGCTCGATCTGTGATGGCAAGCGCCAGTCGTCGTGTCCGGCCAAGGAAAGGGTGGCGCAATAGTCGTTGGCTACGGGCCACGTGAGGTACCCATCCTCGCTGGCGCCCCCTGTCGTCGGAACGCGCTGCTGCCACACGAGGTGCGTCACCTGATCGGCGACGGTGCCGTCGAGGTTGTCGACGTACGCGTTCGGGTTCGGCGCGCCGCCGCTCACGTCGTCTTTGCCGTTGGGCATCGGCCAGAGGGCCCAGTCCACGGCGCCGCACCGGCCGGCGGCGCAGACCTCCATCGCGGCGTTGCAGGCGTTCGAACAGGACCCGCAGTGCGCGGAGTCGTTTCGAAGGTCGACGCAGGCACCGTCGCAGCACGTCGTGTCGCCGCCGCACGCTTGGCATGCCCCAGGCGAGTCGCTCGCCTCCGACGCGTCGGACAAAGCCGAATCCGCTCCGCCGTCACCCCCGACGCGCTCGGCCGAGGCCGTACACGAGGCGACCGCACACGGCAGCACCAGGGCGGCACGACCGATCGTGCTGGCCGCTCGCATGAAGCTACCTTATGGCAAGGTTCGCCTTCGTGCTCCAACACAAAGCGGCCTTCTCTCGATCCTCTGGCCTCTGGCCCGCGCGTCGGGTCGACCTCTCGCGTACCCACCCCGATACCTGCTGCTCCACGGCGAGAGGCTGTCGCCCCCAGTTTTCGACAGCCTGGGCACCATTTTCCCGTGTAAACACAATCAGTAGCGTAACTGGACCGGGTGAGCCATTTTCACCCGGTGAAGCAACTGTCTCAGGGTGAAACATGAGAAGAGCTAAAACCCTTTATCCCACAGGCTTTGCGATCTGCGCGCTCGTGGCGGCCGCTTGCACAGGAACCATCGGTTCCGGCGGGCCAGGCTCCTCCAGCGATCCGGGCGGCAGCTCCCCCGGCGGGGGCGCGGGCGGCGGCGGCGGAGGCGGAACCGCTGGCACCGTAGGAACTGGCGGCGGCGCGAACGGGGCGGGCGGCTCCGGGACCTCCGGGAACGGGGCTACTCCGGTCGTCGCCCCTGGGACCGGTGCGGCGACGACGACGCCGATGGGTACGCCGGCCGACCCCACGCTGGCGGGGACGATGGTCCTTCGGCACCTTTCTCAGCTCGAGTACCTGAACACGGTACGCGATCTGCTCGGAGACACGTCGCAGACGACGGCCGACGTACCGGCGGAATCGCCGATCGGCCCCTTCGACACGTTCCCCTTCCCGATTCCCGACACGGTCGGGTCGACCGACGCGAACGCCTACGCGTCGATCGCCACGACCCTCGCGACGAACGCCGTCGCGAAGATCGGCAACATCCTCACCTGCACGCCCACCGCCGGCAACACGGCGAGTGAGTCGATGTGCCTGACGACCTTCCTGAACACGTTCGGGCTCAAGGCCTACCGCCGGCCTCTGACGGCGACCGAGACAAGCGGCCTTCAGGCTCTTTACCAGACGGGCCGCTCCACGCTCAGCCTCGACTTCAACGGAGCCATCGGACTTCTCGTCGAAGAGATGCTGCAGTCGCCCGGGTTTCTCTATCACTGGGAAGAGGGGCCGTCGAAGACGGTGTACGACACCACGAACCCCAAGGTCGTTCAGCTCGACCCCTACGCCCTGGCGAGCCGTCTCTCGTACTTCCTGACGTCGACGATGCCGGACCAGACGCTTCTGGCCGCGGCTGCGGCGGGCCAGCTCTCGACCACCGACCAGGTCGCCGCCCAGGCGAAGCGCCTCCTCGGGACGAGCGGCGCGGCCTCCGCAGTCCAGAACTTCTTCGAGCAGCTCTTGCAGATGACGAACCTGCCGAGCGTCTCCAAGGACCCGACGACGTACCCCAGCTTCACGCCCACCGTCCAAACGGCCATGGATACCGAGTTCCGGACGTTCTTTTCGAACACCATCCTGACGGGGTCGGGTCTCTTTTCGGACCTCTTCACCAGCAAGAGCAGCGTCGCCAACAAGGATCTCGCTGCGATCTACGGGTTGACGGGCATCACCGGCACCGCCATGCAGCCGGTCACCCTCGACGCGAACCGGTCGGGCTTCTTGACGATGCCGGCCTTCTTGACGCTCAACGGAGCTTCGAACGACTCCAACGGCATCTACCGCGGTCACGCGGTTTATATGCAGGTCCTGTGCAACGCCCTGACGTTGCCACAGAACGTCCAAGTGCCGACCCCGGCCGCGCCGATGCCGGGGCAAACCATGCGCTCGGTGCTCGACGTCCACGGATCCAATGCGTGCGCCATGAGTTGCCACGCCCCGATGGACGGGTTCGGGTTCGCCTTCGAGAACTACGACGGTATCGGCGCGTACCGGACGACCGACAACGGTGGGATGGTCAACGCGGTCGCCACAGTGCCCCTCGACGGCACGATGCAGACCGTGAACAACGGTGTCCAGCTCGCCTCCCTTCTCTCTACGAGCAAGGAAGCGCGTTCGTGCTTCGCGACGCAGTGGGTCCGATATGCGGTCGGCCGTCCTGACACCGCCGCCGACGCGGCTTCGATCGGCGCCGCGTACAGCGCCTTCGAAACTGCCAACTTCAATGTGCGTGATCTACTCGCAGGGGTCGCAACCTCTCGCACGTTCCGTTACCGGACCCCCGCCGCTGGAGAAATGTTGCCATGAAGGAAAAATACTCGCGACGTGCACTTCTGAAGACGCTTGGCGTCGGTGGCTTGCTCCTTCCGATCCTCAACAACGAAGCGTTCGGGGCGGATGCTGGAGCTGGCGGCGCGGCGAGCGGCACGATGGGCGCGAACGGCTTTCCGACGCGGTTCATCTGCGTGGTCTGTACGAACGGCGTCTACCAGAAGAGCTGGTATCAGACCGGGAGCACGGACCTGACGACGGGGACATTGCTGCCCATTCTGGCGCCGCTAACCGCGTTCCGGACCAAGATGCTGATCCCGCACAACATCTGCATCCAGAACGTCTTCAACACGAACCAATACGGCGGCCACTCCGGCTACCCGTGCATCCTGACCGGCACGCAGCGGGGCACGAGCGCGTCGATCGACACGCTCATCGCGCAGGCGACTCCGAACCTTGCGAACGCGCAGCTCAACCTCGGTTGTCACACGAGCAACTCGCACTTGAGCTTCAAGGCGGGTGGCGTCGCGAACACGCCGAACACGAGCCCGTCGAAGGTGTTCAGTCAGCTCTTCGCGGGGGCGAACCTGACGCCCGCGCAGGTTAGCAACGTCCAGGCGCGGAAGAAGAGCGTTCTCGACCTCGTGACCACGCAGCTCACGGCCTTCCAGGGCGTGGTCGGAACGGACGACAAGGTCAAGATCCAGTCCCATCTCGACTCCATTCGCAGCATTGAACAGTCCCTCAGCGGACAACCGGTGATGACGGTGGGTTGCTCGGCGCCGACGCTCGGCTCCGGGAGCGCCACCCAGTCCGCCGCCGATTACCCCAACCTCGTGGCCCAACAGCTGAAGATCGCTGCGGCGGCGGTCACGTGCGGGGTCTCTCGTGCGGTCACGATCGAGCTCATCGACGACGGTGGCGGCAACGGTCTCACCTTCCCGTGGCTGAGTGTGTCGCAGTCGAACTACCACGCCATCGCCCACTTGGGCGCGGGCGCCGCGGCCGACAAGACGACGATCGATACCTGGTTCCACCAGCAGTATGCGACGAACTTGCTCACACCACTCGACAGCTCCGCCGAGGGCTCGGGCACGACGCTCGACAACACGTGTGTGCTCATTGCGAACGACATGCAAGAGGGCAATACGCACTACGACAAGAACGTGCCGTGGCTCATGATCGGCAGTTGCGGCGGGTTCTTCAAGACCGGCCGAGCCGTAGAGCTCAATAACGCGGCGAACAACCAGCTCTTGACGACGATCCTTCACGCGATGGGGCAAACGTCGGTCATGAGCGTCGGCGACCAGTACACCGGCAACGTCGACAGTCTTCTCACGTAAGGCCCGGTTCCATTGCCCCCCGCGGGGCCTAAGCATTCGTCACATCGTGTTGTGAACCGGCTGGTCCAGCCATTAAACCTCACCCCCCGGCCCCCTCTCCGCTTGCGGAGAGGGGGAGCAGCTCCGTTATCGCGAGGCCCGAAGACACCCCTCTCCGCTTGCGGAGAGGGGCCGGGGGTGAGGTTCTCTGGGGAAGGAGGCGGCGCCCTGGCGTGGGCGTTTTCTCGAAGGCCGAGCGACTTGAGGGGGGCGCCTGAGGGTGATGCGATCATGCCCCGTGCAAACGGGACCCGGCGCTGGTAACGCGCGAAACAGCTGGGATGAAACCACCCAAACGTGGCGCGGCCGAGCCGGCGACGCTCCTGCGTGACGCCCGACGACACCTTTCGGCTGGTCGCTTCGACGCCGCCGAAGAGCTATCGCGTCTCGTTCTGATGCGGAGCCCGGGCGATCCCGAGGCATGGGTGATTCTCGGAAAGGCGCTAACGGGCCTGCGCCGCCCGTCGGACGCGGAAGCCGTGCTGGCGCACGGATGCAGCCTCAACCCGGGCTTTGCCGGCCTTCACGCCGCGCTCGGTCAGCTTTACATCGAGCTCAATCGGTTCGGCGATGCCGTCGGGCCCATCGAGAACTGCGTGCTTCTCGATCCGGCGGCCGGTGACCAACGCGCGAAGCTCGTTGCCCTGTACGGGATCCGCGCTTTTGCGGCGTTCAGCGAGCGGTCGAAAGTCGCGATGACCATTTGCCTGGCCGATCCGGCGCTGACCCACAGCTTGATGCGACGCGCCTGGTTGAGCCTCCTCCGCCTCGACCCGGAAGAGGCGCGTACGCTGGAGCTCCTCGACGCCCCGGACTACGACGCGTTTTGCGCGCTGGCCACCGACGAGCGCCTTTCGAGCTGGGAAGCGAGCGCGTTCATCAGCCTGGGTCTGCGCCGCTTTCTCGTGGCCGACCCCGCGTTCGAGCGCGGGCTGACGTGGGCTCGCCGGTGGCTCTTACAGGCCGGGGCTTCCGCCGATCGCCATCTCTCGCTCGTCTGCTCGCTCGCGCGCTACTGTTTTCTGACCGAGTACGTGCTTGCGTGCGAAGAGGACGTGTCCGGGCTTCCGACCCACCCGACCACGCCGGGAGAGGTCGCGCGGCTCGCCTGCTATCGCCCGCTGGCCGACCATCCCGACGCGGCCACCTTCCGCCAGCTCTCCGAAGAGCCCGCGTATCGTGATCTCATCGACGTGATCGTTCGCGAGCCGCTGGAAGAGAAGGCGATCGCGGAGCGCATCGTGGAGGTCGCGCCGGTCGCGGATGCGGTGTCCATCCTCGTGCGGCGGCAGTACGAGGAAAACCCGTACCCTCGCTGGACGACGGTCGGGAGCGGTGGCGCCGTGTCGCCCGACGTGGCGAGGCTCGCTCGCGCAAAGGCCATTCTCGTCGCCGGCTGCGGCACGGGTCGAGAGGCGATCGACGCGGCGCTCATCTTCCCGGCCGCCCGTGTGGACGCCATCGATCTGAGCCGCGCGAGCCTGGCTTTCGCATCGCGCAAGGCCGCCGAGCTCCGCGTGACGAACGTGTCCTTTCGGCAGGCCGATATTCTCGACGTCGCGCGCCTCGGGAAAAGCTTCGACCTCATCGTTTCTTCGGGCGTTCTGCATCACATGCGAGACCCGGTCGCGGGCCTCCGCGCGCTCCTCGGCGTACTCTCGCCGCGCGGGGTGCTCAAGATTGCGCTTTACAGCACGCTCGCGCGGACGGCGTACACCGAGGCGCGCGAGTGGGCGAGGCGCGAGGGATTCCCGCCGACCCCCGAGGGAATCCGGGACTTTCGCGCGGCCGTCTTCAGCCGGCCCGACGGCGACCCAATGAGGCGCCGCCTCGTCGAATCGTACGACTTTTACTCGATGTCCCAGTGCCGCGACTTGGTGTTCCACGTCGAAGAGCACACCTTCACGTTGCCCGAGATCGCGGACGTCGCCGGAGAGCTCGGGCTCTCGGTCTTGCAGGTGGAAGCGCGAGGTCCAGGTGACATCGACGCTTACCGCGCGAGATTCCCGGCCGACGCGGCGGCCGCGGACCTGGCCAACTGGGATGTCCTCGAGCGCGAAAACCCTACGATGTTCTCGAGAATGTATGTCCTATGGTTATTCCGGAAAGATGCCGCGCGCATCGACGTCGACTGGATACGCCGCACCGGTCGCATGTAATCGAAGCGAGGCTCAATCGTTCTTTGCGCCGGCGGCGACCCAGTCGACGAGGGGGCATTTCGCGGCGGCGCTGATGCCGGAGCCGCCTTTCGGCATGCTGCCGCCGAACAGCGTCAAGATCGAACTATTCTGGACGACATTCGGGTTGAGCGGGGTCGCAATCGGGGATGTGTTTCCGGTGATTTGCCCCAGTTGTTGAAGCCATGTATACGCGCTGGACGCGCTGCTCGCCTGGCCGTGGCAGCTCCGGCAAGAGGTCGAAAAGCCGTACGTCGTCCAGATGGACGACCACGTGGGCGCGGCACCGGACAGGGGAGGACAACCCGTGCCCGCGTCCATGGAAGAACCGCCGCCGGAACTCGAGCTGCCGCCTCCTGATCGAACGCCGCTGCTGCTGCCGCTGCTCGATCCAGAGCCGCTGCTCGATCCAGAGCCGCTACTCGATCCAGAGCCGCTACTCGATCCAGAGCCGCTGCTCGATCCAGAGCCGCTGTTTGACCTGGAGCCAGCGCTCGTTCCGGAGCTGCCGCTCGATCCCAACCCGCTGCTCGATCCAGCGCCACTGCTGTTTTCCGCGCCACCCGACCCCGACGAGCTACTCGAGCCCGAGTGGCCAAAAACATTCCCGGTTGTTTGGCTGGCGTCGGCCGCCTCAGCGTCCGCTACTTGCGGCGGTCCGCCATCGGTCCAGGCCACGACATCGACGTCGCCAGCGCACCCAGCCCCCGCCAGACACCCCATCGATGTCGCGACGACTGCGTAAGAACCACACACCCTCATCGAATGCTCCCGACGCTTTCCCCCGGCCATTTTCGTTAACATGCAGGTCACGGAGGGGCGAGCCAAATTCGCTACGTGGTGAGCGTCCCGGTCTCGCTCGCGCGCCTCACGCGCGCGGTCGGGAGTTCGACGGACTCGCTCCCCTTCGCGGCAGATGCGGTCGCGAGTCGAAACGGCTCACGGACTTTTCCGCACAGACTCATGACCGAGCGGCGTGGACTCATGACCGGCTCGCGTGGACTCATGACCGCGTCGCGTGGAGTCATGACCGAGTCGCGTGGAGTCATGACCGAGTGGCGTGGAGTCACGACCAAGTCGCGTGGACTCATGGCCCGGTCGCGTGGACTCATGGCCAGGTCGCGTGGACTCATGGCCCGGTCGTGTGGACTCATGGCCCGGTCGTGTGGACTCATGGCCCGGTCGCGCCGACTTGCGGAGTCTCCCGCGGCTTGGAGACCGCGGCAAGCGACGCCAGGGCGTCCAATGCGCGAACGAATAAGGTGTA
>Ga0265313_10001967_pt1 | contig 18576 bp, 11 predicted proteins | sample 4123metaG_FD_203122 | JGI IMG/M metagenome (GOLD analysis project Ga0265313, IMG submission 203122) | Rhizosphere microbial communities from Carex aquatilis grown in University of Washington, Seatle, WA, United States - 4-1-23 metaG | ecosystem: Host-associated > Plants > Roots > Rhizosphere >...
CGGGCGGACTGCTATTTGGGCTGCGGTCATTCCCGCAGCCTCGAACCCGCTGGTGGGCTCTGGATTCGAAGGGTTTTGGATCAGCCCTGACGTGGTGAAGTTCCAAAGCGCGCTCATAGGCTGGTGGCATCCCGAGTATCTTAACGAAGCACATAACGGCTATATCGAGGTCTATCTCAACCTCGGCATCCTTGGGGTGGCCTTGATCGCAACGATTCTGATCACCGGCTATTTGCGGGCAGCGAAAGCGCTTCGAAAGAATTGGTCGTTCGCCGGGCTCATGCTTGCATATATTGTAGCGGCGGTTATTTACAGCATCACGGAGGCTGGATTCAGGATGCTGGACCCGATCTGGATCTTCCTTCTGCTGGCCATTGTTAGTTCAACCAGCATTACAAGCGGAATCTTCAACCGCAAGGCGCTTAAGGTTGTTGCCTTTCGTGACAAAGGCACGACCCAGCCTGATGGCATGCAAAGCAACCGATCAAGCGAGCAGATTGATGCCCCGCGGCGCAGGCTCTCGTAACTCCCCCTTGCTCTCAGGAGCAATTCCCAAGACACAACAGACGCAAAGAGCCAGCCGTCGACTGCTGTCTACTAACTCATTACAAGGAAATCAGTGAAACCGTTTCAACCCAACGGCATGTTCCGGCCGATCGATACAGGGCATAAATTTCGTCGGAGTGCAGTCCGCGGTGCCGCTGCCTCAATCGCTGGCCAAGGGGCGAATGTTGGCCTGCAGATGGCATCGGTGATGATTCTGGCCCGGCTGCTCACCCCGGCAGATTTTGGAACCGTAACTATGGTGACGACCTTCAGTCTGTTGTTTGTGAGCTTTGGTCTGAACGGCTTCACCGAATTGATCATGCAGCGCGAGGAACTTTCTGATTCCTTGGCGAGCAACCTTTTTTGGATGAATTTGGCAATCGGCGCGACCCTCACCGTGGGATTTGGAAGTGCGGGCCGACTATTGGCTAGTTTCTATCATGATTCAAGAGTGGCTCAAGTTGCCGAAGTGATGTCACTGACCATTGTGCTCGGTTCCCTGGCATATATTCACCTCGCGCTGCTGCAGCGCGCCATGCATTTCAGGACCACCGCGGTCATTAATTTCATAGGACAGGCGATCCTGATGATAGTCTCCATCACTCTGGCGGCGAGAGGGTGGCATTACTGGTCGCTTGTCTGGGGCATTGTTGCGCAATCTACAGTGGTCGCAGCCTGTGCCTGGTTCGTTTGCCGATGGATCCCACGATGGCCGAGGCGTGCTCCAGACGCTGGTTCAGGCCTGAGATTTGCGCTAAGCGTTTATTCGCATTTCGCGTTCAGCTATTTCACGCGTAATACAGACAATCTCCTTGTTGGCTGGCGGTTTGGCGCTCAAGTGTTGGGATTCTACAAAAGAGCGTACGACCTGTTCGTGGTCGCCGCAACGCAACTGCTTTCGCCTATTTCTGCAGTGGCCGTAAGTACGTTGAGCCGCGTCAACCGTGATCGTGGCGAGTTTCAGCATTTTTTTCTGAGGGCTATATCGGTAATCGCGCTCCTGGGGATGGGAATTGGCGCCGATTTTGCATTGATTGGGAAGGATTTTATTCGTGTTCTTCTTGGCCCCGGTTGGGAAGAGGCTGGTCGAATCTTCACCTTGTTCGGACCGGGAATCGGAGTCATGTTGCTCTATAACACGCACGGATGGATTCATCTTTCGATTGGCCGTCCTGAGAGATGGCTGCGCTGGGGCGTGATTGAATTTCTGTTTACTACAAGTCTCTTTCTTCTAACTTTGCGCTGGGGTCCATCCGGTGTCGCATTCGCCTGGACGGCGTCGTATTTCCTCTTGATGTTCCCAGGTTTCTGGTACGCTGGGAGACCCATTGGGCTCAAGGTCGGGTCGGTAATTGCTGTCGTATGGAGATTCTTTGTTGCGTCGGCCGGCGCCGCCTTCCTGACCGAGATGGTCCTTCGAACGATGCACCAGACCGGGGCCGGGTTGGGGGCAAGGGAGGCTTTTGTAAGATTGGTTTTAGTCTCTTTAGGATTCTTCGCACTGTACTTTTGCGCCGTCATTATCCTCTATCGCGGTTTGAGACCTATCAGTGAAACAGTTGCTCTTCTTCGGCACCTCTTGCCGGATCGCTCGATGAAGAGTAGCCCTGAAGTCGCAGAGTCCATCCCGGGATAATGAGAAGACAGCTGCTTTGCTGAGAGTTTTGCGGTGCTCTATAGTGATTGAGAATGCAGGGCATAAAAGCGAAAAGGAGCAAGTGATGAGATCGACCCCATCTTGTGCCAGGTTCAAACCGGGTGGTGAGGCGGCGTTTCTTCACGAGGAAAATTCATGAGCAGGTTACGCATCTTGCTGTTGGCGCCGGATATTAACCCGGACACGATCAGCATGCCCTATGTCACGTATTCTCATGCGGCGGCGCTCGCCGAAATTCACGATGTATCGCTGGTTACTGGATCGCAGAGTGTGGACGCGGTTCGCCGTGCGAATGCGCCGTTTCACGCGATTGAGGTAGTGAGCATCCCGCTCTTCGAGCGCTTCAACGCTTGGAGCTTGCGCAGGATCCTCAAATACAACTACGATACCCAGGTTCTGACTGCACTTCGCTATCCGTTTTCTCTCGCATTCGAGTGGTACGCCTGGCGGAGTCTTCGATCCCGCATCCATGCAGGCGAGTTTGATATCGTCCTGCGCGTGATGCCAATGACCCCGGTGATTCCGAGCCCTTTCGCATATTTTTTGCGCAAAGGGCCGATACCCTTCGTGATTGGCCCGCTCAACGGCGGTTTGCCGTGGCCCCCTGGGTTCAGCCAGCTCGAGAATCAAAAGGAATGGATATCTAATCTTCGGAGTCTTTACCGTTTCCTCCCATTTACCCGCTCTACCTACCGCCATGCATCGGCAATCATCGCGGCTTCGACCCAAACCTTCTCAGAGTTCGTCAAGTTTAAGGACAAGCTTTTCTTTGTCCCGGAACCCGGTATCGCTCGTTCTTTGTGTCCCGTTGATACACGCACTCCTGAACCAGGCGCGAAGCTGGAGCTGATCTTTGTCGGCGGCCTGTATCCCCGGAAGGCGTGCGATCTCGCTTTGCGTGCCGCCGCCTCGATTTTACGCAGCGGTCTGGCCCACTTTACGGTGATAGGGGATGGACCCGAGCGAGGCCGGCTTGAGGAAATGGTGAAATCGCTAGGGATTGAGAAGGCGGTTTCTTTGTGCGGTTGGCTCGACCATGCGGAAGTTCTCAGACGCTTCAGCACTTCTGATGTCTTTCTGTTTCCGTCCGTACGCGATAACGGGGCAGGCGTGGTTTTCGAGGCGCTTGCTTCAGGCGCAGTGCCAGTGGTTGTGGACTTCGGGGGCCCCGGAGATATCGTTCAACCAGAATTCGGGTACAAGGTGCCGCTCACGAATGAGACCGATGTGGTCGCGCAGATGGAGAAGGCGCTGGCCGAACTTGTGCAGGATCGCGAACTCCTAAAGAGATTGCGAAAAAATGGAATGACCTACGCCCAGGAAAACCTCACATGGGAAGCGAAGGCGCAGGCTACGACTCAAGTTCTCGATTGGGTGTTGCAGCGGGCGCCTAAACCGGATTTCGTGCCGCCCAAAAGATTGCACCTGGAGTATCTGAGCCGATCTTGAGAATGGAAGCATGACCGTCCGCCAAGAGTGCACCGCGCAAGGAAACGCGGAACGGGAGTTCTGACCTCAAGCCCTTGCCTCGGGACTTGACTGGTCCTGCGCAAAAATGGCTCGTCTTTGGCAGAGGATGGTTCAGTCCACCTTTGCTTTGAGTGGGGCAACGCCGGAGAAATCGTATGATACGACCCTTGGTATCGATCCTCATTCCCGCTTACAATGCGGAGCAATGGATATCAGAGTCTCTTCGTTCGGCAATTACCCAGACGTGGGAGCCCAAGGAGATCATCGTCGTCGACGACGGTTCGACGGACGGAACACTTGAAGTTTTAGGGCGGTTTGCATGCGATCAGCTCACGGTTGTGAGTCAGAAAAATCAAGGCGCTGCCGCGGCGAGAAACAACGCCTTGTCCCTCAGTAAAGGGGACTACATCCAGTACCTGGACGCGGACGATGTTATAGCGCCGGACAAGATTGCCAAACAGATGGAAGCCTTGGGGCAATGCCCGAGCAAGCGAACGCTGCTCTCATCAAGTTGGGGAAAGTTCGTGTATCGCTACCATCGCACGTCTTTTGTTCCAACCGCTCTATGGTGCGATTTGTCTCCCGCGGAATGGCTTATCCGCAAAATGCAAAACAACGTTTACATGCAAACGTCCACTTGGCTTGTGAGCCGAGAGCTGGCGGAAGCAGCGGGTCCATGGGACACGCGATTGTTGGGAGATGACGACGGCGAGTATTTCTGCCGTGTCCTGCTTGCCAGCGATGGAGTGCGATTCGTCCCCGAAGCAAAAGTCTACTATCGCGAGGCGGGCGTTGGCAGTTTGAGCTATATCGGGCTTTCAGACCGCAAGATGGATGCGCAGATGCACTCGCTTGAAATGCACATCCGCTATCTTCGTTCACTCGAGGATAGTCCGAGAGCGCGCCAAGCCTGCGTCTCCTATCTTCAAAGCTGGATGCGTTTCTTTCATCCCAATCGGCCGGATCTCGTTAAAAAAGCGAAAGACATGGCTGCAAGCCTGGGCCAAGAGCTTCCGATTCCAAAGCTTTCCTGGAGGCTGACACTGTTCGCCGCGATTTTTGGTTGGCGGCGCGCGAAGCGAGCTCACTATCTTGTTGTGCGCTTCAGATGGTTTGCGATGCGGTGCTGGGACAGATTCCTGCTTCAGTTCGAATCCAGGAAGATGAGAGAGACACTTTGAAACGAATGCAGCGATTCGGAGCTGGCACTAGAAAATCCCCTGACACCGAGTCCAGCAAGCCCGGTAGCAGGGGATTTGTAAGTCGATGAACGTTGAACCTGAGAAAAAGGCAGTACTCAACAGGGCCTTATTGAACCACGGTCCCAGTCAGGTTCGTCGGAGCCGGCGGACTGGCAGATGTGGTCGAACCGCTTTCCAGTGGATGGGGATAGACGTAAGGCTGATAAATTCCCGTCCATGTGTTCGCAGCAGTACAAACATAAAGTTCTCCGTTGCCGCTATTCGCATCCGTAGCAAAGTAGGCGACACCGTAAGACCCCGTCGGACTGGTGAGATACGTTCCTCCACCTCCCGCCGTGCATGTCGTGGGGCGATTGGCCAATGATCCGTAGCCTGTTCCGGCTACTCCAGTGAATCCGCCGGAGCAACTGCTGTTCCACGATCCGCAATCGTAGTAGTAGTCCTGATTGTTTACGCTTCCGTCACTCAGAAGCATGTAAGAGGAAGCGCCACTGTCTAGAGCGTTGTTCCACAGGTATTGAGGTTCAAGGTATTGTTTTGGCCAGGAGATTGTGCCGCTGGCGGAGTTGAGACGACTTGGGAAGCTTGCGCCGTTGAGGGATTGAGGAGTTTGCCCTCGGCCGAGGCCGTCCAAACAAGGATAGCCAGTGGTACTGTTTTGGTTTCCGTCCCACGCCGAGCCCACCCCATTACCACCAACCGCGGTGCCGCAGTAGCCCCAGCCGTTCGGCGCTGCCGTTTCCGCCTCATCCCCAGACTGCCGGTCGCCTCCACCCTGGTAGAAGCGGTAGTAGCCCGAGGCCACGGTGTTGTTCCAGATCAGCGCTGTCGCTCCTTTTGTTCCAACTGCAGCGGAAGCCTGTGAGCTCCCTGAAGGTCCAGTGAAGTAGTTGTTGTACATCTCAATCGAGCGGCAACCACGGGCAGGACCAGCGGGCGACTTCGTGCCATGAGTTTGAATTCCAACAGATGCGTCGTTGATGTTGTTGTAACGGATCACAAGAGCACCGGCGTTTCCGCAGTCGTCAATCACTCCGCCGTTTTGGACATTGTTCTCGACATAAAAGGATGTGGAAGCACCCCAAGGTGTCGGGTGAGCGAAGGTTCCGTCGCCATTCCCAATCGAGTCGCCATAGGCTGCGAAGTCTGAAAAGCCGAAGGGGTAGCTGCTGTTGTTATTGGCAAGGTCTAGGAGATTGTGATCCGCGACGCCGATCACTGATCCGTAGGTGCGGAAGAAAACTGAGGCAATGGCTGGCGAATAGGTAGTCTCGTTTGCGTGATTGTGATCGATTCTGACTTGAGCAGCGCCAGAATAAACCTCGATCAGCCCGTTGTATTTTGAATAGGAAGAACTGCCGATGCTTCCACCTGCCACAGTCAGACCGGTGACCCGAAACAGCGAACTGGAACTTCCGACATTGAAAGTCATCAGCGCATTGTTGCTCTGGTAAACGTCTTGAATTATGGTGCTGTCCGAGGCGACGCACGCATAGCTTGAACTGCCGGCTGTCCCTGAGCAATTCACTGCTGTCGCGCCCTTAATGGTCAGGCTCGTAACCGCAGATGGGATTGTATAGGTGAATCCGGCGGACCATGCTGCCGAACCAGATGGAATGTTGACCACAACTGTGGCATTCGTATTCCCGCTGGACGGCAACGCCGCAAGAACATCCGCTTCGTTGGGGCTTGCGGCGTTGCAGACGGCGGTTGTGCAGGACTGCGCAGCGGCTGACATGGAAATTCCCGAGAGCAGAAGCACGAGTGAAAAAGAAGGAAGCAGCTTCATGGTGTAGTAGAACTCCTTTACACGTACAAAAATAATACGATCGCGCAACTTCCGGGGGATTGCGAATCCACCGGGAGCGCGCCCCAGACGGCAAAGTTCGGTTTTATTGACGATAGTACGCGGAGAAGAAGAAAGATGCACGAGCGAGGCTCCGCGATGTTACTGCAGTCACTCACAGTAAGGTCCGCAGGTTGGGCTCGCGAGATGAGAGACTGATACAGCAAGAGAAGGCGGATCAACGATTTACTCCAGACTCGTTGCCAAGGCGCCTGTCTTACAAGGAGCTTCCAATCATGAGAGAGAAGGAAGCTTTAAATTGAGATGAATGGACTGCCTCGCAACAAGCCAAGTCTGAACCTTAGGAGGCTGGCCAGATTCCCGGTGGTCTATAGACTTATCGAGGTCACGTTGTCCCAGGAATTGACAGAGTATAGCACAATGACCTTGCGCAGGGCTGCACCGAACTCCGCGGCCAAATCCATGAAGAAACAAAGCAAATCGTCAAATCAATACAATACTCACTAAAGATTCGCACTATTCCAGAAGGAACCCCTCGGGCATGAAGAATCAGATTTCGCCGCTCAAAATTGCTCTGATGACGGGGGGAATCGACAAGCATTATGCCTCTGGGCTTAGTCAATCTCTGGCTGCTGCCGGAATTGCCGTGGATGTGATCGGCAATGACGAAATGCGTGAATCGCCAGGGGCTGCCAATCTGAATTTTGTGGCACTTTACGCAACCCCGCAACGATACGGGACCATCGCCAGAAAGTTGCTGGCCTTTATCTGGGTCTATGTTCGCCTGATGCATTACGCAGCCACCTCATCTGCGCCGATCATTCACATCCTATGGGGCTACAAATTCAAATTGTTCGACCGGACACTTCTTCTTATCTATTACAAGCTGTTGGGAAAGCGAATTGTATTTACCGCCCATAATGTGAACGCGGCGGAAAGAGATGGGGCTGACTCCTTTCTCAATCGAGTGTCACTGCGCACTCAATATCGCCTTGTTGATCACATTTTTGTGCACACGGAGAAAATGAAGGATCAGTTGGTTGAGACCTTTGGTGTGAACGAGGGAAAGATCACCATAATTCCCTTCGGCACATACGACATGGTGCCGCAAACCACGTTGACTCCCGCCGAGGCAAAGCTGCGGCTCGGGCTGCGTAATTCCGATCGGACCATCCTCTTCTTCGGGAGAATTGCTCCGTACAAGGGAATCGATCTGCTGGTCAATGCCTTCGAGAAAATCGCTCGCGAGGATTCACGCTATCGCCTGGTAATCGCAGGCGAGGCAATGAAGGAGTCGGAGCAGCAATGGCAGAAAGTGCAACGAGTGATCGAGCAAAGTCCCATACGGGAGCAGGTGATTCAACACATTCGGTTTGTACCGGACGATGAGATCGAACTGTTCCTGAAGGGAGCGGATGTACTTGCTCTGCCCTATACCGAGATTTTCCAGAGCGGAGTTCTGTTCATGGCCTACAGCTTTGGTCTGCCGGTGATTGCTACCGATGTTGGGTCATTGCCCCACGACATTGTGACCGGGAAAACCGGCTATATCTGTCGCGCTGGCGACCCGGTGGACCTCGCCAAGACGATCGAAACCTATTTTTCGAGCGAGCTATATCAAGATTTAGATGCACAAAGGGTTCACATTAAGAATGCCATCCAGCTTAGTCACTCCTGGGATATTGCGGCCGGCAAAACGTGCGACGTTTATATGCAGCTATCCTCGACAAAGGATTTGCAATACAGCACATAGTAGGCACTTAGTTTTATCTGAACGAACATACTTGAGATCCACTCCCATTGCCCTTCAGCAGTACGAGCCAACACAGATCCCGCAGCGAATCGAAACAAATGCTTCACACCTCAAAGGAGAGCTGTAAATGCCCGGTTTAGTCGGAATTATTACCAAGCGGCCACAAGCTTGGGCGGAAAATGAGCTCGGCGGGATGCTCAAAACTATGATGCACGAGTCGTTTTATACGTCGGGCGTTTGGAGTGATCCTTCACTCGGCGTCTACGTAGGTTGGGTGGCGCGGCGCGGTTCTTTCGCAGCAGAGATGCCGATTCAGAACGAAGGGCGCAATCTAACGCTTATCTTTTCTGGTGAAGAATTTCCCGAAGAGGGTACTGTCGAAGCGCTTCGGGCTCGAGGACATCAGGTAGCTCTGGAGGGGCCTTCCTATCTAGTTCATCAGTACGAAGAGGACCCGGGGTTTCCCAAGCAACTCAACGGAAGATTTCACGGCTTGATTTCGGATCGCCCAAAGGGCACGTCGACCCTCTTCAATGATCGCTACGGGCTGCAACGCCTCTACTATCACGAGGGCGACGATGCGTTCTATTTTGCGGCAGAGGCCAAGGCAATTCTCAAGGTATGCCCCTGGCTGCGCAAGATGGATGAACGCGGTCTCGGGGAGTTCATTGTCTGCGGCTGCGTTCTGGAGAATCGGACTCTCTTTCCCGGTATCGGTGTTCTGCCGCCGGGATCTTCGTGGACCTTTCAAAACGGCGCCCTGGAAAAGAAGGGGAATTACTTTGAGCCTTCGGAATGGGAGAACCAGGAGCCTCTCTCCGCTGAAGCATACTTCAACACATTGCGCGCCACGGTCGAGGGGAATTTCCCCCGCTATTTCAAGGGGCAGGAGAAGGTCGGAGTCTCTCTGACCGGAGGTTTGGACACTCGAATCATCATGGCATGGCATAAGGCCGACCCGGGTTCAATGCCGTGCTACACATTCGGCAGCATGTATCGCGACAACGAAGATGTAAAGCTGGCGCGCAAGGTTGCAGAGATTTGTAAACAGTCCCATCAGGTAATCACAACCGGCGAGGAGTTTCTCTCACGCTTCCCTTATTACGCGGAGCGGACTGTGTATCTCACAGATGCATGCGTTGATCTCGGACGTTCTCCTGATCTTTACGTGAACGAGAAAGCCCGAGAGATAGCGCCGGTACGCATGGTTGGAACCTACGGCAGCGAGATAATTCTGCAAGACGTCATGTTTAAGGCGGTCCCGCCTGCGGTCGGCTTGTATCAGACGGCTCTTTCACCCTGGATCCAAACGGCAGAAACAACCTATCACGCTATCCTGCAAGGGAATCAATCGACGTTCGTTGCATTTCGCCAGTCGCCCTGGCATCACTACGGCGTCCTCGAACTCGAACAAACGCAGGTCGCAGTGAGGACGCCGTTTCTCGATAACGATCTTGTCAAAACGGTCTATCGAGCTCCGAAGATAGAGAATCTAAACCAGGAATGCAGGGTGCGCCTCGTGCAATCCGGAAACCCGGCGCTCTCTTCATTGCGCACAGATCGCGGTACGCGCGGCCTGAATAGCTACCTGACCCGAGCCGCCCTCCAGTTCACCTTTAAGGCTGAGTATTGCTACGACTACGGCATGCCGCAGTGGGTTGCGTCGCTCGATCATATGTTCTCCTGGGTGCACTTCGAACGGATGTGGATTGGCCGCCACAAGATTTTCCACATGCGTCCGTGGTATCGGGACTACTTGCCAGACTATGTTCGCGAAATGCTGCTCGACTCGCGTTCTCTTTCGCGTCCTTATCTCAACAAGGATGCTGTCACCAACATTGTCACGCGGCATCTAGATGGGACTCGAAACTACACGATCGAACTGAACCGGCTTCTGACGCTGGAACTGACGCACCGGCTGTTCATCGATTAATAGTGAAGTGCAATTGGGGTGAGAATGCAGTCAACGGCTTCCAATTTGTCGTATGTTTTGATCACACCAGCCCGGAACGAGGCGCAGTTCATCGAGGCCACGCTCCAGTCGGTGACGCAGCAGACCGTTCTCCCGGCAAAATGGGTAATTGTGAATGACGGATCGACGGATGACACCGGGGCGATCGCCGCTCGTTATGCGAGCAGATTTGCGTGGATTGAAGTGATCGATCTTCCGCGGCGCCGAGAGCGTGATTTTGCGGCAAAGGTCAATGCATTCAAAGCCGGCCAGGAGCGACTCGCCGGGGTTGACTACCAGATCATAGGAAACCTCGATGCCGATGTCTCCCTCGATCCGGACCACTTCGAGTTTCTGCTCAAACGATTTCAAGAAGATCCCGGCCTTGGCGTTGCGGGCACGGTCTTCCAGGAACCCGGCTATAACTCGGCGACCGACAGCTTTGAAGGGCAAACGTATGTGTCGGGGCAGTGTCAGATCTTTCGTCGCGACTGCTTCGAAATGATCGGCGGCTATGTTCCGAGCAAGGCTGGAGGAATCGACTGGATGGCGGTCACTACGGCGCGCATGATGGGTTGGGGGACGAGGTCTTTTCGCGAGAAGAGCTTCTACCATCATCGCATCCTGGGAACTGCGAACCACAGTCGTATCGGCAAGAGTTTTGCCTATGGCAAAAAGGACTATTACATCGGTGGTCACCCGCTGTGGGAAGTCGTTCGCTGCACCTATCAGATGACAAAACCCCCGTACCTGATCGGGGGCACGATGCTTTTCGCCGGCTATTTCAGTGCATTGATACGCGGTGAAAAGCGGGTCGTTTCAGATGATCTAATGCGCTTCCATCGCCGAGAGCAAATGAAAAAGCTCACAGCGATTCTGTCTTCTCTTGTGAAGTTCAAGAAGATAGACAGCTTTGGTCTGTTACCGGTCGCACGCGCAGCCAGTCCGGGACAGAGGCCGGTTGATCGCCAATAACTGCTCCTGGCGCCGCGATCACGCAGATGAAGTTCTATTTAGAATTGTGAAGGTGGAAATCAACAATCTATGAATGTTGAAATGGAAATGGAACCGCCGGTTCGTGAGAGCAGCAAGGCGATCGATTTGCCTTTGCAAGAGACTTTGTCGTCGGTGTCGCGGTTTATTCAATGGCTTGATGGATATGGCGAGCTGTCCTACGACTTCCAGACCTATTATTCCGGCGCGTTAGGACGGAAAGCCAAACAACTGTACTATACGCATCGCAAATTGGGGACGGTAGCGGTTTTGCCCATGGTGCTTTCTGAAGCCTTTTTCCCATGGGGAAGGCGGTTGTTTTGGAAGCCCCAGCGAATTCCGATCGCGGATGCGCATTATGCGATGGGTTTTGCCGCCCTCGCGACGATGTCCGACGACAATGGTTATTACCAGAGAGCCTTGCACTTTCTGGAAGTGTTGAAGCAAACGCGTTGTTCTGGATACGAGGAATATTGTTGGGGATACCCTTTTCACTGGGAGACGATGACAGGAACGATCCCTGAAGGGACACCTTTGATCACGACTGTTCCATACGTGTATGAGGCATTTCAACAGGTATATCGGATCGATCGCAATCCGGAGTGGCACCAGATAATGCACTCGATTGCAAGGCATGCATTGCAGGATTACAAAGACGTTGCTACATCGGTATCGGCAGCAACCTGTTCGTACACGCCGTTTCCTGAACACTCGCTGATGGTGGTCAACGCAAATGCTTATCGTGCGTATCTTCTGACCAACGCAGCAGTTGAATTCTCTGACCCGCAATATGAGCGCGCGGCTCAGAGAAACCTGAATTTTGTTTTAGAAGCGCAGAATGCAGATGGCTCGTGGTTCTACGCCAGGGACGGCAAGCGCTCCTTTGTCGATCACTTTCATACCTGCTTTGTGATGAAAGCTCTTACAAAGATCGAGGCGCTTACAGGAGACGCCGACTGCACAAGTGCCATTCAGCGGGGAGTAGACTACTACACGCGGCATCTCTTTGATGAACACGGCATACCTAAGCCGTTCTCTCGCGCTCCTCGACTGACCGTTTATCGCCGTGAGCTCTACGATTTCGCGGAATGCATTAATCTGGCGGTATTGCTGCGTGGGCGCTTTCCGATATTGGATAGCTACCTTGCTACCACGCTTGATCAGATTCTCGAACATTGGCAGACCAGCCAGGGATCGTTCCGAAGCCGGCAACTCTACGTTGGCTGGGACAATACACCGATGCATCGATGGGCATCGGCGCAGCTGTTTCGCAGTTTATGTCTTTTGCTGTCGACGAGCGAGCAACGGCGCAGCCAGACAGTCAAGGGAGCATAGAAATCAATGTGCGGAATATGTGGACAGTTCAACTTTCGCCACGATGCGCCCGTCCAGCGTCGCGATCTGGAGAAAATGACTCGAACGATGCGTCATCGCGGACCCGACGACGAGGGCTATTTCGTTGCCGGTCCCATTGGCCTCGGATTCCGGCGGCTCTCCATCATTGATCTCGAGGGTGGTCATCAGCCCATGTCCGATCAGGAAGAAACGACCTGGGTAGTTTTCAATGGCGAAATTTATAACTTCCGCGAATTACGCAAAGAACTGGAAGGATTCGGCCACGTCTTTCGGACACGCTGCGATACCGAAGTGATCGTCCACGGGTACAAGCAGTGGGGAGACGAGATTCTAAACAAGCTGAACGGCATGTTTGGCCTCGCGATATGGGATGTGCGGCAACGGCGACTGGTCCTGGCACGGGACGCGTTCGGTATTAAGCTGGTTTACTATCGTGCCACCGCAGATTCGCTGTGGTTCGGCTCCGAGATACGGCCTGTGTGCGCAACATTGGGCGAGGAAAGACCTGAAGCGGATCCCGAGGCGGTGAGCCTGTTTCTGCAGTATCGATATACCCCTTCGCCCTATACGGCAGTGCGCGGAGTGTACAAACTGGCCCCAGGAACCAAGCTTGTGGTGCAGGATGGCGCGCTTGAAACCAGTCGATGGTACAACTATTCCCCAACTCAATTTACGCCCCCGAAGAGGGCAGAGGAGGCCGGGGAGGAACTGCTAGCGCTCTATCGTCAGGCAGTACGTCGGCAGTTAGTGAGCGATGTGCCTGTCGGGTTGCTTTTGAGTGGCGGCATTGACTCAGCTCTCCTGCTTGCACTCATGAACGAAAACGGGGCCGACTGGCAGACGTATTCGGTTGGCTACGGCGAGAGTTATGCCGACGATGAATTAGCGGACGCGCAAGAGACGGCGCGAATCTTGAATTCACGACACACAGGCGTCAGAATCAGTCGCTCTGTCTTTGAACGGGATTTGAGCAAGATCGTCGCGTCTCTTGAGGAGCCAATTGCGACTTCATCGGTTGTACCCATGTACTTCGTTTGCCAACGTGCGCACGAGAACGTAAAGGTTGGTCTGGTAGGGCAAGGCCCCGACGAGCTCTTCGGAGGATACCGGCGGCATCTGGGTGCTCGCTATGGTGCTGCCTGGACAGCATTGCCGCGATGGGTTCGTGCGCCGTTGGAGCTGGCTGCCGGCGCGCTGCCACGGAATGAGACTTTGAAGCGCGGACTCTATGCGCTGTCCAATGGAACTGCTGGCCAGCATACAGAACGCATCCTGTCCCTGATGCCCGGCGACGAGATCGCAGGCCTTTTCCGGGACGGCGTGCTTGAATCCGGGTCGGAGGCAAGGCTGCAACAGTGCTGGGCGGAATTGGCCGACCTTGCGCCGAGCGACAGCGAATTGGGAAGACTTCAGTTTTTCGAAGTCCGCTCCACTTTGCCGGATGAGCTTCTCATGTATGCCGATAAACTCTCGATGGCGCACAGTCTGGAATTGCGTGTGCCATATCTCGACAAGGACATTGTCGAATATGCAGAGCGGCTGGCACCGAACCTGAAGGTTCGCAACGGCGTCAGCAAGTGGCTTCATCGGCAGGTCTGCAAGAAGTTTCTGCCTGCGTCGATTGTGCGGCGACCAAAACGCGGATTCGCCATGAATGTGGTCGACAGCTGGTTCCGTGACGCTCTCGGAGGCAGTATGGCTGGAACGTTTGAGGACAATGATTCCGCAATCTACAGATTCTTGAATCCTGCCGCGGTCAGGCGCCTCTATGCCGACCATGCAGCGGGCCGGCGAGACAATCATAAGGTGTTGTTCAGTCTCATCGTTCTCGAGGAATGGCTCCGTGGGCTTCCTATCGAGACTGCTGCAACGGTATAGCAGGAGTGGCTTTCGTGGCGGAATTCAGACGGTCGGCCTCGAAAACGCCGTGAGACGGAGTAACTCTACGTAATGCTCAGACAATCGCACAAAGTCAGAAAGTGCATTTAAGTTAACAGCGTTGCCGGGTCATTCTTGTAAGTTGAAGACAACGAAATGGAGCGCGCCTTGAGGATAAGTATATTTGGATTAGGTTATGTGGGGGCCGTATCTGCAGGATGTCTGGCAGACGAAGGGCATGAGGTAATTGGCGTCGATCCGGTCGCTGATAAAGTCGATTTGATCAACCTCGGCACGTCACCGATCGTCGAGGAAGAGATTGATCGGATTATCAAAGAGGCGGTGAAGGCCGGTCGTTTGCGGGCGACTCAAGATCCTATTGCAGCGATCCATGAGACGGATCTGTCCTTCGTTTGCGTTGGAACGCCAAGCCAGCCCAATGGCAACCTCGATCTTCGATATATCCGTCGCATCTGCGAGCAAATTGGGTCAGCTCTTCGCACCAAGGCCAGCCGACATACAGTCGTAATCCGCAGCACAATCCTACCAGGAACGATGCGCAAGATCGTTATTCCGACCCTGGAAGAGTTTTCTGGGAAGCGTGCGGGCGCCGATTTCGGTCTTTGCAACAACCCGGAGTTTCTTAGAGAGGGTTCAGCTGTAAAGGACTTTCGAAACCCTCCTAAGACTGTGATTGGCGAACTGGAACCGGCAAGTGGCGATATTCTTGCATCTCTGTATAAGGAAATCCAAGCACCTCTTATTCGAACTGATCTCAGCACGGCCGAAATGGTTAAGTACGTTGATAACAGCTGGCATGCATTGAAAATCGGATTCGCTAATGAGATAGGTAATCTCTGCGACTCGTTTGCCGTCGATCCGGACGCGGTGATGGATATTTTCTGTGAGGATAAGAAGCTGAATATCTCGCCCGCGTATCTGAAGCCTGGTTTCGCGTTCGGTGGGTCATGTCTCCCGAAGGATCTACGGGCTCTGTCGTACCAGGCCAAGTCGCTTGATCTGCAACTCCCAATTCTGGGAGCAATTCTGCCGAGCAACGAAATGCAAATCGCGCGCGGGATCAAGATGGTGACGGATCACGGCAATCAGCGCGTCGGAATTCTAGGCTTCAGTTTCAAGGCGGGGACGGACGATCTCAGAGAGAGCCCTGTTATCGAAGTGATAGAGCGACTCATTGGCAAGGGTTACGATCTCCGCATCTACGATCGAAACGTGAACATCGCTGCGCTGGTAGGAGCCAATCGGGACTTTATCCTGAATCATATTCCGCACATCTCAAGGTTGATGGTCTCCACCATAGATGCGGTGCTCGATCACGCACAGACTATTGTCATCGGCAATCGCGATCTGGAATTTTGTCAAATACCGGCGCGGCTTCGCGAGGATCAGCGTCTTGTGGATTTTGTGCGCGTAACCAACACCAGAAGCGAGAAGACCAAGCAACTCACTTACATCTGATAGACTGTCGAAAACTTTCCTCGTAGCACCGGAAGGGTGAACCTGCTGCATCCGTCGAGACTTCATATGGAAATTACCAAAGGAAAAGTCCTCATAATTGTCGAAAATCTTCCGGTGCCTTTTGATGGTCGCGTCTGGAAAGAGGCTCGTGCTCTTCATGGGCACGGGTTCGATGTCAGCGTACTCAGTCCCCGGGGTAAGGGCTTCGAAAAGGCTCACGAGATCCTCGATGGGGTCCATATCTATCGTCACCCGATGCCTCGGGAAGGGAACACCCCTCTTGGATATGTGTGGGAATATGGGTGCGCGCTGTTTTGGGAGTTTCTATTCACATGGTGGATCTTTTGGGTCCGCGGATTTGATGTTATTCAAGGGTGCAATCCGCCAGATGATATATTCCTCGTTGCGCTGCCGTTTAAATTATTCGGCGTCAAGTACATTTTCGATCATCATGACGCCAATCCGGAACTGTACCTCTCGAAGTACGAGAGGAAGGGCGCTTTCTACCGGGCTCAAGTATTGCTTGAGAGGCTCACTTATCACTTTAGCGATGTTGTGATTGCCACGAATGAGAGCTATAAGGCACTTGCCATCTCGCGCGGCGGCCACGATTCACGGGATGTCTTTGTGGTGCGTAATGGCCCAGATCTGGAGGTATTCAGGTCAGTTCCCCCCCGTCCTGAACTCAAATACGGCAAACGTTTTTTGGTCGGCTATGTCGGGACGATGAGCATTCAGGAGGGACTCGATATCCTTATGGATGTCGCCGAGAACATAAAGAGTCGCGGTCGGTCGGATGTTCACTTTACCTGCGTCGGTGGAGGCCCAGGTCTGCCCGGACTGCGACGCCTGTTGGCAGAGAAGAAACTCGAGGACATGTTTAACTTCACAGGTCGCGTGCCCGACAGGGACTTACTCGATGTTCTGTCGACGTCGGATGTCTGCGTCAATCCTGACAAGCCATGTGAGATGAACAATATCTCCACGATGATCAAGATTGCGGAATACATGGCTTTGCGCAAGCCAATCGTTCAATTCAATTTAAGAGAAGGCAAGCTGACTGCTGGTCAAGCTTCGCTTTACAGTGATGGTGAGAATTTGATTGAGGACTTTGGTGACAAGATTCTTTGGCTTCTGGATCACCCCGAAGAGCGTGAACGGATGGGAGACTTTGGGCGGAAGCGAGTGGAACAACACCTCTCTTGGGAGCACTCGATAGGTAACCTGATCGCTGCTTATGAAAGGGCCTTTGAGAAAAAGGCGCGGAGGCACCAGGGTCCTCGAGGTACGACGGAGACCAGCCTGGATGCCGCCGCTGGAATATCGAGTATTCAGAAACAGGGAACGGACAAGTTCACATCAAAACAGGTCAGAGTGTAATGCGGCTTTAACCGGGAAAAGGCTGCGCTGACAAGGCAATTAGATTCTTGGATCAAAGTTGTTTATCTCTTTGATGATCGTTGGATGAATGGAAACCTATCTTTCAACTCACTTCAGATGTCCTGAAGAATACGCGCCTATCGTGTTCGAAGACGCGTCTTCTTCCAGAACTGGGTATTTTCGGTTCGGGAAGGAGGCTGCTCTTTTCGGCCACCTTGCCGGCAACTCGGCAGCCCGACACCCCGGCGCTGAGATCTACGATGCAGCGAAAGACGTTCGCATCGAGAATGGCGTAATACGCCTGCCCTTCAATCTCTCCGAAGTGGTCGATAATCTTCATCGAGAAGCGTATGTGGAAGAGTGGCGGCACGGTGCGCTTTCGAATCTCTCAAAGCCTTATTACTTTATCCGTCCGCTGCTGCCAGTGAGCGTGCGGCGACATCTTCAAAAGTTTTATTTGCGAGGATGGGACAAGCTTCCGTTCCCGCGTTGGCCCGTAGATTGCTCTATTGACAATCTGTTGGAACGCCTTTTGGCCTTGACGCTAAAAGCTACTGGCGCTCAACGGGTTCCGTTTATCTGGTTTTGGCCAGAGGGTCATCGGGGATGTGCCCTTATGACGCACGACATCGAGACGGAGCTCGGTAGAGATTTTTGCTCAACCTTGATGGATATCGACGACTCTTTTGGCATCAAGGCGTCGTTCCAAGTTGTGCCGGAGGAGCGCTACAGTGTACCCGCCGAATTCCTCGACGTCATCCGGAAGCGCCATCATGAGGTGGTGATTCATGACCTCAACCATGATGGCCACCTCTATAGAAGCAAGGAGCAGTTTATTGAAAGGGCTGCGAAAATCAATGCGTACGCCAAGCAATTCAAGACCGATGGATTCCGCGCCGCAGTTCTCTATCGGAAACAGGTATGGTACGACGAACTGAAATTCGAGTACGACATGTCGGTACCGAACGTCGCGCACTTGGATCCACAACGCGGCGGTTGCTGCACTGTCATGCCTTACTTTATCGGCGACATTCTTGAAATCCCAGTAACCACAATTCAGGACTACACGCTTTTCCATATCCTTGGTGACTTCTCGACGCGCAT
>Ga0265313_10001973_pt1 | contig 18544 bp, 16 predicted proteins | sample 4123metaG_FD_203122 | JGI IMG/M metagenome (GOLD analysis project Ga0265313, IMG submission 203122) | Rhizosphere microbial communities from Carex aquatilis grown in University of Washington, Seatle, WA, United States - 4-1-23 metaG | ecosystem: Host-associated > Plants > Roots > Rhizosphere >...
GGTGCCCGAGACCCTGCTGGAAGCCGAGTTCTTCGGTGCCGCCCCCGGCGCCTATACCGGTGCCGACCGCAAGGGCCGCGACGGCAAGTTCAAGCTGGCCGACGGCGGCACCCTGTTCCTGGACGAGATCGGCGACATGCCGCTGGCGCTCCAGACCAAGCTGCTGCGGGTGCTGCAGGAGCGTGAGATCGAGCCTCTGGGCAGCAACAGGGTGATCGAGGTGGATGTCCGCATCATCGCCGCCACCAGCCGCGATCTGGCCGCCCTGGTCCGCGCCAACCAGTTCCGCGCCGATCTTTATTACCGCCTCAACGTGGTTCCCATTACCCTGCCGCCGCTGCGCGACCGGGTCGAGGATATCGAAAGCATCGCCGAGGCGTTGCTGGAACGCCTGTGCATCAAGACCGGCACCGGCCAGCGCGAACTTGATCCTTCGGCGGTCGCGGCACTGGCCTCCCATGACTGGCCGGGCAATGTCCGCGAACTGGCCAATGTGCTGGAGCGGGTGGCGACCATGACCGACGCTCCGGTGCTGAGCGCCGACCATCTGCGCCCCATTCTGCCCCTGGCAGCCACCCTGGCGGCGCCTTCCGGCCCCGTCGGCGCAGAGGCTCCGCCGGTCCTGCTCAACGCCACCATGGCCGAGGCCGAGCGCAGGGCCATTCTCGCCGCCCTCCAGCGCACCGGTGGGGTCAAGTCCCAGGCGGCGAAGCTGCTGGGCATCTCCCGCGCCTCGCTTTACGAACGCATCAGCGCCCTGGGGATGCCCCTGGAACGATAGTGCAGGGTCTGGCCAGCGGGTTGGAACTGTGCTTCATTATGGGGGATGCCGACGGAGCCGGGGATAGGCCGATATGATTGAGCAAGCCGAATTCGCCGCCATGGCACGGCGGCTGGGTGATCGGGTCCGGCGGTTCCGTGCCCGGCGGGGCATGTCGCGCAAGGATCTGTCGGCCCAGGCCGGGATTTCGGAACGCTACCTCGCCCAGTTGGAGGGCGGCCGGGCCAATGTCAGCGTCAATATCCTGTGGCTGCTGGCCCATGCCATGGACCTGCCCATCACCGAACTGATCGAACCCCATGGCGACGAGGCCCATGCCGATCTTGCCCTGGCGCGAAAGCTGCTGGAGGCGCTCACCCCCGAGCAGCAGTCCGAGGCCTATTTCCTGCTGCGCCAGAGCTTCAAGCGAGGGCTGAAATCGTCGCGGCGGGTGGCGCTGATCGGCCTGCGCGGTGCCGGCAAGACCACGCTGGGGCGGCTGCTGGCCGAGCGCTACACCGTGCCCTTCGTGCGCGTGACCTCGGAGATCGAGCGGCTGGCCGGCATGGACATGACCGAAATCCTGCTCTCCATGGGCCAGAAGGGCTATCGCAAGCTGGAATTCGCCGCGCTGGAAGGCGCCGTCGCCCACCATCCCAGCATGGTGATGGAAGCCGGCGGCAGTCTGGTCTCCGAGCCGGCAACCTTTGACCTTTTGCTCCAGGGCTGCTTCACCGTCTGGGTCCAGGCCAGCCCCGAGGATCATATGCGGCGGGTGATGAGCCAGGGCGACCTGCGGCCCATCGCCGGCCACCAGCTGGAGGCCATGGAGGATCTGCGCGCCATCCTCGATGCCCGGCGCCACCTCTACGGCCGTGCCGACGCGGTGTTGGACACCACCGGTAAGACTATCGCTGAAAGCCTGGATGACCTGTCGCGACTGAGCTCGCCCCATCTCGGGCTGTAGCCCCTGCCATTGGGGTGGTGTGCATTATAGTGCTTCAACGGCGTCCAGTCCCTGTGCGATAGTGCAGCAGACCCTGACGAGGAGGCTGTCCAATGTCCAAATCCGCTTTCCAGGCGCTGGTGGCGCAAGTGACTTCGGCCATCGGCGGCCAGCCGGTGGAGCCGGCGCTGGGGGCCATCCTCAACGCCCGGTTCCCCCCCGACGGGCCGGTGTACCTGGCCATCGAGGCCGCCTGCCACGCGGCGATCGCGGAAGGCTGGATGTGCGAGCGCGAGCATGGCGGCATCCGCTATGGCCGGGTGATCGAGGCCGGCGAGGCTCTGGCCGGCTATTCCGTCGACGTGGTCCGGATGACCGATGTGGCCGGGCCGCATCACCGCCACCCCGGCGGCGAGATCGACATGATCATGCCCGTCACGCCGGGGGCCAGATTCGACGGCGCCCCCCATGGCTGGCTGGTCTACGGCCCCGACAGCGCCCACCGCCCCACCGTGACCGGGGGCGAATCCCTCGTCCTTTACCTGCTGCCCGGCGGCCAGATCGACTTTGCCCGGGCGAAATAGAATGTGGCGCGACCACCAGCACGGCCAGATCGACCTCGGCGATCAGCAGTTGGAATACAAATGGCTGCGCCCCCATGCCGCCGGCCGCCCCACCTTGGTGCTGCTGCACGAGGGGCTGGGGGCGGTGGCCATCTGGCGGGATCTTCCCGAGCGACTGGCCGAGGCCACCGGCTGCGGGGTCTTCGTCTATTCCCGCGCCGGCTATGGCCGTTCCTCGGCGGTGGAGCTGCCTCGCCCGCTGACCTACATGCATCACGAGGGGCTGGATGTGCTGCCCCGCCTGCTCGGCCATCTCGGCCTGGGTGAGGTGGTGCTGATCGGCCATTCCGACGGGGCTTCCATCAGCCTGATCCATGCCGGCGGTACCCCGGCGGAGCGGGTTCGTGGCGTGGTGGCGCTGGCGCCGCATGTGATGAACGAGGAGATTTGCGTCGCTTCCATCCGCCAGGCCAAGATCGCCTATGAGACCACCGACCTGCGGGCGCGGCTGGCCAAGCTGCACCACGACAACGTGGATGGTGCCTTCTGGGGGTGGAACGGCGCCTGGCTTGATCCTGATTTCATGGCGTGGAATATCGAGGAATATCTGCCGGGCATCCGGGTGCCGGTGATGGTGATCCAGGGCCGGAACGATGAATACGGCAGCCATGTCCAGTACGAGTCCATTCAGGCCAGGAGCGGTGCCCAGGTGGAGCTGGTGCTGCTGGAGGACTGCCGTCACTCGCCGCACAAGGACCAGCCGGAGGTGACCCTGGCGGCAGTGACGCGATTCGTTGCGGGGCTTTAGCAGACCTGAGGGGCGGACGAAACAGAAGCACGCCGCCGGCCGGCTGCGGTATTTGGTCGCGATCTCCGGCAGTCATCGCCCAAGCCGCACCGCACCATTCGGGGTTGGCGATACTCCGCGAAGTCTTCTGCGTCGTCGTCATACTGGCCGTTATACGACATAGGCCTGCCTATTGCGGGGCTGGAAATCGCTCCCGCCCGCGCCTATAATCTCCCCATGAGCGAGCCAGCCCGCCCCCTTCCTGATCTTGACGCCGACGAAGCCGCCGAGCTTGTCGCGTTGACTGCCGCCGTAGCGGAGGCGGACGCCGATCCGCGCGGCATCCCTCACGAGGAAATGCAAGCTTGGCTGTTGCGGCTCGCCTCTGGCGAATTTGACGCGCCGCCGCCCGAGCCGCGCTTGTTGTGACGGTCGTCTGGCGTCCGTCAGGCCGCGCCGATGTTTCTCGCATCGTTGCCCACATTGCCGAGAAAAACCCCGTTGCGGCGCAGACCGTCGCCCGAGAGCTTTTCGTCGCCGCCGCGAGCCTGGCGGTTTTTCCGCGTCGGGGACGCTGGGGCCGCGTCCCAAACACGCGGGAGCTTGTCATCGTCCAGCCTTACATCATTGTGTATCGCATCAACGATCATGACGCAGTTACTATCCTGCGCGTTTGGCACGGGGCGCAGAGCCGGGCCGATTAGGGCAGGGGAGAGGTAAAGAAAACGCTCTTCATTTGGCTGACCTGCGGGGGGGCGCAATGCCTATCGGGCAATTGCGTAAAGTGTCCCCCGATTGTAATTCCGAATTCATAGGACGTTTGCAATGACGCCTTCATCAGACAAAATAAAGAGAAAAAAAATTTCCACAAGATATTCGTGACATAATATTGCTTTGGTGCAACAGACATTGCTGCCTCTGCAATAAGTCGTGCGGAATATTAATTGAAATTCACCATATTGATCGCGTGGATAATATCGATATGGACAATGCCATTCCGCTTTGTCTCGAGTGCCACGGATTGGTAGAAATGTACAACCCCAGCCACCCAAAAGGTACAAAAATAAAGTTCACAGAGTTGAAGAAGCGGCGCGATCAGATATATGATGAGCATACGAGACATCTTGTTCCAAGTCTAGAATACCGATTAGATCAGAGAATTAGTCAAGTTGATAATGGCGGTGCATTGCGCTCTGTATTCCGGAATTTTCCGGATGTCGGCTTCATTGTGCGCCATCCGGGTGGCACCCCGTCGGTGCAATTGCTTATTGCCCTGGACCTCTATCTGAATGGAGAAAAGGCTAAAGGGAGTGATTGGGGCTGCGGGTTGCATTATTCAGGTAGGGTGCGTTGGAATTTGAACCCAGGCGAATGCTTTTTGGGTCATTTCGAAATTAGCAACATTGCGGAGGATAACGGCAACGGCGCCCAAATTATTAAGCCTGGAATCAACGATATACGAGTTGGCATAAATATTGTCATCCATGATTGCTATGATAGGCCACACAAGCTTCTTCCTGTTACCTACGTCTGGGATAGAGAAAACAACAATTGGTGGCTTGACCCGATTGCCCCAGAAGAAAGCGCAAAGGAAGCAATCACGAGGTGAAAGCTCGGCGCTTGATCGGCCTGTATGCGCGATCAGGCTCTTGCCGCAGCAACCCCTTTGCAAAAGTCAAAACTTCCGCAAAAGCGCCCTGTCGTCATATGACTGATTATGCGATGCCGTCGCAATCGGCCCGCGACCATACCATGGATTGAGTGTGGCATACCGGCTGCCGCCATAACAAGGCTGCCTCAAACAGCGGACGCCCTTAGGGTACACGGAACGCACTTTCGTTCGGTGACCCCAATGCGGTTCCGTTCAGCAAAAGTTTTCTGGTCATCCCGAGCGTAGTCGAGGGATCTCCGTCTGGAAAGCCGGGGCCGATCCTGAGACGCCCTGCCGGGACGGGATCTCTCCTCCCAGCGGTTGTCGGGATGGCGGGAAGAGCTGACGGCGCCCAATTCGGCATAGAAGTACTCTAATACCAAATTGCCGTTGGTGGGCGGACGAATCTGCAATATAGTGCATGTCAGTCGCCCCCGCATGAACTGGCAAGCCCATGATCGACTTTCAGACTTCGCCCGACCGCTACAAGCATTGGCGCCTGTCCTTCGACGGCCCGGTGGCCACGCTGACCATGGACGTCAACCCCACCGCCACCCTGGCGCCGGGCTACGAGCTCAAGATGAACTCCTACGATCTGGGGGTGGATATCGAGCTGTATGATGCCATCCAGCGCTTGCGCTTCGAGCATCCCGAGGTGGGTGCGGTGGTGATGGCCTCGGCCAATCCCAAGATCTTCTGCGCCGGTGCCAATATCAAGATGCTGGGTGTCTCGTCGCACGGCCATAAGGTCAACTTCTGCAAGTTCACCAACGAGACCCGCAATTCCATCGAGGACGCCACCGCCAATTCGCGGCAGAAATATCTCTGCGCGGTGAGCGGCACCGCCGCCGGCGGCGGCTACGAACTGGCGCTGGCCACCGACTGGATCATGATGATCGATGACGGCAATACCGCCGTCTCGCTGCCGGAAGTGCCGCTGCTTGCGGTGTTGCCGGGTACCGGGGGCCTCACCCGGGTGGTGGACAAGCGCAAGGTGCGCCGCGATCTCGCCGACATCTTCTGCTCCATCGAGGAAGGCGTGAAGGGCAAGCGCGCGGTGGACTGGCGGCTGGTGGACGAGGTGGTTCCGTCGTCTTCCTTCAAGGAGGCGGTAAGCAAACGGGCATTGGCCATGGCCGCCACCTCCGACCGTCCCGGCGGCAAGGGCGTGATCCTGACCCATCCGGCACGCAGCATCACCGAGGCCGGGGTGAGCTATCCCCATATCACCATCGGTTTCGACCGCGACAACCGCACCGCCCATATCACGCTGAAGGGGCCGGACACTGCCGCGCCTGCCGATGCCGCCGGCATTCATGCCCAGGGCATCGATTTCTACCCCCTGGCCCTGGCTCGTGAACTGGACGACGCCATCCTGCATCTGCGCGCCAACGAGACCACCATCGCCTCCTGGGTGATCCACAGCCAGGGCGACCTTGACCGGGTCATGGGCTATGACGCCCTGTTGCAGAAGAGTCTGGGCGACTGGCTGGGTCGGGAAATTCTGCTCTACTGGAAACGGACGCTCAAGCGCCTGGACACCACCAGCCGCTCGCTGTTCGCCCTGGTAGAGCCGGGCTCGTGCTTCGCCGGCTTTGTCGCCGACATCCTGTTCGCGGTGGACCGTTCCTACATGCTGGACGGCAGTTTCGAGGGCTCCGATGCCCCGCCCGCCACCATCCGCCTGTCGGGACTGAATTTCGACGGGCTGCCCATGGGTAACGGGATATCGCGCCTCGCCACCCGTTTCCTCGGCGAGCCGGATTCGGTGGCCAAGGCCAGGGACACGATCGGCCGGGATCTGGACGCCGCCGCCTGCGCCGAGCTGGGTCTGGTCACCGGCATCCCCGACGACATCGATTGGGAGGACGAAATCCGCCTGCTGATCGAGGAACGGGCTGCCTTCTCCCCCGACTCGCTGACCGGCATGGAGGCCAATCTGCGCTTCGCCGGCCCCGAGACCATGGAAACCAAGATCTTCGGCCGCCTCACCGCCTGGCAGAACTGGATTTTCCAGCGCCCCAACGCCGTCGGCGAGGCCGGCGCCCTCAAGCTTTACGGCACCGGCAAGCGTGCCGCCTACAATCCGGAAAGGGTCTGATCGCCATGTCTTCCATCGATTACGCCGAAAAGATCCCCAACAACGTCAACCTCTCCGAGGATCGCCGCCTCCAGCGCGCCCTGGAATCCTGGCAGCCGCACTATATCGACTGGTGGACGGAAATGGGCCCCGAAGGGACTGCAACCTCGGAAATCTACCTGCGCACCGCCATCAGCGCCGAGCCCGACGGCTGGGCCCAGTTCGGCCACGTCAAGATGGAGGATTACCGCTGGGGCATCTTCCTGGCGCCGCAGGAAAAGGACCGCACGGTCAATTTCGGCGCCCATAAGGGCGAAGCCGCCTGGCAGGAAGTCCCCGGCGAATACCGCTCCATGCTGCGCCGCCTGATCACCGTCCAGGGCGATACCGAGCCGGCCTCGGTGGAGCAGCAGCGCCTGCTGGGCCAATGCTGCCCCTCGCTCTACGACCTGCGCAATCTGTTCCAGGTCAATGTGGAGGAAGGCCGGCACCTTTGGGCCATGGTCTATCTGCTGCACGCCTATTTCGGCCGCGACGGCCGCGAGGAGGCGGAGGAGATGCTGGCCCGGCGCTCGGGCGATCCGGACAAGCCCCGTATCCTCGGCGCCTTCAACGAAAAGACCGCCGATTGGCTGGCCTTCTTCATGTTCACCTTCATCACCGACCGCGATGGCAAGTACCAGCTTTGCGCCCTGGCCGAATCCGGCTTCGATCCGCTGTCGCGCTCCTGCCGCTTCATGCTGACCGAGGAAGCCCACCACATGTTCGTGGGCGAGTCCGGCGTCGGCCGCATCATCGAGCGGGCCTGCCAGGTGATGACGGAGAACCGCACTGACGACGTGCGCAAGTTCGGCGTCATCGACCTGCCCACCATCCAGCGCTATCTCAACTTCCATTACTCGGTGACCTCGGACCTTTACGGTGCCGAGGTTTCCACCAACGCCGCCACCTCCTACAACATGGGGCTCAAGGGCCGCTACGAAGAGACCAAGATCGGCGACGATCACCAGTTGGAGCACACCACATATTCAGTGCTGCACCCGGTGAATGGCGGGTTCACCCCCATCGAGGTTCCGGCCCTCAACGCGCTCAACGAGCGGCTGCGCCTGGATTGGGCCGAGGACGTGGCCAAGGGCGTGGAGCGCTGGAACAAGATCATCGCCAGATACGGCGTCGACTTCAAACTGACCCTGCCCCATCTGGCCTTCAACCGCGCCATCGGTCACTTCTCCGACATCGCCGTCGACCCTCAGGGCAAGGTGATCAGCCGCGAGGAATTCGCCCGTCGTCGTGACGAATGGCTGCCGTCGGACTCCGACCTCGCCTATGTGCTGTCGCTGATGGGTGGCGCCGTGCACAAGCCCGGTCAGTTCGCCAACTGGATCGCCCCGCCGCCGCGCGGCATCAACAATCAGGCGGTGGACTTCGAGTATGTGAGGTTCGCTTAGAAACCTGCTGAGATGTCGTCCCGAGAGAATCGAGGGATCCCCGCCTGATCCGACATTTCCGGCAAGGACTTGTCACGCCAGACAGAGATCCCTCCTCCCGATGGTCGTCGGGATGATAGCCGTGCCAAAGACCCAGCGAGGCCACCATGGAACTCCGACGCCAGCATCTGATCGACCCGGTGGTCTGCATCCGCTGCAATACCTGCCAGGAAGCCTGCCCGATCAATGCCATCACCCACGATGCCAATAATTACGTGGTGAATTTCGACATCTGTACCGGTTGCCGCACCTGCGTTTCACCTTGCCCCACCGGCGCCATCGACAACTGGCTGCTGGTGGATCAGCCGTGGAGCATCGCCGATCAGTTCGGCTGGGAAGAGCTGCCCATCGAGTCGTCGGCCCCCGCCGAAGGCGCCGAGCCACCGGCCGAGGTGACACGCCTGCTCGATACCGCCACCACGGGGACCGGTGGCCGGGCGCCGGCACCGGCCAGCGCCGCCACCCCCTACCTCAATCTCTATTCCCGCGAAAATCCGGTGGCCGCCCGGGTGGCGGGCAATTTGCGCATCACCGGCGCCGACACTGAATCCGACATCCGCCATGTGGTGCTGGACTTCCAGGCCAATGCCTTTCCCTTCCTGGAAGGCCAGAGCATCGGCATCGTGCCCCCCGGCAGCGACGCCCAGGGCCGTCCCTACAATATCCGGCTCTACTCCATCGCCTCCCCTCGCGAGGGCGAGCGTAGCGGCTTCAACAATCTGGCCCTGACGGTGAAACGGGTTCCGGGCGGGGTGGGCTCCAACTATGTCTGCGACCTGAAGAAGGGCGACGAGGTTCAGGTGGCCGGTCCCTTCGGTGACGTCTTCCTGATGCCCGACGACGAGGCGGCCAACATCGTCATGATCTGCACCGGCACCGGCTCGGCGCCGTTTCGTGCCTTCACCGAGCGCCGTCGCCGCAATCACCCCGACGCCAGCGGAAAGCTGATGCTGTTCTTCGGCGCCCGCACCCCGGAGGAGCTGCCCTATTTCGGCCCGCTGATGAAGCTTCCCCAGGGGCTGATCGACGTCAATCTGGCATTCAGCCGGCTGCCCGGCGAGCCCAAGCACTACGTCCAGGACAAACTGCGCGAGCGCGCCGAAGACCTCGGCACCTTGCTGCAAAGCGCAGCCACCCACATCTACATCTGTGGGCTCAAGGGGATGGAGCAGGGCTGCGACGAGGCCTTCGCCGATATCTGCCGGCTGCACGGCCTCGACTGGACCGCGTTGCGCCCGCTGATGCGATCAGAGGGGCGTTATCATGTCGAAACGTATTGAGATGTCCCTCGGATGCCGGGCGTCCGCCTCCGGCGGAAGCCCGTCGGAGGGCGAATGGTCATGACCGAAACCATCCTCAGCCAGCGCGAGGGCGCGGTCACCATCGTGACCCTCAACCGGCCGGACAAGCTCAACTGCTTCAACGCCGCCATGCTGGCCGCCCTGCGCGGCGCCATCGAGACGGCGGCCGGCGACGGTACCCGCTGCCTGATTCTCACCGGGGCCGGACGCGGCTTCTGTGCCGGTCAGGATCTGGCTGACCGGGTTCTCCCCGACGGCGCCCCGCCGCCCGATCTGGGGGAATCCCTGGCGGAACGCTATAACCCCATCATCCGCCTGATCGCCGGTCTGGACATGCCGGTGATCGCCGCCGTCAACGGCATCGCCGCCGGGGCCGGGGCCAATCTGGCGCTGGCCTGCGATCTGGTCATCGCCGCCCGCTCGGCCAGCTTCGCCCAAAGCTTCTGCAAGGTTGGCCTCATCCCCGATTGCGGCGGAACCTGGAGCCTGCCCCGGCTGGTGGGACTGGCCCGCGCCCGCGGGCTGATGCTGCTGGGCGAGCGCATCCAGGCCGAGCAGGCGCTGGAATGGGGCATGATCTGGCGCTGCGTCGAGGATGCCGAGCTGACGGACGTCACCATCACCCTGGCCCGTCACCTCGCCACCCAGCCGACCACCGGCCTCGCCCTGACCAGGCGGGCTCTGGCCGCCTCGGCCGTCCACACCCTTGACGCCCAACTGGACGTCGAGCGCGATCTCCAGCGCCTCGCCGGCCGCACCCGCGACTACCAGGAGGGCGTCCGCGCCTTCATGGCCAAGCGCGCCCCCCATTTCGAGGGCTTCTGATGGCCGAGCGTTCCTTCCGTCACGAGGTCGATCTGCTGCGCCTGGGCGCCGGTGAAACCTTTCACGGCGAGGGCATCCTGGCGGTGACCAAGGCGCTGCTCCAGGCCGGTGTCTCCTATGTGGGCGGCTATCAGGGCGCGCCGGTGTCGCATCTGATGGACGTATTGCTGGATGCCGAGGATTTGCTGGGCGAGCTGGGGGTGCATGTGGAGGCCTGCACCAACGAGGCCGCCGCCGCCGCCCTGCTGGGCGCTTCGATCAATTACCCGGTGCGCGGCGCGGTGACCTGGAAATCGGTGGTGGGGACCAATGTCGCCTCCGACGCCCTGTCCAATCTGGCTTCGCCTGGGGTCAAGGGCGGCGCCCTGATCGTCATCGGCGAGGATTATGGCGACGGCGCCAGCGTCATCCAGGAGCGCAGCCACGCCTTCGCCCTCAAATCCACCCTGTGGCTGCTGGACCCCCGCCCGCATCTGCCCACCATCGTGCGCATGGTGGAAAAGGGCTTCGAACTGTCTGAGGCCAGCAACACCCCGGTGATGCTGGAGCTGCGCATCCGCGCCTGCCACGTCACCGGCAGCTTCGAAGCTGCCGACAATCGCCCGGCGGCGCCGGTCCAACCGGTGGCCGGCTTCGACTATGCCCGGCTGTCGCATCCGCCCAGCACCTTCGCCCACGAGATCGCCAAGGTGGCGGATCGCCTGCCCCGCGCCCGCGCCTTCATCCGCGCGCATGGCCTCAACGAGCTGTTTCCCGGCGACATGGCGGATATGGGCATCATCGTCCAAGGCGGGCTGTACAACGCCCTGATCCGGGCGCTGGGGCGGCTGGGACTGGCCGATGCCCTGGGTAACAGCCGTATCCCGCTCTATTGCCTCAACGTCACCCATCCCCTGCTGCCCGACGAGGTTATCCATTTCTGCAAGGGCAGGCGCGCGGTGCTGATGGTGGAGGAAGGCACCCCCGACTACCTGGAGCAGGCGGTGGGGCAGATGCTGCGCAAGGCTGGCCTCGACACCGAACTCCACGGCAAGGGCTGCCTGCCCGAGGCGGGGGAGTATACCGCCGACGTGCTGGTCGCCGGGCTCGCCGCTTTTCTCGATCAGGCGCGGCCGCAAGGCTTCGATCCCGCCCCCGCCCTGGCGGTTGCCGCCGGGCTGGCGCGGATCAGGGACGAGGCCGCCCGCCTGCTGGAGGCGCCGCTGCCGGCGCGGCCGCCGGGGTTCTGCACCGGCTGCCCCGAGCGCCCGGTGTTCAGCGCCCTCAAGCTGGTCCAGCGCGAGATCGGCCCCAGCCATGTCAGCGCCGATATCGGCTGCCATTCCTTCGGCACCATGCCGCCCTTCAGCATGGGCAATTCCATTCTCGGTTTCGGCATGAGTCTGGCCAGCTCGGCAGCCGTGGGGGCCGCCACCGGCAAACGCCCCGTCGCCATCATGGGCGATGGCGGCTTCTGGCATAACGGCCTGATTTCCGGCGTCGCCGGCACTCTGTTCAATCGCGGCGACGGGGTGCTGGTGATCTTGCAGAACGGCTACACCTCGGCGACGGGCCAGCAGTTCATGCCCTCCACCCTGGCCGAGGGTCGCCGGGCCGAGAGGCCCATGAGCATCGAGACCACGCTGAAGGGATTGGGGGTCAAGTGGCTGCGGACGGTAAGCTCCTATTCCGTCGAGACCCTGAAACGGACCCTGACCGAGGCCATCACCAGCGCCGAAAAGGGCCTCAAGGTCATCATTGCCGACGGCGAGTGCCAGCTCGCCCGGCAGCGCCGGGTCAAGGCCGAGGAGGCCGTCAGGCTCAAGTCCGGCCAGCGGGTGGTGCGGGTGCGCTATGGCGTTGATGACGAGATCTGCTCCGGCGACCATTCCTGCATCCGCCTCTCCGGCTGCCCGTCGCTGACCATCAAGCCCAATCCCGACCCGCTGCGTGACGACCCGGTGGCGGCGGTGATCCAGTCCTGCGTCGGCTGCGGGTTGTGCGGCGAGGTGGCCCATGCCGCCGTGCTGTGCCCGTCCTTCTGGCGCGCCGAGGTAATCCAGAACCCCGGCCGCTTCGACCTCCGGCTGGACCGGTTGCGGCGGCAATTCATCGGCTGGCTGGGAGGCAACGAATGATGGTCGCCGGGATGACGGGGTATTTCGAAAGGTCGCGGGCATGACACGCACGGGAGGTCGCTCATGATCCCGCAACCACTCAAGCTGCTGATCTGTGCCATGGGGGGCGAGGGTGGCGGTGTGCTCACCGACTGGATCGTCGCGGCCGCCACCGCCGAGGGGCTGGCGGTGCAGAGCACCTCGGTCCCCGGCGTCGCCCAGCGCACCGGCGCCACCACCTATTATGTGGAGATTTATCCGGTTCCCGGGGTGCGGCCGATCTTCGCCCTGGCCCCCGGCACGGGCGACGTGGATATGGTGCTGGCCACCGAACTGATGGAAGCGGCGCGGGCCGCCATCCGGGGCTATGCCACCGCCGACCGCACCGCCGTCATCGCCTCGACCCACCGCGTCCATGCGGTGGCGGAGAAGATGGAGATGGGCGACGGCCGTTACGATAGTGATCAGCTGATGGCAGCGGTTACCGCGTCCTCTCGCCTGCGCGTACTGTTCGATATGGAGCGGGCCGCCAAGGACTCGGGTGCGGTGGTCAATGCCGTGCTGCTGGGTGCCTTGGCCGGTGGCGACCTGCTGCCCATCCCGCCCGCGCGCTTCGAGGCCGCCATCCGCGCAGGCGGTAAGGCGGTGGAGAGCAATCTCAGGGGCTTCGGCCTCGGTCTGGCCGCTGCCGGGGGGGTGCTCCCCGCCACGACCACGCAGGACCATAAACGTCCGCAACCGGGTGCCCCGCCACCGACCGACGACCTCGCCGCCCTGCCCGAACCGGCCCGCGCCATGGCGGCGGAAGGGGTCAAACGCCTGATCGCCTATCAGGACCGGCGCTATGCCCGGCTTTATCTCGACCGTCTCGCCGCCATCGCCGGGGCCGAGACTCTGGCCGGCGGTGACGGTTCGCTGACCCGTGCCGTCGCCCGCCTGCTGGCGGTGCGCATGAGCTTCGAGGATGTGATCCGGGTGGCGGCTCTGAAGACCGACCCTGCCCGTCTCGCCCGCATCCGCGCCGAGATCGGTGCCGCCCCCGGCCAGCCGGTGCTGGTGAAGGATTTCCTGAAGCCCGGCATCGAGGAGATCTGTGGCCTGCTGCCCGGTCTCCTGGCCCGCCCCATCCTGGCCGCGGCGCGGCGGCGGGGCTGGACCGAGACGGTCTATTGGGGCAGGGAGGTGGCAAGCACCGGCATCCTGGGCTTTGGCCTGCTCTGGCTGATGGCCCGGCTGCGGCCGTGGCGTCGCCTGTCCCACCGCTTTGCCGAGGAGCAGGGGGAGATCACCGTTTGGCTGGACTGGGTGGGACGCGCCACCGCCATCTCGCCGCTGCTCGGCCGGGAAGTCGCCGAATGCGCCCGGCTGGTCAAGGGCTATGGCGAGACCTGGCGGCGGGGCGCCGGCAACCTGCGCCGCATCGCGGAAACGGTTATCATTCCCGCCCTGGCCGGGCCTTGGCCGGCCGGTTTCGCCATTGACGCCGTGGGCAGCAGCCGCGCCGCCGCCCTGGCCGATCCCGAGGGCGGAAGCCTGGACCGCAGTCTGGCGGAGATCGCCGCCCTTCAGGCCTCGGCCGAGGGCTTTCAGCCCACCACGTAGGACAGCTTCACCACCCCGTTGGCAAAGGTCCGCGCCCCCAGAAAGGATAGGCGGCCACCGCGCTCCGAGGGCTCGAACAGCTTTTTGCCGTCGCCCAGCAGAAGGGGCATGACGAAGAGGTCGAGGTGGTCGATGGCGCCGAGATCGAGGAAGGCGCGGATGGCCTTGGCGCCGCCGGTGACCCAGACATCGCCGGGGGAGTCCCGGCGCAGCCGCTCCGCCAGTTGGGCGAGGTCGCCGACCCAGGGTTCCACGTAATCGGGCGCGGTCTCCATGCCGCGCGAGGTGACGACGATGCAGCGCTGGCCGTCATGGGGCCAATGGCCCATGGCGTGGAGCTGGTCATAGGTGGTGCGGCCCATGACCAGGGTGCCGATATGTTTCATGAAGTCGGCGAAGCCGTAATCGACGGCGGCGAACGGCTGCATCCAGGCGATGGACCCATCGCGGTCGGCGATATAGCCGTCAAGACTGGTGGAGATGTAGGCACGAAAGCCCGCCAACGCTACTCCGCCGCCCTGGGCAGATAGCCGGCGATGTCCACATTGTCGATCTGCTCGGGCCGCAGATAGTGCTCGGCGTAGTCCTTCCACACCCCCGAGGTCAGGAACAGCTGCCACAATTCGGGATCGATGTGCTGGTCCTTGACCATGAACGACATGATCTTGAGCGATTCGCCCAGGGTCTTGGGCTTCTTGTACGGGCGGTCGGCGGCGGTCAGCGCCTCGAAGATGTCGGCGATGGCCATCATGCGCGCCGGCAGCGACATGTCGTCGCGTTTCAGGCCCTTGGGATAGCCGGTGCCGTCCATCTTTTCGTGATGGCCGCCGGCCCATTCCGCCACCCGCGCCAGATTCTTGGGGAAGGGCAGCGCCTTCAGCATGAAGATGGTCTGGACGATATGGTCGTTGATCTTGAAGCGGTCCTCGGCGGTGAGTGTGCCGCGCCCGATGGCGAGGTTATAGATTTCGCCAAGATTATAGCGGTGGTCCAGCGGCTTCATCTTGAAGCCCTCCGCCTCGTAGCGGGTGGTGTCCACATTGATCTCGTGGGGGATGACGTGCCAGTCCTTGTCGGACAGCATGGGCTCGGCCACCGGCGGCTTGGGCTCGTCGGGCTGACGGCGCTTCATCTCGTCGATGGACAGCCCCAAAGTGTCGTCGATGGTCCGCGTCCAGGTCTGGGCGGCGATGGCCTTCAGCCGCTCCACCTTTTCCGGCGCCATGAACTCGCCGCCCACATTGCACTCGGCGACGAAGGCGAAGTCGGAATCCAGCTGGGCCAGGGCGGCGTCCAGCTCGGCCTTCAGGGCGTCGGGCTCGCCCCTCTCGGCCAGGATATCTTCCAGATAGCCGATGACCGCGTCGCGCTTGCGCACCTCGAACCGCATCCGGACCTCGTGGATACGGTTGTAGATGGTCTCCAGCTTGGTCGCTTTGTCGACGATGTATTCCGGGGTGGTGACCTTGCCGCAATCGTGCAGGCCGGCCGCCACTTCCAGCTCGTACCACTCGTCCTCGGTGAGGTCGAAGTCGGCGAAGGGGCCGTCATGAATGTCGCAGGCGGCGCGGGCCAGCATGAAGGTCAGGGCCGGAACCCGGTGGCAGTGGCCGCCGGTATAGGGGCTCTTGGCGTCGATGGAGCCGGCGATCACCTGGATAAAGCTCTTGAACAGGTTCTTTTGCGCCTCGATCAGGCGCTGGTTGTCCAGCGCAACCGCCGCCTGACTGGCCAGGGCCTCGATCAGGGGGGTGATCTCCGCCCCGAAGGAAATGATGCGGTTGCGGCGGTCGCGGGCATTGATCAGTTGCAGGACGCCGATGACCTCGCCCTCGTAATTCTTCAGCGGTACGGTCAGGAACGACTTGGACCGATAGCCGGTCTTGGTGTCGAAGGCCTTGGTGCCGGAAAAGTCGAACTTGTCCACGTCATAGGCGTCGACGATGTTGATGGTGGTGCCGGTGAGGGCGCAGGAGCTGGACACGTTCTTGTGGTTGGGCTGGCCCTGGTCGTCGAGGAGCTTCAGCGGCGGGAAGGGGATCGCCTTGCCGGTGGTGCCGCCCATGGCGATGTTCAGCGTGTCGTTCAGCATGATCTCGAAGCGCAAGCCGTCCTTGCCTTCGGTGATCAGGTAGAGCGTGCCGCCGTCGGCATTGCACATGGACTTGGCGCCGAGGAGAATCTTCTCCATCAGCCGGTTATGGTTCCGCTCCGCCGAGAGGGCGATGCCCAGCTCGATCAGCGTGCGGTAACGCTCTTCCTTCTGATTCACGGCCATGGCGGCCTAACTCCAAGAGGCGCTCGGCGGCGGCACCGTCCAGACTATGACTAAGGTACAGCCAAAACCGCCCGTGGGGAAGTCGTTGCATTTTGCCACGACCCATAACATGGTGCCATCAATACTCCGGCGCCATTACCCTGTCGATCAGGTCTCCAACCGATGGAGGTAGCGGTCCCTCCGAAGGAAGCCCCATGCCCTACGATTCGCTGCGCGATTTCATCCGCCGCCTGGAAGAGACCGGCCGCCTGAAGCGGGTCGGCGTTCCGGTCTCGCCTCATCTGGAAATGACCGAAATCCAGACCCGCCTGCTGGCCGAGAACGGGCCGGCGGTGTTGTTCGAGCATGTGCTGCGCCCCGATGGGTCGAAATCGCCGATTCCGGTGCTGATCAACCTGTTCGGCACGGTGGAGCGTGTCGCCTGGGGCATGGATCGCGAGCCGCATCAGTTGCGCGAGGTGGGCGAGACCCTGGCCTTCCTCAAGCAGCCTGAGCCGCCCGGCGGCTGGCGCGAAGCCCTGGAGATGCTGCCCCTGGCCAGGACGGTGATGGCCATGCGGCCCAAGACGGTGAGCAGCGCCCCGTGCCAGCAGGTGGTGCTGACCGGCGATCAGGTCGATCTGTCGGCCCTGCCCATCCAGGGCTGCTGGCCGGGCGAGCCGGCGCCGCTGATCACCTGGCCGCTGGTGGTGACCCAAGGCCCCCATCCCGCCGACGACAAGCGTGACAATTTCAACCTCGGCATCTACCGCATGCAGGTGACGGGCAAGAACACCACCCTGATGCGCTGGCTCAGGCATCGCGGCGGCGCCCAGCATTTCCAGCGCTGGGCCGCCGGGAACAAGGAACCCATGCCCGCCGCCGTGGTTATCGGCGCCGATCCCGGTACCATCATCGCGGCGGTGACGCCGGTGCCGGAAACCCTGTCGGAATACCAGTTCGCCGGCCTGCTGCGCGGCCGCAAGGTGGAGCTGGTGGAGTGCAAGACGGTGCCGCTCAAGGTTCCTGCTACCGCCGAGATCGTGCTGGAAGGCCATGTCATGCTCGACGAGGTTGGCGACGAAGGCCCCTATGGCGATCACACCGGCTATTACAATTCGGTGGAACAGTTCCCGGTCTTCCGGGTCTCGGCCATCACCATGCGCAAGGACCCCATCTATCTGTCCACCTTCACCGGACGGCCGCCGGACGAGCCCAGCGTGCTGGGCGAGGCGCTGAACGAGGTGTTCATCCCCCTGCTGGCCCAGCAGTTTCCTGAGATCATCGATTTCTGGTTGCCGCCCGAGGGGTGCTCCTACCGCATCGCCGTGGTCAGCATCAGGAAGGCTTATCCCGGCCATGCCAAGCGGGTGATGTTCGGGGTGTGGAGCTTCCTCAAGCAGTTCATGTACACCAAGTTCGTCATCGTGGTGGATGACGACATCAACGCGCGGGACTGGAAGGACGTGATGTGGGCCGTCTCCACCCGCATGGACCCGGCCCGCGACATCACCGTGATCGAGGGCACCCCCATCGACTATCTGGATTTCGCCAGCCCCGAATCCGGCCTGGGCGGCAAGATCGGCATGGATGCCACCAACAAACTGCCACCGGAAACCCACCGCGAATGGGGCGTCAAACTGCGCATGGCCGAGGATGTGGTCGAGCAGGTGAGCCAGCGCTGGGCGGAGTACGGGTTGCCGGGATCGGGGAAACCTATCTGGCGGTAGGGAGAGCCCTCAAGCCAGGATATTGACCTGGGTGCCCCGGCTTCCCGAGGCGAGCGGCCGGTTCATGCTGAAGAAGTTGCGGGTGTTGCGGACATCGGTGGAATCGAAGCACAGATAGCCGTTGACCATGACCGGGTAATTGGGTTCGGCCGACGATGTTCCCGCCGTCTTGTGGGGATTGACGAAGCTGCGCGCATCCTGGACTTCGGCGGCGCTGAAGCACAGATAGCCGTTGACCAGGACCGGGTAATTGGTTTGCGTGGCCGAGCCGACGGCCAGGATGGAGGTGGACATGACGCCCTCCCCAAATCGCTTCTGCGATACTGTTATAGTGTATCACAAAAGCGAAGGGCCGTCACGTGGACCTGCGCCTTCTACTCCTCCATCACCCGGGAAAATCCTTCCGCCACCGGCAGGTAGCTGCGGTGTTTGAGCTTGGCGTCGCGGACTGCGCTGCCG
>Ga0265313_10001974_pt1 | contig 18535 bp, 15 predicted proteins | sample 4123metaG_FD_203122 | JGI IMG/M metagenome (GOLD analysis project Ga0265313, IMG submission 203122) | Rhizosphere microbial communities from Carex aquatilis grown in University of Washington, Seatle, WA, United States - 4-1-23 metaG | ecosystem: Host-associated > Plants > Roots > Rhizosphere >...
AAGCCGAGCGTGCCGATGCCGCGCGTCACCACCAGCCGTATATAACCGTCGTGGATTTTATTTTTCCGGCAGGCCTCGACCACCGCGTGCATGAGGTGCGCATGCGACATCGGGATGTTGAGCAGGATCGCCTTGGCCGAACAGAACAGCCGGTCAATGTGCTCGCGCAATTTGAATACCCGGCCATGGTAGGCGCGAATGCCCTCAAAGACCCCGTCGCCATAAAGCAGGCCGTGATCGAAGACCGAAATCTTCGCCGCGCGCCCATCATAATATTTGCCGTCGATAAAAACTTTCATGAACCCGTGCAGCTTACGGGAAAAACCGCGCCGGGGAAAGTGAATTTGCGTGACAGCGGGGGAACGGTGATTATATTGGCGCGCTTGGATGACCCTATGGTCTAGCGGTTAGGACACCACCCTTTCACGGTGGTAGCCCGGGTTCGATTCCCGGTAGGGTCGCCACTCTTAAAACATCCATAATTTCAACAGTCCAAGGCGGAACGGAAAATTTAATAACGCTTGCCTGACGTACCGAATCACGTGCTCGCCCGTGTTAAACGCGTTCCTCCGTTTGTCCTAATCTGCGGTGATTATGTTCACCTTTTGAATTTTATAGAACATAGGTGAACAATTTGAAAAGGTGGCTTGATAGCTGCCCAAACCACCCGTGATGAGCACACCGGGGACCGGCGTATAGGTGCCGTTCACCGTGGCCGAGCCGATAACCACGAACGTTGACGGTGCCGGATTCCCAGGGGCGGTAAAATCAAGGGCAAGGTTGGCACAACCGGGAGTCGTGGGGCTGGCCGTAATTTTGGTTATTATGAACTGGACCGGAACCACGATCGTGGCAACGGCCAAGGTGGTGTTCGTATTCGGTCCGGGCGGCGACCAGACCCGCCAGAAGTTGGTCGTTTGGGAGCAGCCATAAATATTGCCGACATTGTCAAAGGCCACGCTCGTGTACCAATTGGCGGAATCCAGATTGGTCACGACAACGGCTCCAGTCATTGCGCCGAGGATTGTTATCCCGCCATTATAAGCCGCATAGCCATTGGTTGCGTCGGCGCCATTTTGTGTGGCCACCGCCACCAACGTTGGGTTCAACCGGGAGTTGAAGACGGTATCGTTGATGCCTGACAGCACGTCATTGCCGCTGCCGATGGCCCACGCTGGCGCTTCGGCGCCGGGCACGGCATAGGTATCGTTGCCGCCGTCACCTTCTGGCGGGAGAACGCCGCCGTTCCAGTTGGTGAAGGCAAAAACTCGAAAGAGGGGATCGCCATCATTGACGCGGAGTTGAGAAACGAAAATATCAAGTTTGGCATCAACGCTGAGACCGCCACCGGTGACAAAAATAGATGAATTGTCGGGAGCCAAAACCTGCGTCCCGACCGTGTCATTCGGATCCGCCGCGCCGTTGACCAAATGGTACATCCAAACACCTGCACCTGGATAATCGCCTGTGTCATCAAGATAGACCGCGGGTTGCCCGGTTTCAAAGCCAGCCACGTCGAACTGCCCCCAACCAATGCCACCAACGTTTAAATCGTAGAGGTCCGGATTGTTGGCATAATTATCAAGGGAATCGGGGTATCCCAGACTCAGGAAACCTCCGTTGATGACGATCTGGTTGGTTGTCGCCTGCATGTCACAAGCCACGACCGAGCCGTATCCACTGTCATCCAGAAAATAAATCCGGTCATCGCCGGCAATTCTGATAATGCCAGGAAGATTACTGTTGTGGTATGGATCCTGCCCGACCTGGGACATCTCGCCCACGCCAACGTTGCCACTGTCGTTCGTGGCATAGCCCGCATAGCCAAAGGCGCCTTCGTCGGCCGGACTGCCATCGGCGTTCGCCTTGTAAAGGCCGACCATTTGGGTAACGCCGTTGGCTGACCCATCGGCGGCGCAACCCACCACCACGCGACCGTAGTAAGGACTGTTCGTGTTCTTGTCCACATCCATTCCGAGAGGATAAACGGCGGCAGTGTTGGTGCCGTCGATGCTGATCTGTGTCCAATTGCCGCTGCCGCCGCTGACGTCTGACGCGCCGGCGGTAATGCTGACATGAAAAGTTCCAGAACTTGTGGGAGTCCAAACGACCGAATTGAGGCCCAGGTTCGATCCGCCAGTCAGCACGGCCACATTGGAGTTTCCATTCAGAATGTTGACCTTGACGCCACGATCGGCGGTTTGATTGAGACGGTAAGTGATCGTGACGGGACTTCCCACAGGTACGCTGGCACTGGTCAAGATACCGTTGACATTGATATCGGTGGCATAAACGTTGGCACGACCCGTAGTGGTGGAGGAAATCAAGGCCAAAGGCAGCGCCAAGCTTCCCAGCATCCATTTCCAGAGGTGGGTTCGATGGAGCCATCCATTGCGTGGTGAGTTTGTGAGGTTCTTTGCTTCGGTTTTCATAGCCGCGTTGGTTGTTTATTCGGACTCTGCCTTTCTGATTATTTTCCGGTTGTGGGGTTGCGAGTTGTTTTCGCTACCAGCTTTTGCCACCACCAGCATCCCAGCAGTCGTGTAGCGACTTTGTCGGCTAATTGCAAGTACAACCGCAACTTATTCAAGACTCACCTCCCGCGCCTGATCCCGCTTCGCAAGTCACGCCCGCGCGCTTTGATTGCTTTACCCTATGGGATTGGCCCGGTACGTCCTGGTGGTTTTTAACCAGACCCGGAAGGAAAACCAGTCGGAACTTCACCTACAGGTGCCCACCGCTTTCGCGTCATGATACGGTCACGATAACGCCGCGAAGGAAAAGCACGGGCACGCCCAGACAAATTGATTCCATCAGGTTATTTGACATTGTGTCAGATTTTTCAAAAACATGAATCTGTTTTCAATTCCCGGCAGGGTCGCCACTCTCTCAGATTAAAACGGCCAGTTGATGCCGACGGAAAAATAAACCTGTCCGCCCAGATTCAATCGTCCCATCCGGCCGCCGCCACTGATGGTGGCATTGCTCATCGGCATGAACTGCACACCGGCGTAAATATCGCCGTTGTCCACCACATGACACAGCACCGTCGCGTTGACATAGCCGCCATAGACAAGATCGGTTCCTCCAATTCTACCTGAATTGAGGGCACTGACACCGCCGGCGGTTATGATTTCGCCATATTTATAATCGCCGGACACGATGCCGACGGCGGGGCCGGCGCCCAGGGACAGGCTGAGATGGTCGCTCAAATCCCAATAGAACGTCGGCCCCAACCTGAGGGTGTAAAGCATCACGTCCAGCGATTGCGTGCCGCTGACGATGCCGTTGGCGGAACTGGCGCTGGAACTGAAATTGGTTGAAATGGTTGACTCAAAGGGTCCGCCGGTGGGAAGTCCCTGATAAGGCGCTCCCGGCACAATGATGCCGCCGGTGTTGAAGGTATAGGACAACTGGTTGACCGATGCGGGCAGAGTGCTGTTCTCGGTGATATTGATGGGCAGGAAGCCAAGCCCGAGTTCCCAACCAACGCGCGCGTGCTTCCAGTACCAAAGATTGTCGCCGTAAGCCATTTCGAAGCCAGGAAACGCCCCGCCGTCCTCCTTGCCGCCGCCGGTGGTGGAGAATGAACTGGCGGCGTGCATGGTGAGAGCGGATCCATTCAATTGCGATGCGCTGTTGTACCCCCAATAAGCCGTCTGCCCTCCGGCATCTCCAGTGTTATCCGTCCGCACATAGCCGTCGTCAAAAATTCCGCTGGCCGGATTATTGCCGGAGATGGTGAACGTTCCGCTCCGGCTGAAATTGGCGCTGATGTTCATCCCGACCACCGCGCCGATGCGAAAATGGCGCGTCCAGTCGTCGTTCGAAGGAATGCGAAGGAAGGCATACGAATCCGGATTCCCGCCGAAGGAGTCTGGCTGGGCCGAAACCGCCGGGGCAAAACCCGCCAGGGCCACCAACCAGCACCATCCTAAAATGGTCCGGAAGCGCACGCGGGTTGGCAGGTTGTGCATGAAGATCAGGGATTCAGGTACACGCGATAAAATCGTGCGCCGGTGTTTGCGGGGAGGTTCGTCGTCGTGGGTGGACCGTAATCGATCCATTGCAATCGATTCGCCAGGGCGGTAATCGAGGGCGGCGCAACCATGGCGTTGGAGAACAAAACGTTGTCGCTGTAAACCACCGTGTACGTCCGGTTCGTCACGGCCGGCCACTCAATCAGCATGTTGCCATTCGTCAGCGGAACGATGCGGCTGATGCTGAGATTCGTGCTCACCGCCGCCGAACCGGGTGCGGGAAAAACGACGGGCGGCACCGCGAACGCGCTCAACTGGGAATTTGAAAAGGCGAACGGCGAGCGAGTCGGGACATAATACTGCAGGAGCAGGGACACAGTCTGGTTGGCCGCCAGCGCGGCACTGTAGTAGACGAACGGACTGCCGCTGTTCGTGCCGACGGCATTGACTAATTGATTCGTTAAACCGGTCACGACGACCCGCGCAGAGGCAATGGCCCCGCCACTGCTGTTGGTAACGGTAATGGACTGTTCGACCAGCCCATTTTGCGGGTTGTAAACCTGACTGGAATTGGTGGTGATTCCCAATGGACCGGAAAGATAATTGGTAACGACAATGTTGGTGCTCGCAAAATTGTTGGTGGTATTGGGGTCCGTCACCCCCGAGGAACCGACGGATGCGGAGAATGACAGCACGCCCGCGTTGGTCGGCTCAACCGTGAATTGCAAATTGGCGACACTGCCGTTCGTCAGCGTGCCCAGGTTGATAATCATATTGCTGCCCGCGGTAGCGAATGGCTGGTTCGTCGGGAAGATACCCTTAAACAGCACACCCGCCGGCAGGGTATTGGTCAGGATGACATTGGGTGCCGCACTCGGCCCGGCGTTGGTGACGGCGACGCCGTACGTCAGCAAATCGTTGGTGATGACGGCCTGACCCGGTCCGGTCAGCGCCACCCCGAGGTCGGCCAAAACCACCAGGTTGGTGACTTGTATCACCACGTTGGTGGAAGCGGTGTTCGTGGTGGTGTCGTTGACCACCACGACAGTATTGGTGAACAAGCCGGCGGCATTCAGTTGAATGATCAGCGTCAGTTGCACCGAACCGCCGTTGACAACCTGACCCAAATCGAAAACGACGCTGGTGGCATTGCTAAAAACCGTGACTGGCGAGGGGGCCGTGGCCGTCACGTATTGAAATGGACCGGACAGCAGATTGGTCACCAGAACGTCCCCCAACAAGATCCCGGTTTGGTTGGTCAGATTGATGGTATAAGTCGGGGAATTGCTCACCAAAATGGAATTGGCCGGAGCGATGACGGACAGGCCAAAGCCCTGGGCACCGGCCCGTGGACAAATGATACCCATCGCCAGCATGAGCAACCCGAGCTTCAGAAAATGGGAGAAACCCTTCACAGTACAAAAATCCCAAGCTTATATCACCGGCAGGATGCAAAAGTTCCGCACCTTTGGCAACCTCTACTCAAACTTGCGTTCGGCATGAAGCTGCAAACTGCTTGAGCAGGTATTTAAGCCGCATCTGCCCCGACCGTTTCGGCTTCAGAAGGCAGTGACAAAATCCGGTGACTAAATCACAAAAACAAACAAGCCGCGCGCCGGCGCCGGACCTTATGTTGTTCACAACGATAAATTGAGCTTGCGTTCGATGCGCCAAAACGGTTGATGTTCAACCTTTGCCCGACCCGGGCGCGAGCGTTTGGAAAATTTAACTTAACAAACTATGAATGCCGAAATTGAAAAACTGCTGGCGGATTCCGCCAAAGGCCTCCTGGAACACAAATGCAAAACCGTGCCGAAAGAGCGGATCCATCTGCCGGGACCGGATTTCGTGGACCGCATTTTTGTGCCCACCGACCGCAATTCCCAGGTGCTGCGCAGTCTTCAATCGCTGTTCCATTCCGGCCGCCTTGGGGGCTCGGGTTACGTGTCCATCCTCCCCGTCGATCAGGGCATCGAACATTCGGCCGGCGCGAGCTTTGCCAAAAACCCCGACTATTTTGACCCGGAAAACATCGTGAAGCTCGCCATGGAAGGCGGCTGCAACGCCGTCGCCTCCACGCTCGGCGTGCTCGGCGCCGTCTCGCGCAAATTCGCACATCGCATTCCCTTCCTCGTGAAACTGAACCACAATGAATTGCTCACCGCCCCCAACCGGTTTGACCAGGTCTATTTTGCCCAGGTCGAGCAGGCGTGGAACATGGGCGCGGTCGCCGTCGGCGCCACCATCTACTTCGGTTCGCCGGAATCGACCCGACAGATCGTCGAGACCAGCCTCGCTTTCAAACGCGCGCATGAACTCGGCTTGGCCACGGTTTTGTGGTGTTACCTGCGCAGCAGTTCGTTTAAGACCAAGGAAAAGGATTATCACGTCAGCGCCGACCTCACCGGCCAGGCCAATCACCTGGGCGTCACCATCGAAGCCGACATCATCAAACAGAAACTGCCCGAGAACAACGGTGGTTACAAGGCGGTGAGCACCGCCCTGGGCGGCACCTATGGCAAAATCGATGATCGCGTTTATACGGAATTGTCGAGCGACCATCCGATTGATCTGTGCCGTTATCAGGTGCTGAATTGTTACGCGGGCCGGGCCGGGCTCATCAATTCCGGCGGCGAATCCAAGGGCGCGGGCGACCTCGCGGCGGCGGTAAAAACTGCCGTCATCAACAAGCGCGCCGGCGGCATGGGACTGATTTCCGGCCGCAAGGCGTTCCAACGTCCCTTGAAGGAAGGCGTGAAACTGCTGAACCTGATTCAGGACGTTTATCTCGACAAAGACATCACGGTTGCCTGACCGTAATCACCGGGTCAGGAAGTTGAATCGAACCGCCGCACGGGCGCAACCGCGTCCGTTGCGGCGGTGGTGTTTTGACACACCGTGCTTGCAGGCGGTGGTACGTTTTGCAATTTCCGGTGGGGCGAGGCTACTGACGAGCCGGCCTTGGCGCGTCATAGCATAGCGGCGACGGCTCGCGAGGACGCTCGCCCCACCAGACTGTGCCACTACCCGCTTGCGTCGGAGCGCGATTTAGCCAATAAAAAGGTGTGGATTGGCTCGAGCATATTTCCCGGTTCTGGCCGCATCTGGCGGCGGGCTTCGATTTTCTGGCCGCCACGCTCGCCTCCATTCACACCCTGCTCCACAAACGCGATTCGCGCGCGGCGACCCTCTGGCTGGGCATTATCTGGTTTCTACCGCTGTTCGGCCCGATCCTTTACCTCGCGATGGGCGTCAACCGCATCCGCCGGCGCGCACAGTCTCTGGGCGTTCATAAAACCCTGAACCGGCCGGTCCCGGAGAATCTCGGCGAACCCGAAACCGCCGGCGCCGAACATCTGCGGCTGCTCGCCCGGGTGGTGGGCCGGGTCGTCGCGCAACCGTTGATCCCCGGCAATAAAATCCAGCCGCTGATCAATGGCGACGAAGCTTTTCCCGCCATGCTGGCCGCCATTGAGTCAGCCCAAAAGACCGTCTCGCTCTCGACTTACATTTTTGACAACGATACCAGCGGGCGGGCCTTCGTTGACGCCCTCGCGCGCGCCGTCAAACGCAAGGTCGAAGTCCGCGTGTTGATTGACGCCGCCGGGAGCCGCTATTCCTGGCCGCCCGTCACGTGGAGATTGCGCCACGCAAAAATTCCCCACGCCCGGTTTCTGCCGGCGTCGCTGCTGACACCCTGGCGCGTGGCCACCATCAATCTCCGCAATCATCGCAAATTGCTCATCATGGACGGAAAAATCGCCTTCACCGGCGGCATGAACATCCGCCACGGCAATATTCTTGGCACCCGGTGGGGCGAGGCTGCCGACGAGCCGGGTTTGGCGAATCAAAAATCGACGACGGCTCGCGAGGACGCTCGCCCCACCAGGAATGCGGTGCAGGACCTGCAGTTCCGCGTGGAAGGGCCGGTCGTCACCCAGTTGCAGGAGTCATTTGTCAATGATTGGGCATTTTGCACCCGGGAAATCCTCAAAGGCAGCGAATGGCTTCCGGAGTTGTCCGAAGGCGGCGAGGTCATCGCCCGGGTCATCACGGACGGCCCGGACGGCGATTTTGAAAAGGCGCGCTGGACACTGCTGGCCGCGCTGGCGGAGGCGCAAACGTCCGTGCACATTGTCACGCCGTATTTTCTGCCGGATCCGGCGCTCGTTTCCGCGTTGAACCTGGCGGCGCTGCGCGGTGTGCGCGTGGACATCATTTTGCCCGCCCAAAACAATCTGCCGTTCGTCCATTGGGCGTCACGGGCCATGTGGTGGCAGGTGCTCGAACGCGGTTGCCATCTCTGGCTCACGCCCCCGCCGTTCGATCATTCCAAACTGATGATTGTGGACGGCCACTGGGTTTTGTTCGGCTCGGCCAATTGGGACGCGCGCAGTCTGCGGCTGAATTTTGAGCTCAACGTCGAGTGCTATGGCCGCGAGTTCGCACAGCGCATGGAATCGGTGATTGAACAAAAACTCCGCCCGGCCCGCGAAGTGACCCTGGCCGAGACGGATGGCCGGATGTTCGTGCCCCGATTGCGCGACGCCATCGCCCGATTATTTTCACCGTATTTATGAAATTAGCTCTTCGGCCGGGCACTTATAGCGGTGCGCCAGCGTCTTGGACTGCGGCGGCAAGCGAAGCGCGACGCCGCTTTGGAAACGACCGTAGAACCATCAGCAGGCTTCCATCATGGTCAAGCGGCACCCCGGGCTCGAAAGCGGTGTCGCAGCCACCGCAGTCCAGGACGACAAGCGAATTCAGCGCCCCTGACGTTTCGCCAAATCCATATGAGATCTTATCCATCACGAAATAATCCAACCCAATGCGATTTATGAAAACGTTCGACAGCCTGACCGAACAGGAAATCCTCGCCCTGGCCATTTCACTAGAGGAAGAGGACGCGCGCATCTACGAAGATTTCGTGGACGGTCTGCAAACGAATTATCCCGAGCAGGCCGAAAAATTTCGCATCATGCGCCGCGAGGAGGATGGCCATCGCCACCGGCTCCTGGAACTTTACAAAAACCGCTTCGGCGATCACGTCCCGCATATCCGGCGGCAGGATGTGCGCGGTTTTGTGGAACGAAAACCCGTCTGGCTCGTGCGGCCGCTTGGCTTGAAGACCGTCCAAAAGACCGCCGAGACCATGGAAGTGGAAACCCGGCGCTTTTACGAAGCCGCCGGCCGCCGCGCCACCGACGCCGGCATCCGCCAGTTGCTGGGCGACCTCGCGGAAGAGGAACGCAACCATGCCCATACGGCGGAACGAATCACCCTGACCAAACTCAGTGAAACCGACGCGGCCCAGCAAAAGCGGCTGTTTCTCCTGCAAGTCATCCAACCGGGTCTGGTCGGCTTGATGGACGGCTCGGTTTCAACGCTCGCGCCGCTCTTCGCCGCCGCGTTCGCCACGCATAATAGCTGGGAGACTTTTCTTGTCGGTCTTGCCGCCAGTGTCGGTGCGGGCATCAGCATGGGTTTTGCCGAGGCGTTGTCTGACGACGGCAGCCTGACCGGACGCGGGCATCCGTGGGCACGCGGACTCGTGTGCGGCTTGATGACTACGTTGGGTGGCATCGGCCATACCCTGCCCTACCTGATACCCAGCTTCAAAACCGCCACCAGCGTTGCCGTGTGTGTGGTGCTCGTGGAACTGGGTCTCATCTCCTGGATTCGGCACCGGTTCATGGACACGCCGCTGGTGTCCGCGGTGTTGCAAATCGCGCTGGGCGGCGCGCTGGTTTTCCTCGCGGGAATTTTGATTGGAAATTCGTGAACCACCGCACGGCGTTTGGAAAAGTGTGAAACACGGCTTGCCATTTAAATCCGTCTCACCGCAAAATCCGCCTTGGACTGAACAGATGAATTAACGCCATGTATTATATTCCCATCATTGCCGGTAGCACACGCCGGGACCGGCAAAGCATCAAGGTGGCGCGCTTTGTCCTGGCGCGATTGCAACAACGGGAAAGCGTAAGCACGGAATTGCTCGACCTGCTGGAATACAACTTTCCCATCATGGAAGAACGTCTGCATCGCCGCGACGACCCGCCACCGCGCCTTCAGGAGTTTGGCGACAAAATCGGCCGCGCGGATTCGCTCATCATCGTTTCGCCGGAATATAACAACGGCTATCCCGGGGTGCTCAAAAACGCGCTGGATTATCTGCTGCCGGAATACGAACGCAAACCGGTCGGCATTGTGACGGTTTCCGCGGGCGGCTTCGGCGGCATCAACTGTCTGGCCCAATTGCGCCTGGTGACGATTGGAATGGGCGCCTTTCCGATCCCGGAAAACCTGTCTGTTTCGCACATACACGACAGTTTCCAGGAAGATGGGACGCCCAACGATATCGCCTACGAACAGCGGGCGACGACGTTTCTCGATGAGGTCATCTGGTTTACCGAAGCCATCGCCACCCAGAAGGCCAGGAAGCCATCACCCTGAGCAAGGACATTGATGAAAAAGAAAACGACCACTGAATCGGAGCCGGAAGGCATCCGGCAACGCCTGACCGAACTTCGTCATGCTTTGCTCAAATTGCACAAGGCGCTGGTTGACTCGGAGAAAGTGGGTTACGAAAAGACCATGGGCCAAATCAAATCTCCGAACCATTTTCTGCAACTCCTCACCAAAGACCCGTGGTTTGCCTGGTTGCACCCGCTTTCCCAGCTCATCGTCGCCATGGATGAGGCCCTGGACGCGGAAGAACCGTTGACCCCGCACAAGGTTGATGACCTGGTGCGCGAATCGGACCTCCTGCTGGTGGTGTTGGAAAGCAGCGAAGGGTTTTCCGGGCATTATTATCAGGCCCTGCAACGCGACCCGGACGTGGTGCTCGCGCACGCGGAGGTCGTGAAACTCCGCGGCCCGCGGAAAGGTTGAGCGGGAATTTTGACTGGGAATTTGTGAAGATCCGTAGGAGCCGCATCGTCTTGAAAATAGCCCAGCCATTTATGGCTGGGTAAAGGGCCGGAACAAAAGATAAAGTCCCGACAGGGACGAAAGAAAATTACTCTAACACCCTCGCTTCCTCGGTTTGTCCATGCTTCTTCAAAAAGATTTCCAACTCCTCGCGAAAGCTCCGTTGCTGATGATGTTCCTCCTGCGTCTGAATATAGCGAACGGTCTCTGGCACACCGGATACACCAATGCTGAAGGCTCCGAACCCTTCCTGCCACGAAAAATCCTCGCGCAACAATTCTGGGAACGTTTCCCGCAACCATTTTGACGAATTGCCCTTCAATAATTGCATCGCTTTGGAAACCGAAAGGGTTGGCGGCAGGCTCAAAAGCATATGCACATGGTCGGCCACGCCTCCGATAGCCAGCGCTTTCATGTCATTTTCACGCGCGATGCCGCCAAGATAAGGCCAAAGCCGTTCGCGGATGTTTGGGCCGAGCCAAGGCCGACGTTCCTTGGTAGAGAATACGCAATGCATCAGACAACTATTGAACGAGTGCATGACTCTTTCGTCCCTGACGGGACTTGATTCTGACTTATGATCAGGTTACCCAGCGCTAAAGCGCTGGGCTATTTTCAACGAGCTTCTTGTTCCGCGCAAAATGGATTAGACCGCCAGAACGTTTCTACAAGCCGCCTGAAGCTTTTTCAGCCCAGCCCTGGATTTTGCCTCGATGTAGCAGCGAATGAGTGGTTCCGTGCCGCTGGCACGAAAGGCCACCCATTCGCGATTCGGCAATAGAAATTTAAATCCGTCCGTGGTGATGAATTTTTCCACCTTGAACGTACCGATGCTTTTCAGGCCGCTGCCGAGTTTCGCCAGCAACGCGTCCTTTTTCTCCGGCGCGAAACTGACGTTGATGCGGTCGGTGTAAAATTCGCCAATATGCTTCGACAGTTCCTTCAAAATCTGACCGAGCGATTTCTTTTCGGCCGCGACCAGTTCGGCCATGAGCAGGCAGGCGAGGATGCCGTCTTTCTCCGGCACGTGGCCTTTGACGCTCAGGCCGCCGGATTCCTCGCCGCCAACAATGATGGGTTCACTTTCCATCAGCGCGCCGATGTATTTGAAGCCAACCGGCGTCTCGTAAACTTTCACGCCGAGCAATTCCGCCACGGCATCCACCTGATGGCTTGTGGGCACCGTGCGCACGACCGCGCCGGTCCAGCCGCGGTTTTTTTTCAAATGATACAACGCCAGGGCGAGGATCTGGTTCGGTGTCAACCAGGTGCCGTCCTTGTCCACAATACCAAACCGGTCGGCATCGCCGTCGAGACCGAGACCGATTTGCGCCTTGCCGCTGCGGACGAATTTACTGACGTCGGCCATGCCGGCAGCATTCGGTTCCGGATGATGCCCGCCAAACAACGGATTAATTTCTCCGTGAAAAACCGTGATTTTGGCGCCAACACTTTTGAGTAACGTATCGAGATAACCCCGACCGGTGCCGTATTCCAGTTCGACGGCCACCTTGAGCTTCGCCTTTTTAAGCGCGACGAAATCAATGAGCTTGTGGAGTTGTTTGAAATAATCCGGCTGCGGATCGAACATCGGGCATTGATAGGTGCCGATGACCGCCCCTTTAAACGACCAGCCCTGGGCCTGGAGTTTCGCAATGTTCGCCTCGATTTGCCTGGTGACTTCGGGCGTGGCCGGCGCGCCGTTGCTCGTGGAAAATTTCAAACCTTGATACTCCGCCGGATTGTGGCTGGCGGTCATGTTGATGCCACCAGCCGCTTTGCGATGGCGGATGGTATGGGCGATGACCGGCGTGGGCGTATCGCGATTGCATAGGAGCGGTTTGAGTCTGTTCGCCGCCAGCACTTCGGCGGCGGCCAGCGAAAATTCACGCCCCAAGAATCTTGTATCGTACCCCAATATGACTACTTTGGACTTTGGACCTTGGACTTTGGACAAATAATCCGCGATTCCCTGGGTAGCGAGCCGGACATTGTCGAAGGTGAAATCGCGCGCGATGATGCCGCGCCAGCCGCTGGTGCCAAACTTGATCGAATCCATAAGAATTTAACTGCAAAGGCGCAAAGGCGCAGAGTAAAACTATTCTACCTGAAACTCCGCGCCTCGGCGTCTCTGCGGTGAATCAGGATTTCCAGTCGAACGCCTTTTTCTTCAGCGCGTAAAGGTAACCGGCAAACAGAATCAACAGGAACGACACCATCGAACCCAGAACCAGATTCCGCGTGGCATGTTCGGCAAGCATTTGCCGGTAAACGACCGCCCACGGGTACATAAACACGACCTCGATATCGAACAGGATGAATAGCATGGCCACGAGATAAAATTTCACCGAGAATCGCGCGCCGCCCTCGCCGATGGGGTCTTTGCCGCATTCGTAAGCCATGTCCTTGGCTTTGGTACGCTTGCCGTATTTGCCCAACAACGGTGAGACCGCCAGCACGCCGACTGCGAAACCGATGGCCGCGACGAGCAGCATGAGGACCGGGATGTATTGCTCCAACTGCGACGGTTGCGTCTGTTCCATGCCAAGAAATTAAGAACAAACATCAAAACATTCAACAAGGAAAATAATTGCGTCGCGCGAAGAACGCGAAGAAAACGAAGATTAAGAATTTTCACGACCTTCGCTGCCTTCGCGTTCTCCGCGCGAAACCAGCTGTTTCATTTCCTAAACAACCACAGCAGCAACGTCAGAATTGCGCTCAGGATCAGGCAGGTAACGATGGGAAAATGAAAACTGAAACCGTCCTTGGAATAATGGATGTCGCCGGGCAAACGCCCGAACCAGCCTTTGCCGAAGCCCGACCACAAGAGCGCCCCCACCGCCGCCAGCAGCAGCCCGGCAATCACCAGATATTTGCCCAGGTCGTTCACAATTCAAAAATGGCGCGCGAAGCCCGCGAAGGCAACGAAGGATTTTTTTGACGCGAATTTCACGAACTAATGAATTCGGTTTTTCAAAGCCCGTAGGGCTGGCAAATTTGCAGAAAACGAGCATTTGAAAAATTTCAAGCTCCGTTCAGGAGCGACATTATCGGGACAAAGACGGAACATGACTCACCGCTGGCGCTGGGGAAAAGCGGTGGAGGGCCACCGCAGCCCAAGACCTGGCGGATATCTGAAGCGGGTTGATGTGCGCGAAGCGTCTTGGAGTGCGCCAGCCCTCTGGCGCTTTCCACAATCCGCATTCCAAATTCCGCATTGGTAACGCACTCTTTGCCTGTATTCATTTTGAGATGGACGATTGAGCGGGGCAACGTCATCGGCATCGTATCGGCCAAGCGGGATGCGTCGGTGGCACTGGCGGCGAGTGGTGCGTTGCCAGAGAATGTAAATTACGCGGTCAAGAGCAGTTTGCTGTTGAGCTTCCTCGAATCGGTGCCAGACGTGGACGCCAAGCTCAACGCGCCAAACACAGCGGATGAAAAGTTTTCGGACGTGGTGAAGTCGGCGCAGGATGCGGCGGTGTTGGTCCTGGTTTATTGATTTGGTAGGGACGCGCTGCCGCGCGTCCGGCTGACCGGCAGGTCAGCCCTACCAAAATCCGTGTCCATCCGTGTTAATCCGTGGTTAAAATTATCTTTCCCCTCCGTTCATTTCCCCTTTCAATTGCCGGCCATGTCGCATGATTACGTTCTGGAACCGTTCCATTCCGCCGTCCATTTGCAGATTGATTATGCGCGCGAATTGAACGCACAGCAGCTCGCCGCCGTCACCGCGCCACCTGGGCCCGCCCTCGTCATTGCCGGCGCCGGCTCGGGCAAGACCCGCACGCTCACCTACCGCGTTGCCTACCTGCTCGAACAGGGCATTCCCGCCGATCGCATCCTGCTGCTCACGTTCACCAACAAGGCCGCCGGCGAAATGATGCGGCGCGTTGCCGATTTGACCGGACAGGCCATCCCCTCGTTGTGGGGCGGGACATTTCATTCCATCGGCGCCCGGATTCTGCGCCAACACGCCGATTTGCTCGGCTACCGCCGCGATTTCACCATCCTGGACCGCGACGACGCAAAGGATTTGATCAAAGCCAACATCGCCGACGCGGGGATTGAAACCAAGGGCACGCATTTCCCGAAACCGGAGGTGCTCAACGAAATTTTTTCGCTCGCCGTCAACACGCACAAGACCACCGACGACATCATCGAATCGCAATACGATTATTTTTCGCAATTCGCCGTGCCGATTGCGGACCTCGCGCAGCGTTACGTCAAACGCAAACGCGCGACGAACGCGATGGACTTTGACGACCTGCTCGCGCTCTGGCTCAAGCTGTTGCAGGAGCACACCGAGGTGCGCGATCATTATCAGCGCCGCTTCCAGTTCATTCTCGTGGACGAATATCAGGACACCAACAAGCTCCAGAGCGACCTGATTGACCTGCTCGCCGCGCGGCACCACAACGTCACGGTCGTGGGCGACGACGCGCAAAGCATCTACGCCTGGCGCGGCGCGAATTTTGCGAACATCCTGGAATTTCCCAAACGTTATCCGGGCGCAAAGGTTTTCAAGATTGAGACCAACTACCGCAGTACGCCGGAAATTCTGAAGGTGGCCAACGCCGCCATCGCCGCGAACCGGAACCAGTTCACCAAACAGCTCACGCCGGCGCGCAAATCCGGCCTGAAACCCGCAATGGTCGCCTGCATGGATGCGATGCAGCAATCCGCGTTCATCGCCCAGCGCGTGCTCGAACTGCGCGACGAGGGCGTGAATCTGAACCAGGTCGCCGTGCTGTACCGCTCGCATTTTCATGCGCTCGAATTGCAGCTCGAACTTACCAAGCGCAACATCCCCTTCTCCATCACCAGCGGCATCCGTTTTTTCGAACAGGCGCACATAAAGGACGCCACGGCTTATCTGAAACTGGTTGTGAACCCGCAGGATGAAATCGCCTTCAAACGGCTTGCGCAACTGCTGCCCGGCATCGCCGCCAAGGGAGCGGATAAAATCTGGAAGAAATTTGGAGAGGGTCTGGGGTCCGGGGTCTTGGTTCCGGCGCAGGAACAACCCACAACATCCGAATCGCACCCCCAGAAGCCAGATGCCAGACGCCAGAGCCCGGAAAGCGTCGCTCCGACCTCTGCCATCCGGCCTCTGGCTTCTGCGCTTCAGGCCTGCGCCAAATCCATTCCGGCCAAGGCGGCGACCGCCTGGGCCCAATTTGTCGCCACCATTTCCCAGCTGGAAGACGCCACGGTCCGGCAAAGCGCCGCGAAGATGCTGCGCCTGGTGATTGACGCGGGTTATGACGATTATCTCAAGGAAACCTACGCCAATTACCGCCTGCGCCTGGAAGATCTGGAACAGCTGGCCGTCTTTGCCTACCAGTTCAATTCGGTCGAAGATTTCCTGACCCAGCTCGCGCTGCTGACCAACGTGGAGGCCGAAGATGACAGGACCGCGGACCGTGATGCCGAGCAAATCAAGCTATCCACGATTCATCAGGCGAAGGGCCTTGAATTCGACGTCGTGTTTGTGATCATGCTCTGCGATGGATTGTTTCCCTCCGAACGCACGCTCAACGCCGACGACGGCGAGGAGGAGGAACGCCGGTTGTTTTACGTCGCCATCACCCGCGCGCGGAACGAGCTGTACCTGATTTACCCGCTGATTCGCGCCAGCTTTGGGAGTTCCGGCGGCGACGCCATGCAGCATCCCTCCCGGTTTTTGTCGGAAATTCCGGGCGACCTGTTGAACGAGTGGAATCTGCGGGCGCGCTATTCCTGAAATGTCCAAGGGCTGCGACATTCTGCAGTCCATTTGTTCGTGTGGTCAGGAACAGCGAATCAGGACGCACTGCACCTGGCTGGTTCCAAAGCAGCGAACAGATCTGCGGTTGCGGCAACACCCTCCCTCAACCCGGCCTTCTCCCCAAGGAGAAGGAGAATTTTCGGCCGCCACTCAAAAATCGGGTGACTGGATTGGACGAACGGGTATCCGCAAAACAAAAATCGCCCGCCGGCATGTCCTCTCCCGGGGGAGAGGAAACAGGTGAGGGCGAGCGTAAGAACCAATCTTCTTTCCAAAAGCTGCTACGCCCCGACCTGTCACAAATTCACTTTTTCCCATGCGCGCACCTTGCCGGACACAATCCGGAACAGCGGATGCGGTGCGGGCGTCTTGACCAGAGCCAATTCCCGAAGCCGTTTCGGGTCGCGCCGCTTCAGCTTTCGTTTCAGGTGCCGCCATTCATAGAGCAATTGCCCGCGGGTTTCCTTCAGCGTTCCGCGAAAACGTCGCCGGCCGATTTTAGAGCCGTTAAATTTATAATCGCGCTGCCCAGCTTCGCCGTGAACAGCCTTCAGGTATGCCGCCAGGGCCGCGGGCGGATCCTTCGTTTCGGCAAAGCGGAGGAGTTGCGGATGATGTTTATAGCCGCGGGTGGCGCCGCGCAAAACCTTTTGCGCCAGCAACGCCTCGCGCCAGAGCGCCACCAGCCCCCTGGCGTCCAGATACTTCGGATGCAATGTCCACAATCGCATGGGATCAATCAGTCCGGCAGCCCGCGCCATTGCCGCCGGGCCAGGTAAGGATCAAGGTGGTTCAACAGAAAATAAGCCCAGCGTTGTTTCAGTTTCCGCCAGAAACTGCGCGACTTGCGCCATTCCTCCGCCGTCACCCGATGGCAGTGTTTGAGATTTTTTGAAAAGATTTCGCGCGCCTCCTTCGCGATGGTTTTGTTTTCAAAGCGGATCATCAGCTCGTAATTGATGCGGAGGCTGCGGGTGTCGAGATTGGCGGAGCCGAGATACACGATGTCGTCCACGACGATCAGCTTCGCGTGAAGAATCTGCGGCTGATACTCGTAAATCTCGATGTTCCCCTTCAAAAAACGGCGATACATTCCTTGCGCGGCAAGCATGGAAAGGAGCACGTCGGATTTTCCGGCCAGAATCAACCGCACTTTTCCGCCGCGCCGGGCCACGCGCATCAACTCGCGCCGCAGCCGCCAGGTCGGCAGAAAATAGGCGATGATCATCTGAATATTTTGGGCGTGCCTCAAATCCTGGTGCAACGCCCGCATAAACGGGTTCCGCCCCCGGCCCGGCCCGCTGAACAACAGTTGTTCCTTCGGCAGCGCGACGACCTTTTTTGCATGGGATTTGCGCAGGGGCATAAAACGTTTATGCCGAAATTCCGCGCGCGCGAACATTTCGTCAAACGACGACTCCAGTTGCGCCACCAGCCCGCCTGCGATTTTCAAGCCCACGTCACACCAGCCGGACTTGATGCCGTCGCCTTCATATTCCGGCGAGATGTTGAAGCCGCCAACGAACGCCACGCGCCCGTCGCACACGAGCAACTTGCGGTGGTTGCGGATGATCAGACGTTTCAAGGTGACCGGATTGAACTGCCGGATTTCGCCGCCCGCGCTTCGCAACAACTCCCAAAAATGTCCGGGCAAAAAATATGAACCGACCGCGTCCACGAGCACACGAACGCGCGCGCCCCGCCCGCATGCGCGAACCAGCGCCTCGCGGAAACGAATTCCCAGCGGACTGTCCTGATAAACATAAATTTCCAGGCAGACCGATTTCTTCGCCGCGTCAATCGCCGCGAGCATCGCGGGAAAAACCTCGTCGCCCGTGCAAAGCCAGTTATA